>Ga0233439_10002613_pt1 | contig 20039 bp, 20 predicted proteins | sample SI_123_September_6_FD_182713 | JGI IMG/M metagenome (GOLD analysis project Ga0233439, IMG submission 182713) | Seawater microbial communities from Saanich Inlet, British Columbia, Canada - SI_123_September2016_100_MG | ecosystem: Environmental > Aquatic > Marine > Inlet | place: Canada: British... | reverse complement strand
GAAGACATGAGAGACATGTATTTTCATTCAGTAGCAAAAATTTATACAAACTACAGTCCATATAATTAGAGATTATGGTAGTACCAATTATTGTTCTAGTAGCAATACCTATTTTTCTTGGAATTGTATACATGCCTCCATATGATATGCCTGTAGAACCAGAAGTAGCAGAAATTCCAGAAACAGCAGAAATTCCAGAAGAGCCTGATGTGAATATTTTGTATTATATTTTAATGGGAATCTGGACATTGTATTTGATTAAGATTCTTCTTCAAGTGAAACGAAGAACGTTCAAAGTAACACAAAGGTACTGAAATGAATACAGCACCCTATTGGAGAAAGAATGTATGTTCAGATTGTAAAAGAATGAATTGTCAAAAAGGTTGTCTTTGTGATTGTCATCAATTACGAGATAGAGTAAATTAAGTTCAGAATTCATAAGTAGATTTATTTTCCATGTATAACGACTAGAAACATTGGCAATTCTACCTATCGATAATGGTCGTTATGGCACCAAAGAGATGATGGATATTTTCAGTGAGCAAAAGAAAGTAGACTATCAATTAGAAATCGAAGGAGCCGCTGCCATTTCCCAAAGCGAGATAGGAATGATCTCAAAAAGCGTAGGCAAAGAAATTCACAGAGCCGCAATGTCTGGGAAAATCACTGCAAAAAGAATCAAGCAGTTGGAGGCAAAAAGTGATCACGATACTGCAGCACTAGTAGAGTCACTCAGTGAGAAATGTAGTAAAAATACAAGACCTTGGATACATTATGGATTAACAAGTAATGATTTAGTTGATACTAGTAATTCGATGCAGATGAGAGATGCATTACAAATTATCGAACCCAAAGTTGCAAAGATGGCATCAATACTCGCAAAAAAAGCTGTAAAGCATTCAAAGATTCCAGCAGTTGGCAGAACACATGGTCAGCATGCAAGCATTATTTCATTTGGATTAAAATTTGCAAACTGGGCAGCAGAGATGGCAAAACATGTAGAGCGAATTGAAGAGATTAAGAAAAGAATTTTGATTTGTAAGACACTAGGAGTTGTCGGTACAGGTTCACTAATGGGCGCAAAATCACTTGAAGTGCAGAGAAGAGCTGCAAAGCGATTAAAATTATTCCCAGCAGAAGTTACAACGCAAGTTGTCCCCAGGGAGAGATATGCTGAATATGTATTTGAGTTGGCATTAATTGGTGCAACACTAGAAAAAATTGCAATAGAGATTAGAAATTTACAGAGGACTGAAATCGGTGAAGTTGCAGAGCAATTCAAAAAAGGTCAGATGGGAAGCAGCGCAGTTCCTGTTAAAAGAAATCCAATAAAGAGCGAACGTGTATCATCATTATCCAAATTAGTTAGAAGTCAAGTTGCAGTTGCATTTGAAAACATTCCATTATGGCATGAGCGAGATCTTTCAAATTCTGCAAATGAGAGATTTATTCTTCCAACTGTATCTATTCTAGTTGATGAGATGTTAGAAACTATGACCAGAATTGTTTCAAACTTGATGGTAAATGAAAAAAGAATTGTAGATAATCTATACATTACAAAGGGACAAATCTTTGCAGAGTTTGTTTTAGAAGCACTAATCAAAAAAGGAATTCCAAGATTTGTTGCATATAGAGATGTTCAGAGAGTTGCATTTGAGGCAAATGATAAGGGAATGTTCTACAGGGATGCAATCAAAAATGACAAGGCATTTTCCTCAAAGCTAACTAACAAAGAAATTGATGCGATATTCTCACCAGAGAAACACTTGGGTGCATCACCTGCAATCATTAGTAATGTAGAGAAATCAGTGAAGAAAACAGTTCAGAAATTTATCTAGTTTTCAGTAAAGACTTGTGAATTTTAGTTCCATATTGCAATGCCTTTTTTCGTTTTGTACAAGAAAGTTCTGGGACATTAACTTCACTTGCTAATTTACGAATAATGTGTTTGCGATATAGATCATCTGAGTCATGAATTTTTTCAGATATAGGTACAGTTTTTGCATATTCGATGAATTTTTCTGAGAGTAATGGCTGAAGAATTTTTACTCCAAATTCAGATGCAACTAGATTGACTGCCTTCATCATTTTTAATTCGTTATCTAATTTAGTATTCATTACTTCATTGATTTGTGATTCTCCACCTGAAAATGCTTCTCTATATGCATTATAACCGCAAAACAATTCATCTATTCCATTTGCAGTAATTACAGTATCAAGATCTAAAGAGTTTGCCAGTTTTGAAACATAATGAAAAGCAATGCAATTTTCATTCCAAGATAGATTGTCTGTTTTTATTGTTTGATTAATTTTTGAAGAAATGGATTGAAATGTGTCTGGATCAATTTCTAAAATATGATGAGGATATTTTAGAAATTCATTGACATGTTTTGCAAATAAAATATCATGTGATTCATGGAATCCAATTGTAAGTAATGTAACATCAAAATCCATGTCTGAACAAATTTTCGATATTAATGTACTATCAACACCACCAGAAAAAGCGATTCCAATTTTCTTTACTGTGACAGTTTCAGAAATAGAATTTTTGATATTTTCAAATAATTTTTTATTCATATCGTCCATTTTGACTTACTCCATAGATTCCATAAAGGGTAATGAATCAATCTTTTAATTTAACATTAAATGTAGTACATAATGATGCGATTATCCCAACTAGACATTGAAGAACAATTAAAGAGTATCTCAGGATGGAGTGTTGTTAATGAAAAACTTCACAAAGAATTTCAGTTTGAGAGTTTCAATCAGGCATTTGGTTTTATGACCAGAGCAGCTATGGAAATTGAAAAAATGAATCATCATCCAGAGTGGTTTGACGTGTACAATAGAATCACAGTAGAGTTGACAACTCATGATGCAGGAGGCATTACAAAAAAGGATGTCAATTTGGCTAAAATTCTAAATTCTTTGGAATAGCTGCAAATGAAGAATTTCAGGCACATTCATTACAGAATTTATATTATATCCATAGTCAGTTGACTTCACATGGCTTCAAGTCCTACAATATTAGATTCAGATTTTCGATATATCGACAAGAAAGGAAACTTGCTCAAAACTCGAACAGAATTAACAGTAGCACAGATGCTTACATTTCTTGAACAAGATTATGAATACAATCACAAAGTTACACTAAAGAATGGAGCCGAGGTCATAGTGGATTTCAAAACAGAAAAAGGATTGATTGAAGTCATTGATACAGATGAGGATATTGAAAAATACAAGCAGGTAAAAGAAGATTTTCCTGAAAATAAAGTAATGGCAATAGGACACGCAAAATATGTTGCACAAATTAAAGAATTACAAGATGTTGTATTTTATGATAAAACACCACAAACAGGTTCTATATTTTTAGAGGATGCATCATTCTCATTTGATTATGCACATATTCTTCCACTAGTTGAAAAATGCTCCATCCTACATGGACATACATCTTCTGTAATGGTTGAACTTGTCGGGCAAATGAAAGATAATCTTCTTTTAGACTTTGGAGAAGCTAAAAAAATCATCAAAGAAGTAGTAAATGTATTTGATCATAAATTCTTCATTAATAAAAAATATTTACAAAAAGAAGATGATTCACATTATCAAATTCAATTTGAAGGACCTAAAGGTATGTTTGACTTGCAAGTTCCTAAAAATACTACATATCTTTTAGAAGGTGAAGCTACTGTTGAGAATCTTTCAAGTGAAATTATCAAATTATTAGTACCAAAAATGCCATCAAATGTAGAGGCAGTAGGTGTTTACATCTATGAAGGTTACAATAAAGGATCTCACATTATTTCAAACATAGAAAGATAGTTAGAAAATGGAACCTAAAATATCAGAAAAAGCATGGAACCCAGAATTAGAAAAAAAAATTCTAAAACAATGGGATGAAGAAAAAATTTATGATTTTACACCACAAGATGACAATTTTACAATAGATACTCCCCCTCCATATCCATCAGGTAGACCTTGGCATATTGGTGCTGCAGCACACTATTCACAAATTGATATGATTGCAAGGACTGCAAGAATGGCAGGTAAAAATGTCTATTTCCCAATAGGAATTGACAGAAATGGACTTCCAGTAGAACTCTACACTGAGAAAAAACACAAAATTCGAATGAGAGAAACAGAAAGAGGGGAATTTCTAAATCTATGTAGAGGAGCACTAGATGATTTGGAAGCTGAGATGATTCTCATTATGAAAAGTTTAGGTCTTAGTGGAGATTTTGCAAATTATTATAGAACAGATTCAGAAGAATACAGAACTCTTACTCAATCAACATTCATTGATTTATGGAAAAAAGGACAAGTGTATCTTGCAAATAGACCAAACAATTACGATTGGGTATCAGGTACAACAATAGCAGATGCAGAAATAATCTATCAAGATTTACCTACAAAACTAGTTTACATGAAATTTAAAATCAAAGATACAGACAAAGAAATAATCATTGCAAGTACAAGACCAGAGTTGCTTTGTGCATGTAGAACTATCATTGTAAATCCTGAAGATGAAAGATATACACAATACATTGGAAAGAAAATCATTGTTCCAATTACTAATGCAGAAGTTGAATTGAGAACACATCATTCTGCTCAACAAGAATTTGGTTCAGGAGCTGTAATGGTGTGTAGTTATGGTGATCAAAACGATGTTGCATTATTTAGAGAATTAGAATTAGAAGAGATTGTTGCAATCGGATTAGATGGAAGAATGACTGAAGTTGCAGGTGAATATACAGGATTAAAACCAAAACAAGCAAGAACAAAAATCATAGAAGATTTGGAAACAAAAGGATTTCTAGAAAAAACTGAAGATATTGTTCACAGAACACCAGTATCAGAGAGAAGTAAAGCACCTATTGAAATTATTCCAATGGAGGAATACTATTTAAAACAAAAAGAAGCAATTCCAAAAATCAAGAGTTTAGGGCAAGAAATTGAATTTCATCCACCAATGCATAAGCAAATTCTGATGAATTGGTTAGAATCTATCAATATTGACTGGCCAATTTCAAGGAGAAGATATTATGGTACTGAGATCCCAATATGGTACTGTAAAAAATGCTCAGAACCCCATGTTCCTGAGCCTGGAAAATACTATAGACCATGGAATGAAAAATGTCCAATCAGTAATTGTACCAAATGTGATTCGACAGAATTTGTTGGGGAAGAACGAACATTTGATACATGGATGGATTCTAGTGTATCTCCACTTTTCATTAGTAAATTTAACAGAGATGATGAATTTTTCAAAAAAGTATACCCTGTATCAATAAGACCTCAAGCAAAAGATATTGTTAGAACGTGGTTGTACTATACACTTCTTAGATGTGAACAACTAACAGGAAAGAAACCATGGTCTGAAGCTTGGGTCATGGGTTATGGTCTAGATGAAAAAGGAATGAAAATGAGTAAAAGTAAAGGAAATGCAATAGATCCTTTACCTGTAATTGAAAAATTAGGTGCTGACACTTTTAGATTTTGGAGTGCAAGCGAAATTAATCATGGATATGATTTTAGATGTAATGAACAAAAAATTGAATCAACAAAAAAATTCCTCAGTAAATTGTGGAATGTATCAAGATTTTTGTCTAGTTTTCCAGTAATTGAATTAGGGAAACCTTCTGCATCAGATAGATGGATTTTATCAGAGTTGGACAAGTTAGTCAAGGAATGTAAAAGAGGATATGAAGAATACAACTTTTTCATTCCAGCAATTGCAATTAGAGAATTTACTTGGAATGTATTTGCTGCTCACTATATTGAAATGGTAAAAGCAAGAGCATACGGAATTGAATTTTTGGATGAGGAAAGAGATGGTGCAATATTTACACTACATAAAACATTATCAACAATTTTAAAATTATTAGCTCCAATTACTCCATTTATCACAGAACACCTTTGGAAAGAATTGTATTCAAAAGACAGCATTCACAAAGAAAAACAAGTTGAGCCTGAAAATATTGAAGAACAAAGTAATCTTACAAAAGAAATTTCAGAATTTAACTCTAAAGTATGGAATGAGAAAAAATCTCAAAATCTATCATTAAAAGATTCAATCAAAATAGAAATTCCAGAATCTTTAGAACCATTCAAGAAAGATTTGAAATCTATGCATAATTTGCTGGATTGAGCCCTGATTATACCTGTAAAATACCATTTGTAATCAAATACTGAATTCCTTGAATGAACGCAGTATCATCTATTTGTCCATCTGCCCACCAGCCAGCGTTATTCTTAATCCAAGATGGAATTTCAGGTTCTAGAGAAAAAGGATTGAGTGCATCAGTTCCTATAATATCAATAACAGAATCACCACCAAAGAATGGAATTACAAGAGTTCTATATTCGGATGAAGAATCTATTTCTGCATAATCTGTTTCAAATCCATCAACTAAAACAAAAAATTCATCATCTAATGTGTCAAATTTTGCATCCAATAGTGATCTTGGAATTGTAATTTCAACAGTTCCATCAGAAGAAGTATCCATTGTGAGTATTAATTCAACAAAATCAGGATCCAAGAAAATTATATCAAGAATACCATTTTCAATATTATAGTCTACACTAAATGAATCAACAGAAACGGTTCCAACATCTCCATATGAAAATGGGAATGATGTAAAAAGAATAAAAATAAACAAAAAACTCAAAAGATAAGTTGAATTTTTAATGTTCAACTTTAGTTCCCAGTTATACCTAGATCTTCGTTCAATTCTACGGAAATTTCATTTCCCGTGGTGTCATCTGTTGTGTCATCTGTTGTGTCATCTGTTGTGTCATCTGTTGTGTCATCTGTTGTGTCATCTGTTGTGTCATCTGTTGTAACGGTTTTTGTTAATGTACCAGTTCCATCGAGAAACCACATACCAGAAATTTTACTTTGAGGATCCAAAATTGAAACTTTTGATGAACCAGTAATTTCACTTATGGAAGAATCAGCATTTAATGAAATTTTGAGCGTAGAATGAACTTCCTCAAGTACATCATCTTCTAAAAATGCTATGACCACTAAGGAATCTTTTGAGCCAGAATCACCAGATGAAGTTGTTCTAGCTTTTCCAAATCCACAGTTGAAAGGTATACCATCTACTGTAATACTACATTCTTCTAATTCTAATTTTAGATTAGATTTGCCTTTGTCAAATGTATTGAAAATCATATAGCCTTCAAGGGTAGATAATTGAGTTTTATCATGAATTCCAGTAATAGTTACTGAATCAAATGTTAATTCGTATGTTTCAAATGAATTTGATGAGAAAATTTTATCGCCTAAATAATCACCATTGCTAATTTTATCAAGGATTTTTTGAGTTCTAAAATCTAATTTTTCTTGTTTTTCTAATAATTTTTTACGAATTTCATCAGATTTTTTAACAATTTTATCTTCTAATTTTACAGTTTTAGCAGAAAATTTTTCAACATCTCCTGTAAAACCAGATTCAATTTTATTTTGATATTTTGCTTTAATTTCTTTTAATTTTTCTTCATACTTGTTAATTTTTTTGGATAATTTTTCTTCAAGTTTTTTCCTATCTAAATCCAATTTTACTTTCTTTTCTTCTAATTTTTGTTTTCGTTCCTCAGCTTTTTGTTTTTGTTTCTCTTGTTTATCTTCTAGTTTTTGTTTTCGTTCCTCAGCTTTTTGTTTTTGTTTCTCTTGTTTATCTTCTAGTTTTTGTTTTCGTTCCTCAGCTTTTTCTCTTTCTTGTTCTTGTTTTTCCAACTGTTTTTGATATGCTTTAGAGTCTTCGCGACTTACAGATAGATTATCATCATCTGCAAATGAATTTTCAATTGAAAATAGCCCAAAAGAACTACCAATCAAAATTGAGGCTAAAATACCAAAAAAAGTAAAATTTTTGTTCATTTTAAAAGCTGGACTAAACTATAGTTAAAAAGAATTGCTCAGCATTCATCTTATTGTCGATTAATTTTTTGATGTATTTACAAGATTAATGAAATATTTGTGCAATGCTGTATCTTCAGTTAATTCAGGATGAAAAGAAGTGCCAATTACGTTTCCTTTTTTAACTGCAACTATTTGTTCATTAAATTTGGATAAAACTTCTACATCAGATCCTACATCAGATACAGATGGTGCTCTGATGAATACTCCATTAAACTTTGAAATGTTAATTGAATCCATAGAAATATCAGATTCAAAAGATTGTTTTTGTCTTCCAAATGAATTTCTCTCTAATTTAATATCCAAAATATCTAAAAGTGGTTGATCAGTTTTACCAATTATTTTATCATTTGCAGTATTTGATAACATAATCATTCCTGCACAAATTCCAAGAACAGGCATGCCACTCTGAATTTTTTCTTTTAGGACCTTTAGAGAACCGTTTACTAGAGATAATTGTCCAATTGTAGTGCTTTCCCCACCAGGAATAATCAAACCATCTAATTGAGAAATTTCCTCAGGAGTTCTAACATCAACAACATTTCCATCTAGTCCTAATTCATCAATTGCAGATTTAGCTGACAACATATTTTCTTGAACGTCTCCTTGAATGGATAATACCCCAACAGTAAGACTCATGCTGAGCCACCACGATCTTGCATACGTAATTCTAAAGTATTAACATCTAATCCTATCATAGATTGTCTTTCATCAATCATTTTTTGTGCTTCTTTTACTTTGTCTGATTCATTCCAAAAAGTAGTAGCTAAAACTATTGCTCTTGCTCTTTCTTTTGCATCATCAGAATTAAAGATTCCAGAACCAACAAAGATACCATCACAGCCTAAAGACATCAAATATGCGGCATCAGCAGGTGTTGCGATTCCACCTGCGGCAAAATTAACAACGGGTAACCTTCCAAGTTTTGCAGTTTGTTCAACAATATCATAAGATATTTTGAATTCTCTTGCCATTCTAACTAATTCTTGATTATCTCCAGAATCATAAATTGATTTGATGGTTCTTAACTCATCATTTACTTTTTTAATATGTTTGATAGCTTCTGCAACATTTCCGGTTCCAGGTTCTCCTTTTGTTCTAATCATGGAAGCACCCTCTTCAATTCTCCTTAATGCTTCTGCTAAAGATCTTGCACCATTAACAACTGGAGTAGTAAAGTCCCATTTCCAGATATGACGAAGTTCATCTGCAGGTGTTAAAACTTCAGATTCATCAATCATATCTACATCAGTTTCTTGTAAAACTAATGCCTCATTGACATGACCAATTCTACATTTAGCCATCACAGGTATTGTTACAGAGTCCATAATTTCTTCAATAATTCTAATACTTGCGGTTCGTGCAACACCACCAGCTTTTCTAACTTCAGATGGTAGTTTATCTAACACCATAACAGAAACAGCCCCTGCTTCTTCAGCAATTTGAGCTTGTTCTACAGTGGTAACATCCATTACAACTCCATTTTTGAGCATGTGGGCAAACCCACGTTTAACAGTGGAGGAACCACGTAAAGTATCAATTGAATTTATTTTGTCTGAAACTATTCCTTTAGCATCAAGTCGTTCACCAGATAAGGGAAGCATGTGTTAATTTTTCCTAAAGACTATTTGTATCTATTCACTAAATTCAGACATAATTAAATCCAATTCAGATTCAACCATAGTAATTATTGGTGGAATAAAATCTTCAGTTACATTTTGTTGTGGCCAATGAATCTGATTTACACGACCGTTTAGTGTAACTTTAACATTTGATTTTTGATATTCAGTTGCATTTTCCATTATCTCAAAAGACTCAGATGGAATTGAAATAAAACCAGTTTCTTTAATGAGTGCTTTAATTTTGTTAAGTTTGTTTTCATCTAGTTTTGAGCTAACATCAGGTCTTAGATATCCTTGTTCAGTTACAGAATATTTTATGTCACCATTATTTTTGATGTAAAGAATTTCAGTTTTTTGCGCCCCAACACGTTCTGTTACACCATAAGAGATTTTTTTTAACTGATGTTTAGTATATTCAATTTCAACATTATCAGTATAATTAGCAGCTGATGTAGGAATTTCATTTTTGAGTAATAAAGGAGTAGAAAGCAAAAGAGCAGCTATAACTGGAATTGCACCCAATACAATGTAAATTGGTTTTACCATTTTACTGCAAATACTGCCAATTTGCAAATAAATCTTAGTAATAGTTAAAATTCAAGCAAAATATTTCGGTTCTTGTGGGTTCGTAGCCTAGCCTGGTAGGGCGATGGTCTCCAAAACCATCGATCGTCGGTTCAAATCCGATCGGGCCCACTTTAAAAAATTCTATTGATTATTTCTCAATACATTTAGTGCTGAGCCAGACTTGAACCATTCAATTTGTGATTTATTGTATGAATGATTTAGAAGAATTTCATCTTTCATTCCATCAGAATGAGAAATGACACATCTAACTTGTTTGTCCGGAGCTAATTCATTTAATTCAAATAAACTAATTTTATCATCTTCAAGAATTTTTTCGTAATCATTAGGATTACTAAATGTCAATGCCAAGACGCCCTGTTTTTTTAAATTTGTTTCGTGAATTCTTGCTAAACTTTTTGTGATTACTGCTGCACATCCCAAAAAGCGAGGAGTCATTGCAGCATGTTCTCTACTACTTCCTTCACCATAATTATTATCAGCAACAATTACCCATCTCATCTGTTTTTCTTTGTATTGTCTAGCAATTTGTGAAAATGATTCTTGATTATTATTTAGAACATTCTTACCCTGTCCAACTTGATCATTGAAAGCATTAACTGCTCCCAAAAGCATGTTATCACTAAGATTATCCAAATGTCCTCTTAAAGAAAGCCAAGCTCCCGCAGGGGAAATATGATCAGTAGTGCATTTGCCTTTAGCCTTTACCATAATTGGAATATTTTCAAAATCTTTACCATCCCATTTTGAAAATGGTTCTAAACGCTGTAATCTTTTACTGTTAGGATCAATGACTACTTCAATATCATCAGAATTACTAGGAGGTGCAATAAAAATTCCTTCAGGTCTCATAAAACCTTCTTCAGGAACTTCTGGTGCAGGTTTAGGCGGTTCAAGTTTAAACTTTGTTCCATCAGATGCAATTAGATCATCCTTCAATGGATTAAATGAAAGTCTACCACCTAATGCTAAAGCAATAATCATTTCAGGACTACCAATAAAGTTCAGAGTACTTCTCTTGCCATCATTTCGCCCTGGGAAATTTCTGTTAAATGTTGTAACAATAGTATTTTGTTGATCCTTTTCAAGTTCTGGTCTATTCCATTGACCAATACATGGACCACATGCATTTGCTAAAACAGTTGCACCAATGTCTAAAAGAGAAGCCATTTGTCCATCTCTCTCTATAGTACCACGAATTTGTTCAGAACCAGGAGTTACTAATAGAGGAATCTTTGATTTGATACCTTTGGCTTTTGCTTGTTCAGCTAAACTTGCAGCTCTAGACATATCCTCGTAAGAAGAATTTGTACAACTACCAATTAATGCAACAGAGATTTGATCAGTGTAATCTTTAGATTTTACATCATCAGATAATTCCGTTATGGTTCTTGCCAAATCAGGAGTATGGGGGCCGACAATGTGTGGCTCTAGTGTTGAAAGATTAATTTCAATTACTCTATCAAAGAATTTTTCTGGATTAGATTCTACTTCAGCGTCTGCAACAAGAGATTCTTTATTTTGATTTGCTAATTGAGCAATGTCTTCTCTGTTTGTATATTTGAGATAAGTTTCCATTCTTTCATCATATGGGAATACAGAACAAGTAGCACCAATTTCAGCACCCATGTTAGTAATGGTGGCTTTGCCTGTACAACTGATAGATTTTGTTCCAGGTCCAAAATATTCTACAATAGCATTTGTACCGCCAGAGACGGTTAACTCATCAGCAACTTTTAAGATAATATCTTTAGGAGCAGTCCATCCGTTAAGTTCTCCAGTTAATTTTACACCGATTTTTTTAGGATAAAGTAATTCCCAAGGCATCCCAGCCATAGTTTCTGCAGCATCTAATCCACCAACGCCTATTGCAATCATCCCAAGACCACCTGCATTTGGAGTATGAGAATCAGTACCAATCATCAATCCACCAGGGAATGCATAATTTTCAAGAACTACTTGATGAATAATACCTGCACCAGGTTTCCAAAAACCACATCCATATTTTGCAGATGCAGATTGTAAAAATTTGAAAACTTCACTATTTTCATCAAGTGAAACTTTCATATCAATATCACCTTGAACTTCTGCTCTAATGAGATGATCACAGTGTACAGTTGTTGGTACAGCTGTTTGTTTTAATCCTGCTTGCATAAATTGAAGCATTACCATTTGTCCTGTAACATCTTGTAATGCAACTCTATCAGGTTTTAAAAAGACATAATCTTTTCCTCCGGTGAAAATAGTATCATCAATTTCATTTAGATGTCCAGATAAGATTTTTTCAGAAAGTGTTAATGGTCTTCCTACTAGATTTCTATATTTTACAATATTATTTTTTAATTTCAAATAAATATTAGAAACAAGTTCTGCAGTAGTGTCAGTTTCCACAGAAAGCAATGAATTAATCCCAAATTTAATATTTACAATTGGAAAATTCAAAAAATTCTTTCAATAGGCATCTAAATTCTTAACAATTATAAGCCAAATACTGCTTCTTAATGCAGTGTTGGGGAGTGTAAATTTTCTAAATTGAGGTATAATTATGGTCAATAAAGGATTTCCAAAATTTGGCATGTCACAAGCAGGTGCATTTGTTGCAGCTCTCAAAAATTACAATTTACCAGATTTCATTTTAGTTTTAGTAGCAAAAGAATGTAAATCAGAACTACTCGAGAGAGGAAGAATAGATGATAGATTACAAAGTATGAATGATGATGCTTTAGAATTATTACACAAAGTTTTTGTTGGATGTGAAGAAGATACTGCAGGAAAATATGCTCAATACAGATTCTTTGCATATGTATCAAGCATGTATCATAAATGCGAAGTTATAGTCAACGATACAATTCCAGGTGCTTCAGGTAAAAATCACAAAATTCCTGTCGCAGTAAAAAATAATGGAATGTACATAGCAGTTGCATTTAACAAAGCAACAGGAAATCCAGTAAACAAAAAAGAAACAACCAGATTTTATGATATGGTGGATGACATCAAAAAAGGAGATCACGGTACCATGTTAACTGATGGGATTTATGGTTCTTCAGTAAGCTTTAGAGGTGATGCACTTGTAGAACTTGAAACATTAAGTAAATCAAGAAATAATGATCCAGAAAATAAATTAGATTTTAAAACTGCAAATTTTGAAAATAATATTTATTCAGTTACTAAATGTTAATTGTAAAAATTTTATTTTAATTAAATTGTGAAGTATCAATTGCTAAAAACATTGGCTTATCATCAGTTTTTTTAAAATCTTCACCATATTGTTCAAATTCTAACTGTTCAAAAAGATGTTTGGTCCAAACATCATGTACATCCTGAATGAATTTTTTATGTCCAGAAATTCTTAACATTTCATGAAGTAGTTCATGTGACACAGTAGTGCAATTTTTTTCTGCAAGGAATAAAGTATCATTAGATTCTTTTGGAGATTGCCAAAATGACATTCCAAAATTTTCAGCATGATATCCATCACAAGTGCAATCAGTCCACCAAGGTTTGAAATGAGTTAGATAGAAATGGTAAATGTCATCACCACGTTGATGATGATCTCGTACTAACGTGTGTGTATCAATACGTTGAAAAATGCTTCTAGGATACGTGATCATTTCATCACATTGAATTTCATAGTCTTGACCAAATTTTTCTTTTAACCAAACCTGAAAAAATTTGCTCATTTTTTTAACATATTCAAATTCGAATTGTCGTTTTTCCCGATCTTCCTCAGGTACTAGAAAAATAAAATGTAGAATCATAATAAGAAAAAAGGGTGTTTATGTTTGACCTTCAATACCCATCAAGGTAAGAGTTGAACGAATCTTTTCAATTTTCCTGATTTTCCAGGTAATTGTTTCTCTAAGTTTTTCAACAGTGTCAGATTCGATCTTGGCCAAAATATCATATGCACCAAAAGTTCCATGAACTTCTTTTACACCTTCTAAGCCCTTTAGTTGCTGGATAATAGCTTCTTCAGAACCTAATTCACAGTTTATTAAAACATAAGCTGTTGCCATACAGAAATTAGATAAATCGACTATATCAATAAACCGATTATTCTTAGTTTTGAGACATCTTTACAATAGTATCCCAGATGAGTTTAGGTACTGGCATTACAGATAACCTTGAAATTCTAATTAATTCCCAATCTTTGAATTTTTTCTCTTTTTTCATTTCGTCAAGGGTTACTGGGCGTTTCAATGTTTTTTTATATTTCACATCTACTACAATGAATCTTTCTACATCTTCTTTAGGATTTGAATAGGGTTTTGAAGTAACTTGCATAATTCCAACAGCTTGTCGTTCATCTCCCGTATGATAAAAAAATACAAGATCACCAGATTTCATTTCTCGCATATGCTTTAATGCTAAATTATTATGAACCCCATCCCACACTGTTGTTTTTTCTTTTTTGAATTGTTCAAAATTATATCCTCTTGGTCCACTAGGTTCTTGTTTTGCTAACCAGTAATTCACCATTTCATTTTATCATATTTTGTCCGTGTTTAATGGTTTTTGAAAAAAGATATGTTCCCCGGTTCTGACTCGCACAAACTCATTGGTCATAGCCATACGCCTCCTCGCGTTCTGAAACCGGGGTTGCCCATAATGTAGCACGCCTGGGTGAATTAGAAATCACTGGTATCATTACGATCGACTCATCCTAATCCGTCTGCATGCTTGCTCTTGGGCGATTAATTATAGAATCACTCCTACTAAAAACCATTGAAGGAATAATATCAAAAACAATTTTTTTTAATTTATTTATTTTAATTTTTAAGGATAGAATCTGACAAAGAAATTTCAAATCCCACTACAGGTACACGAATTTTGTAATTTTCAATAATCTTTGAATCAATTTTTCCAACAATGCCAATTGGCATATTATCTAGTGTAATTGATGCACAATGACCTTCTTCAAATGTAGAATCAGTTGAAGTTTTTGTTTCAACTTTAATTCCAAATCCAATGTTTAATGTAGTTTGAATTATTGATTTTATTTCTGTAAAATTTGCATCTTTATGAGCGCTAATTCCGGAAAAACTAATTTTTTCAGATATTGGATTTTTAGTTGCAAATACGGTTCCAGTTTCAAACATTTTCTGAGGATAAGACTCATGAATATTTCTTGAAAGATTTTCTAATAATCCTGGAAGTATAGAGTCACGTAAAATAGTATGTTCTCTACTTTTTGAGTCAAGTACTGAGAGAAGTTTTGTTGAATCTCTGTTAGTCATATCATATAGTACACGTTTACTAGTCAAACTAGAATTCAAAGCTTCAAGATATCCAAGTCCAATCATAGTTTGATCTAGCGATTTTAGTTTTAATGAAACGGGGTTTGTTTTTCCAATAGTTTGAGAAGGAGATATTGTAGGTTCAAGATTTTGAATTCCATATCCTAAAGCAACTTCTTCTACTAAATCCATAGGACCAAAAATGTCAAATCGATATGCAGGTATTGTGCAAATAATGTTTGTTCCTTTAGATGATGCATCCAATCTAGATTTTTTCAAGGATGAAATAATTTTTGTAGATGAAAGATTCAAACCTAAAATTTGGTTAATCAATGAAGGATTAACAGTCATTTTTCTATATTCTAATTTTGGTGCAGAATTTTTAGCACCTGTAATTTTTACGGATTCTAAAGTAAAACCAGCACTTTGTAAAACAGTGGCTACTACTGATAACATGTCTTCAGCATCGTCTTTATTGAGACCAGTTACCTCTACAAAGAGATTTTTTGTTTTAGTAGTGACAGTTGTAACAGCGGCATTGATAATTGGTGGAAATGATACTGTATTTTGTTCCTCATCTAAAATTATAGGAACTTGGGAAGACTGTCCAAGTAAAGAACCATAATCTTTTCCAACATCAGTTGTATCAAGTATTTCAGATATATCCAATTCTTTTTCAGAGTTTAGTGGAATGAATTTGTGATTTTTATTAGTTGTAGTGTAAACTAATGGAAATGAAATTTTATCTAAATCATGTATTCCTATAGAGGACTTTTTTCTTTTTCTTCCAATTCCAAAATGTAGATCTTCTTGCATTGTCATTAATTGTTTGATTGTTTTATCATCAATTTTGCCATTTTTTGCAATAATTCCAGTTACAAATGGTCTAATTCTCGAGACATTAGATTTAACAGAAATCGGATATTTGTTTGATTTTTTTACATTTAGTTTTATTGGACCAGTCTTAATCCCAAGCAACCCTTGCAAACCAAGTGCAATTCCAAAATCAGTTGAATAATCAGGTCTATTTGGACTATATTCAACTCTTACAAGATCTTTATCTTCTGATTCAATATCCAATCCAAGGAAAGGTAAAGAATCAGAAATTTGTTTTTTCGATACTTTTCCAATTAATTTTTGGAGACGAGAATAAGATAATTCAATTACTGGCATTTTTTAGCACTCCTTAACCATCCAAGATTGTTGTTGTAAAACTCTCTTACATCAGCTAGATCATATTTTAGCATCGCAATTCTTTCAATTCCACCACCCCAAGCTAAAACAGGTTGTGTAATTCCAAGGGGTTTGGTTACTTCAGGTCTAAAAATACCCATTCCAAATAACTCAATCCATTTTCCCAATTTTTCATTGTAAACCATAGTCTGAAGTGATGGTTCAGTATATGGGAAAAATGTTGGCCAGAATTTTATCTTCGTTATTCCTATTCGTTTGTAAAATTCTCGTTGAATTCCCATTAAATTTTTCAAGGATGCATCTTTTCCAACAACAACTCCTTCAATTTGATTAAATTCCACGAGGTGTTTGTAACTGACTTTTTCATTTCTAAATACACGTCCTAATGAGAAAATTCGTGCCTCATTAGGTTTGTTTTCAGCTAAATGTTTGATGGTTACACAAGTAGTATGAGTTCTAAGAACCATTTTTCTTGCTTCGTTTATGTCCCATTGATATCTCCAATTCTTTTTATGGGATTCAGAAACTTTTCTAATTTGTTCAGGAGTTCCAATTTTTTTAGCATTTATTCTATCAAGATAAAACGTATCTTGTAATTCTCTAGCTGGATGATCTTGTGGAGTAAAAAGTGCATCAAAATTCCAAAAACTTGATTGTGTCATGTTGCCTAAAATTTCGGAAAAGCCAAGTGTGACAAAAATTTCACGAATTTCATCAATCGTATCTTTTAGTGGATGAGTTCTTGCGACAAAAACTTCTGGAACTTTAGCTTCAACATCAATACCTCCAACTGAATCTGAAATCTTAATTGATTTTGCAGCATCAGACAACGAAATTTCTTTTGTTTTAATAATATCCTCAATAATAAAATCAGGTCTTCTTAAAAGTCCAGATAAATCAGCACTATCAATTCTATCTTTAGATAGTTTCTCATTCCCAATTAGTTTGAGGGTTTTTTCACCTGGAAGTTCTGATGGCGGATTCTTAATAGAAATTTCATCAGATGAAAAATCCACCCAATTATTTTTTCTAGATAACCCCATTGAAGGTCCAAATACAAATCCTAATTCTTTTTGTAAGACAGATAATTTTTTTGAACCATCCTTTAGTAAATTAAGTAATCTTCTTTCAGGTAATCCTTTTTCAAAGGATTCAATTCCATTTTTTCCTAAACTTATCACACTTGATTTTGATTCAAAAACAATTGCTAGATCTTTAAGTTTTAGCCATTCAATTCCACGTCTAATTTGATCAGGGGAAAGTTGTGTTGATTTTTCTAGGGATTCAGGAGATTGTTTTGGATTATCTCTTAATGAGGTAATAATTTTTTTTTCAATATCATGAAAAACTTGCGACAACAGCAAAGAATCCGAAAAAGACTTTTTAAACCTTAACCTAAGTCAAGATGAATGTCAGCTGATGACTTTATTGTAACGCCTTGGCATGTTGAGGGCGATATTGACTATGATAAACTAATCAAGAGATTTGGAACTGAAAAAATTTCTTCAGAATTACTGGAGAGAATTAAGCGTATTACTGGAGAGGATAATTTCATGCTCAGAAGAGGTATTTTCTTCTCTCATAGAGAAATGACTAGAATATTAGATGAATATGAAAAAGGTAACAAATTCTTTCTATATACTGGAAGAGGACCATCTGGACATACCCATATTGGTCATTTGGTACCTTGGATGTTTGCTAAATGGTTACAAGAAAAGTTTGATGTCAATATGTATTTCCAACTTACAGATGATGAAAAATTCTTCTCTAAACCAAATCTCACTTTAGAAGACACAAGAAAATTTGCATATGAGAATGCTTTGGATTTTATTGCTTTAGGTTTCAACCCAGAAAAAACAAAAATTATCATAAATACAAGAAACATTCAAACATTATATCCAATTGCAGCTCAGGTAGCAAAAAAAATTAATTTTTCAAATACGAAAGCAACATTTGGATTTACTAATGAAACAAATATTGGAATGATATTTTATACATCGTTACAATCAGCTCCATGTTTTATTGAAGATCAACCGGTGTTAATTCCATTAGGAGTTGATCAAGATCCTCATTTTAGACTAACACGTGACATAGCACAAAAAATTGGAAAACAAAAACCTGCATTAATTCACAATATAATGATTCCAGCTTTAGAAGGACCTGGTGGAAAAATGTCAGCATCAGATGAAAAAGGTACAATATACACAACAGATTCTCCATCTGAAGTAAAAAAGAAAATTAACAAACATGCATTTTCAGGAGGACAACCTGATATTGAACAACATAGAAAACTTGGTGGAAATCCAGATATCGATGTATCATATCAATACTTAAGAATATTTTTTGAGCCAGATGATGATAAATTAAAAATAATTTATGAAGATTATAAATCAGGGAAACTACTTTCGGGTGAACTAAAAGCAATCTTGATTGAAAAAATAAATGCATTTCTTGCAATCCATCAAGAAAACAGAGAAAAAGCTAAAAACCAAATAGATCAATTTCTTTTTGAGAATAAATGAAAATCAATATTATTTGTGATGATAAATATGAGGCACAAAAACTATCTAGTCTTATTTTCATAAATAATGGAAAAGAAACTTTCATCACCGGAATTCTAAATATTGTGAAAAATGAACTGGTGATTTCATTGAAAGATAAATCTGCTCATAGTATACTACTCAAAGATGAAAAAACAGTAGAGTATTTTGCAGATTTTATACAATCAGTACTGGATCAAGAACACACGTTAATTTCAACTAAAATAATTGAACATGTTGTAGAAATAGTCAAAGAATGATTCTATAGACCAAATGCAGCATATGCAGCTAAAATTCCAACAACACCAATTAGAGAAATCCCTAATGCTTTAAAATCACTATTCATAGATTAATTTGAAAATAATTATAATTAAAGTGTTAACAAATTCTCAAAGGTGATTTTACTGATTATCTAGGGAAATATTTGCTCTTTTTTGATTTTGGTCTTGAACTTTCTGCCGTAGGTTTTGTGGATGGTTCTCTAATTTGATTACAATTTAAACAAAATACCTTTAGTTCTTCTCTAGCAACATCTGGTGCCGAGATATATTTGCCCCATGAGGCAGCATCACCACCACGTCCAGAATTATCAGTAGTGACATTTTCAGAAATTGGACTAATTCCTAAAGCTCTTTCATCACTAAAACCACAACTAGAACAGACTTTTCCACCCAGAATTTCATATAATTTTTCTTTAATTGTTTCAAAAAATTTGTCTGAGCCGCCTGAAAAGAAACTCTCTTGTTTTCTCAAAAATTTATCATTTCGAGGTTTTCTAGATCTATTATCACCTCTACTAGATTCTCGTCCATAAGATGATCTTGAACCTCTGTCATCTCTTGAATATCTATCATTTCCTGAACGTCTATCATCTCTTGAATCATCTGGTTTGTTTTGTCTGAAACAATCACTACAGTAAACTGGTTTGTTACTTCTT
>Ga0233439_10002612_pt1 | contig 20041 bp, 21 predicted proteins | sample SI_123_September_6_FD_182713 | JGI IMG/M metagenome (GOLD analysis project Ga0233439, IMG submission 182713) | Seawater microbial communities from Saanich Inlet, British Columbia, Canada - SI_123_September2016_100_MG | ecosystem: Environmental > Aquatic > Marine > Inlet | place: Canada: British... | reverse complement strand
TTGAAAGATATTCAACAACTTCCGGCAATTTTACAACACTCAAAACCCATCTTCACCCTTTATATATGGGCTCTATCGAATTTTTCAGGGACGACTATTATAGCATTGTCATTTTATAAGGGCGGATTCAAAAGAGACTTGAAAATAAAAAAGCACCTCTACTTTAGTAGAGATGCTTTTCTAGTCCGGGATCCAAGAGGAAGAATCCCGGAATCCAATAAGGATTTTACTGCTCTAAATCCGGTTGTTTACCTGTGGTGTCATAGGTCTCTTTGAGTTCAATGTCTTCAGTTTGGTTAAACGCAATATCATTGTATTGACTAATACCTTCGTTTAAACGTAACTGTTGTTCTCCTGGGATTTGTCGTACTTCCCTACCGGTTTTATCATCCACTACTTCAATGATGACTTTTTGTGATTCAGGATCAATTCGAACCTGGGTTTTATGGTCTGAATTTGAAAATCCCTGATTATCTGTTGAAACATCGTTGTCATCAGAAATGATTTTTACGGTAGAAAGTTCCGCGTAATCGCCGTCTACATTGCCAAAGAGTTCCACTTGTGGCGGATCGGCAGACCCTTGCGGTTTTGTTGGTGTTGAGTTGAATTGAGGCGCGAAACCTACTGAAAACGCCTGGGGAAAAATTGTTAATGACATTTTTATTCTCCTGTTTGTTTAAAAAATTATTCCGGTATACCGGAAGGTTTTAGTTTTTTAATTTTTAAACCCCTTCGAGCAGTGTCAACGCTGCTTGCGGGTTCAAGTTAGCCTGCCCAACCATTGCCACTCCAGCTTGGACTAGAAGCTGATTTTTGGTTAGGATCGTCAACTCTTCTGCAAGATCGGCATCACGAATGGTAGAAACTGCTGCATTCAGGTTTTCTTCTTGAACTTGCAGATTGTCTAATGCATGTAGCATACGGATCTGTGCCGTTCCAACACGACCTCGAACCTGAATTAGGTCGTCGATTGAAGCAGTCAAATCATTCAGTGCTTGGAATGCGGCTCCTTGAGTGGTGATGTTCGAACCAGTCAATCCCAATGCTGCAGTACCTACATTCGTAAGGTCTAAAATATTATTTAGATCGATTTGATTGTCTGATCTGGAGTCCACTCCTAGTTGTAGAACGTTGTGAGCTGAATCAGGTTGACTAGCAGCCAAGGTTCCATCCAGAAGAAAAGTACCATTAAATTCAGTAGTGGCTACAATTCTATCCAACTCTCGGATTGAGGCCTGGTACTCGAGGTCGGTGGATATTCTTTCGACATCACCAATGGTCCCGTTCGCGGATTGCGATGCGAGAGACCGAAGTCGTAATAGAATACCGGATATTTCATTCAAGGCACCTTCGGCAGTTTTTACAAACGCTGTTCCATCGTTAAGGTTTCTGGAGCCTTGCTGAAGAGCTAGAACATCTGCTCTAATATTTTCTGTGAGGGTCAGTTCCGCGCCACCATCGGAGGCACCTTCAATTCGAATGCCTGATGAAATGCGGTTTATGGAACTTCCTAATTGTGATCTATTTTCTTCAAGATGCCTTTGGGCATTCAATGACGATAGATTTGAATTTATTACTAATGCAACCATATTCTTTTCCTCCCTGAAAAGGTCTGGTGTTTTTTAAGTTTAGTTAAAGCATCCTTGCTTATAAACTCGGCTTTAATATTTAATTCCGAGATCAATTTCTCTTACTGGAGAAGCTGCAAGACGGATTGTGGAATCAGATTAGCCTGACCCACCATGGCTGTTGATGCCTGAACCAGAATCTGGTTCCGTGTCAACAGGGCCACTTCTTCAGCGATATCCGCATCACGGATTGCTGATTCAGCAGCTTGCAAGTTCTCGATAGTAATTGAAAGATTCGAAATGGTCCTGACCAACCGGTTTTGTACTGCACCGACTTTACCTCTACCCTGTGTGACAACAGAAATTGAACTGTTCATCTGATCCAGTGCGGTTAAGGCCGCGCCGGCTGTTGTTAAACTCAACGTGTCGATAGACAGGCTGGATGCTGTGACCGCATTCAGATTAACTTGCTCATTTAAGTTGATACGACTTTCTGAGTTACTATTGATACCTACCTGAATGAGTATCTGATTTGCAGGTGTGACGCTTGAAGCCAAAGAGCCGTCTACCAATCGCTGTCCGTTAAACTCGGTTGTGGAGGCGATACGGTCAATTTCCAGTCGTAGAGCGTCGAATTCCAGTTGGATAGTTTGGCGTTCGGTAGAGCCGACAGTACCGGTTGCCGCTTGTGAAGCCAGTTCTCTGAGTCGAATGAGAATTCCAGATTGTTCGTTGAGGGCGCCCTCTGTTACGTTGATTAGAGAGATACCATCGTTGGCGTTTCTTACTGCCTGGCGAAGTGCTCGAATGTCAGACCTTAATGCCTCGGAGATGGCCAGGCCTGCTGCATCGTCTGCACCACGGTTGATTCGAATCCCGGAGGAGATTCTTTCTACCGATTGTGCCAGGCGGTCATTGTTAATGCCGAGAATTCTTTGGGCATTCAATGATGGGATGTTGTTAAAAATTCTGATGGGCATGTCTATTATCCTCCTTGATAATTAGGAACTTGGAGTTCCTGAGTTTCAGCATCCTTGCTGAAATTTGAATTAGTGAAACCTGTACTGCCTTTCCTGAATAATTCTACAAAAAATTTTGATTGGACTTCAATGCCAGTTCGATTTATCCCCTCCAGGAAAACCGTACTTAGATTTTGTATCGGGAAATAAAAAAAAATGCTTTATAGTTTTTTTTAGTTCAGGGGGTGAGAAATTGAAATCAAGCTTTAGGGGAAAGCTGTAACTCTTTATACCTTAAGGATTAATGGGAGTGGGGGAAGGGCAAAAAAAAATGCGCCCCCAAATACTAAAGGGGCGCATTACCGATCCTGAAGGAGCGGTCGGAGAAGCCAGTTACTTTTTAATTGAATCAGTTACTCATACAGACTCATCCAGGAACTTCTGGTTGAACTCTGCGATGCGACTGGTCAATCGTAGAAACTCTTCACCGGGAATTTGTCGAATCACTTCGCCTGATTCATTATCAACAACCCGGATCACTACTTCATTGGTTTCACGATTTACTTGGTAGTCAATCTTATTATTATCCAGAGAGCTGATATCTACCTGAGTTTCTGAGCTTGGAGAAACAGGGGTTTCCCTGGTTTCAGGTAGATCATCGCTTTTTTCGCCTCGGTTAGTCTCCCTTTCAGGCCTGAATGTTTGCCCCAGTGAGCCGGGACTTTTTAACCTGCCTGTCAAGGAGGAAATATCTATTTCCATATCTATTACCTCCTGTTTCGGTGAGTCATCTTAAAAATAAAATCATCTATTTCTTATAGCCTCGGTCTAAAAATTAACCGAGGAGCTGTAAGACCGACTGCGGGATTAAGTTTGCCTGTCCCACCATCGCGGTTGAAGCCTGTACAAGAATCTGGTTTCGAGTCAACAGTGCTACTTCTTCAGCAATGTCTGCGTCACGAATAGCAGATTCTGCAGCTTGCAGGTTTTCTACAGAGATCGAAAGGTTAGAAATTGTTCTTACCAACCTGTTCTGTACCGCACCAACTTTACCTCGACCCTGCGTAACAGTGGAAATAGCAGTATTGATTGAGTCCAGTGCTGTCAATGCAGCGCCTGCTGTCGTTACACTCAGAATATCAATTGCTAGACTGGATGCGGTGACTGCGGCAAGATTAATTTGTTCATTGAGGTTTATTCTACTATCCGGACTGCTGTCGATACCAACCTGGATTAGGATTTGGCTTGTGGAAGCAACTCCAGATGCCAAAGATCCGTCAACTAGATTTTGACCATTGAATGCAGTGGTGTTTGCGATACGGTCGATTTCCAGACGAAGTGCGTCAAACTCCAATTGAACCGTTTGGCGTTCTGTCGAACCAACGGTACCGGTGGATGCCTGAGAAGCCAATTCTCTAAGACGAATGAGAATACTGGCCTGCTCGTTGAGCGCACCTTCAGCTACGTTAATAAGGGAAATTCCGTCGTTTGCGTTTCGAACGGCCTGTCTCAGCGCTCTAATATCTGAACGCAAGGCTTCCGAAATAGCTAGACCTGCTGCATCATCGGCACCTCTGTTGATGCGGATACCGGATGAGATTCGTTCAACCGACTGTGCTAGCCGGTCGTTGTTGACACCCAAGATTCTTTGGGCGTTCAATGAGGGGATGTTGTTAAAGATTCGAACTGGCATTGTAATCCTCCATGATTTAAAGTGCGGGTTACTGTTTCGGTCTCCGTACCAAAACAAGCCTCCAAGCTTTTAACCCTTAGGTGAAGAATCCATTTCTACACCTTTGAAAATTTTTGTTGCCTCCTGATAATTAAAATTAAAATTTACAACTTGATTCAGGATATAAACATGCTCAATGAGGCCTATCGGAGAAACTCGAGAGATCTTTAGCAATTAATTTTATTTTGGGGTAAGAAATGCGAAGGGGCAGGGGGTTATAAAAAGGAAAACGGGAGGTTAGCCTTTCAGCTACCATAAAAACAAAGCCTTATGGATATAGGCTCTGGGAGAGTGAAAGTGCGAAAACCTTAAAAATTATTGAAGAAGATTCAATAAGTTTTGTCCAGAAAAGTTAGTTTGCCCTACCATGGATACCGCAGCATTAGATAAAATCTGGTTGCGAGTCAATAGAGCCAATTCTTCTGCAATGTCTGCATCTCGAATCGTAGAATCTGCCTGAGAAAGATTTTCGACAATTGTTCCCAGATTTCCCAAAGTTCTATGAAACCGATTTTGTAAGGCTCCTGCATTTCCTCGAGCGGTTGAGATGGTATTAAAACTGTTTTTGATTTGTTCGGCTGCAATCAGCGCATCTTCTGCAGTCGAGATTGAAAGGCCCGCCAGTTGAAGTCCTGTAGAATTGCTCGCGCTCAGGTTCAGTTCCTCATTCAAATTGATTCGGTTTTCTGACGAGCTATCCAGACCTACCTGAATGGAAAGCTGCAAGGAACTTTGTACCGAGGAAGAAAGAGCGCCATTAATAAGCGTTTTACCATTGAATTCCGTTGTGGCTGCAATTCGGTCTATTTCTTCCCGCAATGCAGAAAATTCAAGTTGTAATGTTTGTCGTTCGAATTCCCCAACGGTTCCAGAGGAAGCCTGAGTAGCCAACTCTCTGAGACGGATCAATATATTTGACTGAACATTCAGAGCGCCTTCTATAACATTAATCAAAGAAACACCATCGTTGGCGTTTCTTTCACCCTGCCTCAATGTTCGTATGTCTGAGCGAAGCGACTCTGAAATGGCCAGGCCCGCAACATCGTCAGCCCCTTTATTGACCCGGGTCCCGAATGCGACCCTTTCAATAGATCGTCCTACTCTTTCATTATTGATTCCCAGGAACCTTTGAGCAGTCTGGGACAATGAATTATTGGCAATGCTGTTATTTGCCATGATATTCCTCTAGCTTTTGTGACTATGAATATTGATGATCCGCAAGAAATCATCTGCCATAGCCATAGAATCAGGTGCAGATTTTGCTGCCTGATGGTTTGCCACGGAGATATCAAGATGTTTTTGGTTTTTCTGAAGAAGAGTTTTTATAGCCTTAGAGCGTTGTTTTAATCGTGTTGTTATTCCTAAGGCATTCTCAAGGACCATCATAGTTTTGAGGCCCGCTTCAGGATTGCTAAAAAACGTTGTCCCCAAACCCAATGTCTTTGATGAGATCTTGGGTATATTCAAACCGGTATTCAGATTGATCCGATTTTCAGGGGACCCAGTTACGCCCGCCATCAGATACAAATGTTGATCCGAGTCTCTTGAGGCCGATAACGACCCGTTGAGAATCTTTTTCCCTTTGAATTGGATGGATGCACATAGTTGATCTAATTCCTTTGTCTTCAAATTTGCCTCTTCATCCAGTGTAGAACGTAGAGAGGGTACAAGATTTGAAGCAAGGCTGGGTGTTGCCAGTTTCCTGATTTTAGCTAATAGGGCTTCTATGTTTTCATAGGCCGCATCGGCTTCATCAAGCAACTCCATTCCCAGTTTAATGTTATGAATGGCTTGATCCAGACTTTTTAGATCTGTTCCCCGAGTGCTGGATCGGAAAATTTCATGATCCAGATCCTCAGAGATGGGGTCTATAAAATCTGCTTTAGCTGGTACTTTGGCTATAGTCTTCTGTTCCATGACGGACTCCTCGCAATAAGCTGGTTAGATCGTGAATAAATCGATTAAGCCAGCAACTGCAAGATAGACTGGGGAATCAGATTGGCCTGTCCAACCATTGCCGTTGAAGATTGTACGAGAATCTGATTTCTTGTCAGCGTCGCAATTTCTTCAGCGATATCTGCGTCTCGAATAGAAGATTCAGCAGCCTGCAGGTTTTCAATGGTAACAGAGAGGTTGGCAACAGATCGAGTCAGCCTGTTCTGCACCGCACCTACTTTACCTCGGCCCTGTGTAACAGTAGAAATAGCAGTATTAATCGTGTCCAAAGCTGTTAATGCGCCATCAGCACTGGTTACGGAAAGCGTATCAATTGCGAGACTGGAAGCTGTTACCGCAGCAAGAGCCACCTCAGTGTTCAAATTGACTCGACTATTTACGCCGCTGTCAATTCCCACCTGAATGAGAACCTGATTAGTAGAACTTACACCGGATGATAATGAGCCATCAACCAGTCCTTGACCATTAAACTGTGTGGTTGCTGCGATACGGTCGACCTCACTTCTGAGTGCGTTGAACTCCAATTGAATTGTTTGGCGTTCGGTCGAACCAACGGTACCGGTTGCTGCCTGAGAAGCCAGCTCACGAAGTCGAATAAGGATACTCGATTGTTCGTTGAGCGCACCTTCTGTAACGTTGATGAGTGAGATTCCGTCGTTTGCGTTTCGTACTGCTTGACGAAGTGCCCGGATATCAGAGCGCAAAGCTTCTGAAATAGCTAGACCTGCTGCATCATCCGCACCTCTGTTGATACGGATACCGGATGAGACTCTTTCAACCGACTGTGCTAGACGGTCGTTGTTGGTGCCCAAGATCCTTTGAGCATTAAGCGAGGGTATATTGTTGAAAATTCTTACTGGCATATCCCTAATCCTCCACCATGAGTTAGATTATTACTGCTATTAATTTTTTATTTAACTAGTACTACTGCCCCTGAAGGATATTTTTAAGGTGGCTTCCTTTCAGCTTTCCACCGTTTTCTTTAAACAAATTCTTTGTCGATTGGGTAAGTAACTTTGAATCTCCGATTCTGGGTACTTCCCCACTCAATTACGGTTATCGGACGAAAAAGTTAGAACTTTAATAAAAGATCAAAAATTATTGATTTTTTGTGCGCCAGTCTTTTTGCTCTATATTTGAATTCAGAGAGGCTATTTCAGGGTGGGATTTGAGAAACTTAATAACAGCTTCCAAATCAATGGAAGAAGAGGAGGAGGATAAGTTGAAGTGAGAGAATATCTTTTCCATTAAGGCAAAATCTTCAGGAGTGTCTACCGTCAAACGAAAATCGCATTTTTTTAAATAAGAAGGTACCTCGACTCGGGTAATTGTAAATTTGTCAGAATGATCATGAAACCAGGTGGTAACATGTTCCCGATATTTCGTGTCGCAAGCATGAATTCCAATATTTTTTAGAGTTTCCAGGCGAACCACTTCGCATCCGACTCCTAAAGGTATCGAATCAGCAGGCAAGGTATAGTCCGCATTCGATTCAATATGGGCTGTTATCAGAGATCGTAAAAGAGGAATATCTATAAGCGGGTTATCACCACAAACCCGGATGATATGTTGTGCACCGATGGATTCCCCGGCCTGAATGAACCGTTCCAGAACATCTTCTTCAGAACCTTGAAACACGGCCACTTTTCGGCTTTTTGCTATTTCAATGAGCGAAGACTCTGATTTTGCCTGGGTTGTGGCTAGTTGGATCAGGTCAATTTCTGAAACCTGTTGCAATCGATTGATGATATGCTCAAGAATAGAAAGTCCTGAAAGCAGGCGGGCGCTTTTTCCTGGAAAACGTGTTGACCCCATCCTGGCCTGAATAATTGCTGCAACCATGGTTCCTGAAATAAAGTTTTTTGGGAACAGCTATTGTAACCTTTTGAAAGTTATTTGTAATGTCGAAAAAATCTCAATCATTAATCCGACCGCCAAAGCTAAATCCAGACGATTTCGTGGGCGTCGTAGCTCCTGCAGGACCGGTGGATAAAGAACAGTTACAAAATGGATTGGATGTGATTTCTGAAATGGGATTCCAGCCTGTGCTTGGGAAATATGTTCATTCCCGATCTCGGTTCCTTGCAGGGACCGATTTACAGCGAGCAAAAGATATTATGGATATGGTCCGCAATCCCAAAATAAAAGCTATTTTTTGTGCGCGTGGAGGTTACGGGACAAATCGGGTTCTTGATCAATTGGATGCCAAGATGATTCGTGCTCATGCAAAAATTTTTGTGGGGTCCAGTGATATTACTTTGTTACTTCACTATTTGTATACTCATTGCGGTGTGTTGGGATTTCATGGGCCAATGATTGCCGGAAGTTTTGGCCGGTCCCCCATGAAAAAATCGCGGGAACAGTTCAAAAATATTTTAATGGGCAAGCCTCTCGCCAAGTCTCTTTCGTGCAAAAGCTCCAAGGTGTTCTCTAAAGGGTCAGCAACTGGGAAAATAACCGGAGGCTGTCTGACCCTTCTTTGCCGTTCTCTGGGCACTCCCTATGAAATACAAACTCGTAACCGGATTCTTTTTATAGAAGATGTGAATGAGCCTTTGTATAAACTCGATGGAATGCTTTGGCAATTGAAGGCAGCGGGTAAATTTAAAGGGGTCCGCGGAATAATTTTTGGGGAGATGGTCAACTGCAAACCACAAAAGCCAGGAGACGGAAAACTTCAAGATGTTCTTGCCGATTTGTTTCCAAAATCAGATATCCCTATCCTGACCCATTGTCCAATAGGTCATGGAGATGAAATCTGGACACTTCCATTTGAAACTCAGGCCACTCTCGAAACATCGAGCAAAACGATTGAACTGAAAAACTGCGGCGTTAAGTGAGGCGAACACAAACGCCTTTTTCTTTCAGGTAGCGTTTGGTTTCGTCAATGGTGAATTCTTTGAAGTGGAAAATTGAGGCGGCTAAAACGGCATCGGCTTTGCCGTCCGTAATTCCCTGATAAAGATGTTCCAAAGTTCCCGCGCCGCCTGATGCGATGACGGGAATGGTTAAGGACTCTGAAACAGAGCTATTTAATTCCAGATCATAACCAGATTTTGTCCCATCTCTATCCATACTGGTTAGCAAAATTTCCCCGGCACCGTAGTCTTCCATTTGTCGCGCCCATTTAACTGCGTTTATCGCTGTGGGGGTTCTGCCTCCATGGATATAGACTTCCCAGGTTGGGCTAACGTCACTTTTATCCAAAAGTAAATCCGGGTGTTCATCGGCCCAACTTGGAATGGATGGTTCATCTGATGTGGATTGGGTTAGCTTCGCATCAATAGCAACGACAATGCACTGGCTTCCAAAACGTTTTGCTGCTGATTCGACAAAGGCGGGGTCTTTAACGGCAGCCGAATTGATAGCGACTTTATCAGCCCCGGCTTTTAGCAGGTTTCGAATGTCGTCCAATGTGCGAACTCCACCGCCTACCGTAAGTGGCATAAAAACTTTTTCTGCGGTACGTGCCACTACATCCAAAATGATGTCGCGTTTTTCATGAGAGGCGGTAATGTCGAGAAAGGTGAGTTCATCGGCACCTTCTTTTTCATAAGCCGCAGCGACTTCAACAGGGTCACCGGCGTCACGCAAATTGACAAAGTTCACCCCTTTGACCACACGGCCATCTTTAACATCAAGACAAGGAATGATTCGTTTAACCAGCATAAGTATTAGACGAGGTTTTTTGCATCTTTATAGGATAGGGTTTTATCGTAGAGCGCTTTTCCAATAATTACACCCTCTACTCCAGAAGATTCCAGCTTCATCAGGTTTTGAATGTCCTCAAGACGGCTGACCCCTCCAGATGCGATGACGGGTAATTGAGCCGCTTCTGCAAACTCTTTTATGCTTTCCAGATTAGGGCCCTGAAGCATTCCATCACGGCTGATATCCGTGAAGATGAATCCCGCAATACCATAACCGCGCATTTTAACTGCCAGGTCGGTTGCCTTTTGGTCTGAAACTTCTACCCAGCCTTTAACGGCAACCAGTCCGTCTCTTGCATCGATTCCTACAATAATTTTTCCTGGAAATTTTTTACAGGCTTGCTCAACGAACTCAGGTTCTTTTTGGGCAATCGTCCCTAAAATAACCCGATAGACCCCGGCGTTGACATATTCTTCGATAGCGGAAAGAGTTCGAATTCCCCCTCCAACTTGAATGTCAACAGAACTGCTGTAAATGATTTCCTTAACAATTTCGGAGTTTTTAGGGGAGCCTTCAAATGCTCCATCCAAATCCACCACATGAATGAGTTGCGCTCCTTCTTCATCCCAATGGTCTGCCATTTCCTGAGGATGATCTGAATAGATTGTTTCCTGATCGGCTTTCCCCTGAGAAAGGCGTACGCACTTGCCATTTTTAATGTCCACTGCAGGTATAATTTTCATTGAGGCTCTTGGGTTATTTTTTATAAAGGCAGATAGTAACAAATTTTAAAGCTAACCTCGAATAATTCTAAATATTGGATATTCCTCGGATTTGGAATAAATAAAACCTGTTTTATTGTGCTTGGTTGTTTGCCAATTTTACCCTTTGCGTTATATAATCTCCTGCCTTATGTGAGTTTTCCCCTGTTGCCCATCTGTTTATTTACAACCTGGATATAAAATATGACTTTGAAAGTTGAAAAATCAGATTTAGAAGGAGTATTGATAATCCAACCTGTTGTCCATAGTGATCCAAGAGGAAGGTTTTTTGAAAGTTTTCAAAAAGAAAGATATCGAGAAATCGGTATTAAAGAAGAATTTGTTCAAGACAACCAATCTGTTTCACAGAAAAATACGATTCGAGGGCTCCATTACCGGTCTGCTCCTGAACAAGCGAAACTGGTAAGGGTAATTAGGGGAGAGGTCTTCGATGTGGTGGTTGACATTCGAAAGAATTCGCCCACTTATGGTCAGTGGAGAGGTTACACCCTGTCAGACACCAATTATCTGCAGGTTTATATTCCAGCGGGATTTGCACACGGATTTTGCGTTCTCAGCGAAACAGCCGAGTTTCTGTACAAGGTTTCTGAGTATTATTCTGCAGAAAAGGAAAAAGGCATTATGTGGAATGATCCAGATATTAATGTAGATTGGCCTACTGCGAATCCTGTTCTCTCGGAAAAAGATAAAACCAATCCCGCACTAAAAGATTTGTAGTCAGATTGAAAGGTTAAGCCAAGGAGGGATTATTCAGGGGGCTTTGTTGAGATATTTACTGAATTCGCCGTAAGCAAGATTCACCGTGTCTTCAATATTCAGTTCCCCGCCATTTTCTATATTTGGAATATTTTTTACCAAAGTTTCATCCAGACTGTTTTTAAGCAGTTTCTCAAAACTCCCCGATCCCATTTCATTTTTATAGAGCTTTAAAATTTCTCCAGCGATGGATTTGCCGGGTTTGCTGTCCAGTATCTGGTCGTAGTCGTAACCCTTTCCTTCACCAAACTCCAGAAGTCGGCTGATCTTTCCCGACATTATTTCATATTGTTCTTCACCAATGGTGGTCTGAACGGATTTAGCAAAAACAGGAAGGAGACAATCGGGTAATTCTGGTTTTTTAATATTCTGCTCCATCAACCGCATAAAAAACCGGCCTACATGTTCTTTTCTTTGATTGCGGTCTTTCTTTTTCATCCGCCGTTTGGTCCTGGCTTTATCCCGGTCAGAATCCCCTCCGGCAGAAGTTGCTGCGCCTTCATTTGTTAATTGAGTGAACAGAGCTTGAGTTCCAGACTCGGCAAGACTGAACTGTTCGTCTGAGCTGAGATCAGAATTGTCCGAAGCAATTTTTAAAATTTTGAAAATTATGTCTTGTCTTAATGTATCGCTCATTAGGAGTTCTTTGAATTAACTGTTGTATGCACTTAATTGATTATAATACGGAATAGCGAATTTAGTTGATAGAGATTATTACGGCAATTTTTGCTCTAAAACAAGTTGTACCATTAAAAAAGCCTAGCATAATTATTGAAAAATAAACAATCCTAACCTTTCCCTGTAAGGTAATGCGCATAAAAACAATGGGTTTCTCGGAGGCTGGCTGGACGGTCGCTTTTTCCTTATGTTTGTCGTTATCATTGCCGATAAAAGAATATAGAGAAAAAAGCTTATTAGCAATTTAGACGGATCTTCATCATGACTCTTGAAATAGCTGAATTAAATTTGCAGGGAGGACTCAAAGAACAACGCAGTAGCACTGCGGCTGTGAGTTCCTCCGTTTCAAGCGAATTAAATATCAGAACTCAGGAAGGGGATTTGGTGAACCTTTCGTTTTCAAGTGAGCAATCCCTTCAAGAGTCTCGCACACAAACTCAATCACAAGAGTTTGGCTCCTATCAAGAGATTAGCACCATTGCTAAAGCAGCTTCAAGCTACTCCATATCAGTACAAGGAGATTTAAACGAAGAGGAGTTGGCAGCAATCAATAAACTTGCGGCAGAAATTTCGCCTCTTGCGAGTGAATTTTTTGCAAATGGAGAGTTTGATTTCCAAAACTCTGGAAACGTTTTGGCGGACAATCTGGGTGTGATCCAGGAAGTGGAGCTGTCATTGGAGCGTACCATTGTTGCATCTTTCGCAAGCAGGACAGTGACTCAATTGCCGGAAGAGGGTTATTCACCGGAAGATATTGAGGCAGCTTTGACCAATCCAACTTCTTCATTGGAAACGGATGGCATTCGTGACTTCCCTGCTCTTGTGCAGGCAACATTTGATGCTGTTTTCGAAGCAGAAGCAGCAAAAATTCCAGAAGGCGATCCTATTCTTCGATCCTTGAACGATCTTTTGGATTTCATCCGTCAACAATTGGGAGAGTTTTTTGGTCCCGAAAACGTTGAGCTTCCTCCAGAAGCGCCAGCCCCTAGTGATGGTGCTGCGGATACGGTAGAGCCTTCTACACCACAACTCGCTCAATAAGCTAAGCTAACTGCCAGCGGCGGTTAGCCACCCCTTGCAGGGAACCTATAGTAAAAGCCGTACTTTCCCCATATACAACATCGACCTATTACCAGCGGCGGTCCGCCGCTAGGGCATGAGGGCGCCGTTATTGAAATCGATTGTTTGCCCGGTCAATGAGGTTTGTTGCTCAGATAAAAGGTAACCGACGAATTGCGCGATTTCTTCCGGTTCTGACATTTTTCCTAGCGGAACTTGTTTCATCGCTTCCTGATACGCCTGTTCTTTTGTGATTTTCAAAGCATCGGCGAATCCTTCTATTCCTTCCTGAGCCATTTCCGTGTTGACCCAGCCGGGACAAAGCGCATTGATCAAAATTTTATTGCCGCTATGTTCAGCAGCAAGGGAACGAGTGAGCCCAAGCAACCCTGCTTTCGATGCGCAATAGGCTGAATACCCCGGTACGCCGAGTCTTGCCAGAATGGATGAAAGGATCACAACTTTTTTATAAGGTGCGTTATCTTTTTTAAGATAAGGCAAACACTCTTGTAGGGTTTGGTAGGTTCCCGTCAAGTTGGTATCTATTATTTCTTGCCAGCGATCTTTTTCTCCGTAAATATTTTCCCCGCCGACCCCAGCATTTGCTACCAAACCGTAAAGTGAAGCTACGTTTTTTTTCTCTAGAACGGATTGCACATTGCCCATTTTTCGAATGTCGCAGGAATGAGTCGAGTGGGAGGCTGTGTTTTTCAGTTTAGATTTTGTCTCCTCCAGATTATCAAGGTTGCGTCCGCAGAGGATTAAAGAGAAATCTTGATCGGCCAGGGTTTGGGCGATGGATCGACCGATACCTGTTCCGGCTCCTGTTATAAGAACTAGCTTTGGCATAATCTGGTTTATTTAACGGGTTCTTTTGGAGGACTGATTCCTCGAAGGATTCAGTAAAATTTTAATATACTCGCCGAGAATTTCGGATTTTTTAATTTCATTCGAATTTTTATAAACCTGTATCAGGTTATTGAGCATGCGAATAATTGTTTCCCGCTGAGTCGACTGTGATAAAAAATGCTCTTCAAAGGGATGACCGAGTTGCTCAACTATTTTTTTGCATTCGTCTTTTGTCAAAAGGCGACCTTGATGGAAAGGGTCAAAATAGATCGATTCTATAGGCAGACTGTATTTCACAATATAGTGGCCGGGCATACCCACGCCTACGATCGGAAGGTTCAACCGTTTTGCCAATAGAACGCATAATGCTGAAAGGGTTATGGGTAAGCCGGTTTGATTTTCCAAAACCTTATTGATGAAACTATTGTCCGGATTCTGGTAGTTATCTCTGTTGCCTTTGAATCCATTTTGTTGGAAAAGAAAATGTGTGAAGGCTGCCACAATTTGCGGTGGTTCGTCATTAGGATCTAAAACTTCTGCGAGTCTTTGTGCCATGTCATCGAGCTTTTGTCGGCACTCTTCAGGGTCCGATTCCGGGTAACCAAATTCCATGATCAGCATCATCCCGGCTTCCAGATCTATATCTTTTCCCAGGCCTTTGTGTGCCAATTGCCTGAATTTTTCGCCAAGTTTTTTTGGAAGGATGAATTGAATAACGGTATTGGCCTGAATGCGTAAGCGCTCGTCTTCGCCACGGACCGCTATTTCAAGGAAGGGCAGGGCGTCTTCTCCCAACTCGACCAATTGATCGCGAACGCGGTCTCTTACAAACTCATCCCGGTCGGTCAGTAATTTAATGAGAGATGAAATCTGGCCTAAAGCTTTGTTGGTTTCCATTTTTCAGCAAAAAGAGAGCCTGGCACGGGTGCGTAGTGCATCCCGTCCAGGCTCCGAAAAAGTTTTTATAGGTCCGGCTGTGGTGTGGTGCGTAAATAAGGTTTAATGACCTTATGTCCCTTTGGAAATTTTGCAGGGATGTCTTCAGTTTTAATCGCTGGCACTACAACGCAGTCTTCACCGTGTTTCCAGTCTACCGGAGTAGCTACCTGATAGTTCGCGGTAAGCTGAAGAGAATCGATAACGCGCAGGATCTCGTCAAAATTTCTTCCGGTGGATGCAGGATAAGTGAGGGTGAGTTTTACAGTTTTATCCGGACCAATAATGAAAACGGAACGAACGGTTAGGTTGTTCAATGCATTTGGATGAATCATGTCATACATTTCTGCAACTTTTTTGTCGGGATCAGCAATGATGGGATAATTGACGGAACAGTTTTGTGTTTCGTTGATATCACTAACCCAGCCTTTATGCGAATCCACCGGGTCCACACTCAACGCGAGAACTTTTACATTGCGTTTGTCGAACTCACTTTTCAAATTGGCAACGCGGCCTAGTTCGGTTGTACAAACCGGTGTGTAATCTTTGGGATGTGAAAACAAAATTCCCCATCCATCCCCAAGGTATTTATGAAGTTCGATGGTGCCTTCGGTCGTTTCTGCCGTAAAATCTGGTGCGGTATCTCCTAATCTGATTGCCATGTTTCACTGTCCTCTTTAAAAAAGTTATAAATTGGAAAATTACTTTTCCAAAGTTTGTCCGAATGACCCGTCCATGAAAGCGCGGGCTTTCAATAATAAATTGTAAGGGGGTGATCGATATTCAGGTAGAATTATACCATAAGGTACATTGTGGGAAAAATATCCCCAAATTCAACCCAAAAGCCTGAATTTACACGCGCCTGTATAATAATGTAATTAGTTAGATGAGTTGGCGGTTTTTAGGATGCAAATAAAATCAATAGAATGAGGGGGTTTTTTACTGTGGCCAGCTATCAGATTGAACAAACTCGGGAATTGCTGCTCAAAGTATGGACGGTTCTGTTGATGGGGTTGTATGGAGTCGGTTTTCTGCGTGAAAAATTGTTGGTGCAGCAGGCAGTGGAATCTACCGAAGATGTATTGCCAGATGTTGCCAAATTACTATTTTTCGCTTTGATGTTTGTTTCGTTTTTGATCGATATTGTGGAAATGCGAGAAGATAAAGATAAAGCCTACAGGTTTTTATTATTGTCTTTAGTACTCGGTGGGCTGTCGGCGACAATCAGTGCGGCGCAATACCATGTGTTAGCTGCGATTTTTGGCGGTGGTTGATCGCCTTGCGAGTTTGGGTGGGATTGGGTAGAATGAATTTCCATTCCCAAAATAGATATTTTTTAAGGTGGGCCGTTAGCTCAATTGGCAGAGCAACTGACTCTTAATCAGTAGGTCCTCGGTTCGATCCCGAGACGGCCCACCAATAAATACAATGGGTTATGAGATTATTCTCGTAGCCCATTTTTTATTAATAGGCATATAATAGGCGCTAGAATTAAAAGAAGACTTTAAAAGCGCTATTCGTTTACCTCTGCTTAAACGATGTTTATTTAGAATTGTGAAGAATATTGTGCTTGGTTGGATGAGTGCTAGTTCTGGTTAAGTAGAATTCTATCTAAGGGTGGGAGAGATTTTAAGTAGAACTTCCTGCATCTTGTGCCTCTGTGCCCTATGGTTTTTGGGGGTTTTAAAAAGGTATTTTTTTAATCTGATACCTAGGGTCCTCTTTTCAATTTTCTAATGCTGGGACCCCCGAAATTCGGGAATCTTTAGCGTATTCTATATCTCATCTGTAGCCTGACAGAAATTTTAAAATCTCTCATGCCACCCCGTTTGGAGTTCAATACTTCGTTCCTACTTTAGAATTCTGGTGCGCTTATTTATTCTTTAATTTTTTCTTTAGTTCTGCAATTTGGCGAGGGTGATAATAATCTGTAGCACCCCTTTTTAGGTATCGCCAGAACCTTAGAGTTGATTCTGATTTATTCTTCCTACCTTGCTAAAGCTTTGATCGATTCAGGTATGGCTGTTAGATATAACGGAGGTAAGAAAAATGCCCATTGGTGTGAATAAAAATAAATTTGCTGTTTGATTAAAGTCGCTCAATCAGTTCAAACACATCACCATCAATGCCTGATTCTTTGCTATCTCTGCTAGCTGTTGGGTGGATTTCTCTTCTGTCTGTTCAGCTTTTTTTGAAGGAAGCCCACTGGATATAAGGAATTGTCTAACAGTGGAGGCTTTTATTCCAAAGTTCACATTCTCAGGAAGTGAACCGATGGCCTTAGCCATTTTCAGCTTATCCAATTGAGCAACAACAACGCCGACTATGTTCCCGCTACTGTCATAGATTGGGCCACCACTATTACCCGGCTGAACAGCAGCATCTAATTGGAACTCTCCTGAATCATCACCTAACCCACGGGTAGCACTTACCACGCCTGAAGTAACTTTTATGGTATTGCTAAATAAATCACCAAATGGATAACCTGCGACTAATACTTTTTCACCGAGATTCACATCTTCAGATCGTAACAACCCTTGAGACGCAAGTGGTACAACAACGATGCTAAGCTTTTGAATAAGAGATTTACTTTCAGCCGAAGCCATCTCAAGAGTAGAGAGTTTTAATAAAGCAAGATCATTGTTTCTATCTGTGTTGACAAGTTCTGCGGGAACTTGTTTATTGGCGTTGTCACCAATTGTTATCTTCTTACAGTTCTGTACAACGTGAGCATTCGTTATGGCGTGACCCATCTTCGAGATCAAGAAACCTGTTCCTGTCGAATTGCCTCTTGGTTTATCAGGTTTAGGTTCTTTTGGTTTAAAACTTGTTGATGTATCCGTTTTATTTAGTGAGTCATATTTTTTCTTCATAGCTATAGCTAGTTTTCCTGCACTATGAGCAGCATTTGATGCCCTTTTTGCCTCATTCGATACTTGGAGTGCGCTATCTATAAAAGATTGCGGAAGTTCAACATTTTCTTTCACAGAACCAAACTTCCAAATTTGGTGAACAAGCCTCTTGTTTGATTTAATTATTACAAACTTATCTGGCTGATCTACGCTAAGATCGTAGTAACCGACAATCCTCAGGGTCTCTTTATTTTGTAGGTTAAAAGCCGTCGCAGTTCCAAAGAATAAACCGGCAGTCACCCCTGCAAACAAAGTGTGTCCGTCAGAATAGCTTTTACGTCCTATTCCTTTCCAATATCCTGTAATTAAATTCATCTCGCCGTTGAAATATATATCGCCAAGATCTCCATTAGGTTTGATATTTGACTTATTTTCCAATTTCTTTACCATCCGGTTGTTTTTACGAACGTAAGCTCCGAAACTTATCTCGTCAGTCCCTTGTGTCCAATTATAAAACAATTGATCTGTAATACCTTTATTATGGTAGGTCACTTCGTAGTTAGTAATACTCCCAATGGTGGTGGTTATTTTACCTAAGCCTTCAGCTTTACCATTTTTACATTCTCCGTCCCACTCCATATCAGCACCATTTTGATTAGCCAACCCGTCACTTGAATACCATTCAAACAACATCTCACATTTCTCTGATTTATTTATAGGTTGAACCCACTTCGTTGTATACCTGCCCTTAAAGTCTGATAATTCAGTTTCGTAGTTAGGGATTTCGGTGTCTAAAACTTTTCTTGGTGGGATGCGTTTTGAACAACCTAAACTCGAAGTGATTACAATGAAGTAAAATACTAAAAACAAATTCCAAAATTTTGCATTGCCAGACATAAGTTTCCTTAATGTTATGGAAAGAGAACACTATTCTAAGGGTGGAGGACATCTTTTACAAGTTGAAGAAGAGTTACCGCAATTAAAGTGATAGAAGTGCTAGGGCATTGTTATTAATGTGATTAAGTCACCCGTAAAGTGCTAGGAAAATTTATTCTCTAGCATTATCTTCTGCCAATAACCCTTTGTTTTTCAATGAACTATCATCTCTATCACTTCTATCACTTGTAGATGGGTTGTATGGGGCATATGCTTCTTTCACATCTTTGATTTGGTAAAGCCGACGGTTCTTTTTTTCTGAATCCCAAATTTGTTTTGGTTTCACCTTAAAACATTTCAGCATTTTGGCAAGTTTGTTGGGGGTAATTGGTTTCCCATTGTTTACTTCAATCCATGGGCCATCTTCAAACTGACATAGTTTTCGACAAATATCATTTCCCGAAGCTTCACTCCAGCCGCTATCTTTACTAGCTCTTAGTATGTGCTCCAGCAACTCAACTGGCGATGATTCTGGTTCATCTTCTTCATATGAAATTGTTATGGAAGATTTTCGTGCGATAGCTGGAACCGCACCCCCAATATGGTCGGAAATAGTAAGAAGTATATTCCAAATATCTGTCGCTCGATCATTCAAGCAATCTGGTGTATTAGGTAATGAATTATTATAAAGATCGTCTAGCTTATCCTCATTATCATTGCTCCAACGTTGTAACATCGCATTAATATTATCCATTTCGTCATATACTTGGCGTGAATAGCGATCCACTTTTCCTTTGCGAGATATTCTCATCATATGAATGGATAACGATCTATCTATAATAGTTTCTTTTCTGTTACCAATACCTGCAAGTACTTTGGGACACCATGTCCTTATTTGAGTTGGTATATATTCATCACCAACCTTTTCATTCCTTGTTACGTAGGAAGAATCACGCTCGTAACCCGAATTGATAACTCCTGTGATTTCGTCACTCGCACCTAAAAAAGTATCGGCCTCATCGATCAAAAGTGTTGGTTCATCACGTTCAATAGAACGAAATATAGCTGATGGTGTGATATTGCTTGTGCTCAATGGTTTTGGAACCAGCCTACGAATAACCTTTAGCAATCGTGTTTTTCCACATCGTTTTGTAGGTGACCACACGTTTAAAATAGGTGAGTAGTCAAAAGCATTGTGAACCCAAGAAAACATTATCCAAAGGGTAATAGCTACGTCGGCATCCTTGGGTAGAACAAGAAATCGACCCAAGGTCTTTTGTATAGTAAAGAATAGTTCCTCTCCAGAGACTTCCTTGTAATAGGGTTCTATAGTTGACTTGAAAGAGGATGTGGTTTCATTCATTGTCTTCACCCCCACCTAAACTTT
>Ga0233439_10002611_pt1 | contig 20046 bp, 19 predicted proteins | sample SI_123_September_6_FD_182713 | JGI IMG/M metagenome (GOLD analysis project Ga0233439, IMG submission 182713) | Seawater microbial communities from Saanich Inlet, British Columbia, Canada - SI_123_September2016_100_MG | ecosystem: Environmental > Aquatic > Marine > Inlet | place: Canada: British... | reverse complement strand
GCACACGATGGCTGCCGGTCAGAGCAGGGCGCGGCTGCCGCGTCGGTAACAGTTCCGTCCAGCCATGTTCATCGCTCGCGTATCTATCCTGGCCCGGATACATTACGAGCGGCCATCCTGAATGAAGGCGAGGCTATTATCCAATAACCTCTTCATACGCGCCCTGTCATTGAGGGCATGATCGTGAAGAACGACGTAATTTCGTTTGATATGACCTTTTTCAAAATACTTCAACGGGCTGCCCGTACCCATCGCCATCAGGGTGGCGCAGACATCGCCGGGCAGTTTTAAGGCCAGGCCAAAATTGCCACAGGTCATAAAGATCTCGCCATCGGCATATGCAGCAACCGCGCCAAACACCGATTTATAGGTGATTTCGCACCGTCCGGGTATTTCAGTTGCGGTGATCAATGCCTCTAGTTGCCGCTGGTATGCATGCTTTGTCATACCGGCCATGGGACCATGAATTTAATCTGGATGCTTGTCCTTTTTCCAATCCAGACATGCGTTCACGTTCATCCACCACCTCAATCAGGGCGGTTCAAATTCGGCTATTCGGCCTTGATCAGGGTTTTCAACTGTGCCCTGTCTTCATCATTCCATTGTGCGGGGTCTTCTTCGTGGGCCACTTTTGCGTGCAGCTCCATCAATTGCCAGACTTCGCTTTCAGTTTCTGCGACGACCAGTCCGGGGCAGGCCTCCATCCCGGGATAGTCCTTGCAGGCATATGAATAGTGGGTGGTCATTTTTAATCTCCTCGTTCGCTTTGAAAAATTATTCGGGAAATTGCTGATAGGTTCTTAGCTCGTCATCCAGCACCACCCAGGGGAGTTGGTGGGACAAATAGACGTTGGTCGTCGGCTTAGCGAAAGCGGGATCGTCCAGGGTGGCGGCGAGGATGGCATAATCCGTCCAGTCATCGCCGGCATAACTCAACGACGTGCCGCATTTGGAACAGAAGCCGCGTTGCACGCCGGGTGAGGAGTTATATATCGTCATCTCGCCGGACGTTACGGCGAAATTTTTCGGTGCCACAGCGGCCCAGGTAGCGAAGCCCGCGCCAATAGCCCGCTGACAGGATCGGCAATGGCAATGGGCTGAATAGGTCAATGGGCCAGTTAAGGCATAGCGGACAGCACCGCAGAAGCAACCGCCCTCATGAATCTTAGTTTCGGCATTCATTCGACCTTACCCCTTTTTAGATTTTCTTATATTTCGATCTCTTAGAATATAGCTATGCCACTACGTTAGTGACTATAATTCACATAATCTTGAACCTAAGCGAATCATAAATACTTACATATTGTTAGAAATACTTTCATATGGAATGGTCAAAATTACCGCCCCTAAATGCCCTAAAAGCCTTCGCCGTCATGGCGGAGCGAGGCAACTATTCCAAGGCGGGCGCGACCCTGAACGTCACCCATGCCGCGATTAACCAGCATGTCAAAGCCTTGGAAAATTGGTTTGGCGTTGCCTTGGTGGTGCGTGAAGGGCGGGGAATGTCCCTGACCGAGGACGGGCAGGCATTGGCGCATGATCTTTCAGCCGGCTTTGCCACCATCCTTGGCGGCGTTGAGCGATTGGCTACCGTCGAGGATCAGAGCACGGTCCAGGTGACCATGTCGCCTGCATTCGCGGTGCGCTGGATGATGCCACGGATCATGGCGTTTCAAGCGCAAAACCCAAACATTACCCTAATGCTAAATCCCACAGCGGAAGTGGTGGAGTTAAGGCCCGGAGGTATCGATCTGGCCATCCGCTATAGCGAAGCCGGCAGCACAGTCGATGACCGCGATATTCTGCTGGTAGCCGACATGGTCGTTGTCGGCACCCCCACATTGATCGGCGACAACCCTATTGATAATCCGTCCCAACTGATCGATTTGCCATGGTTGCAGGAATTGGGCACCAAGGAAGTGGCAGATTGGATGGCTCGCCATGGTGTGGTGATAACCCAGCCATTGATAATTACCCATATGCCCGGCAACCTGATTATGGAGGCGGTCCGGCGCGGTGATGGAATCACCTATACAGCGCGCCCCTGGGTCGAACGGGAAATTGCCAGCGGGCAACTGGTGGAATTGTTCCCGGACCCGGCGTTGGGCAATTTTTATCTCGAAACCCGCCCCGGCCCCTTGCGGCCCGCATTAAAAATCTTCATGCGCTGGTTAAAGCAACAGACGGCATCTACACCGCATGATTGAGAGCCAAATCAAAGGCGTCAAAATTTCGCAGGGCGTGGCCTTCCACCAAGTCGGTAGCGCGGTTCATCAATAACGGCACCCGCTGTTCCGAGATACCGCCGTGGGAGCGCAAGGGTTCGGTCAACCCCGAAAGGTCATGACGTTCAGCGGCGGTGCCTAGAACATGATCATGGACCGAAACCATGACCAGATCGCCCAAGCGGTCCGGGGGCAATTCAAATCGTTCTGCGGCGGCTGCCTTGTCCAGCACCAATTCCATGCCGCTTATGGCGCGCAGTCGAGCGGCAATGTCTTCAAAATTCGCCCCGTTCGGCAAATAGGCGGTGGCGTATGAGCCAAGGGCACCATGATGCACCACATAAGGATCGGTGATGGGCAGGATCACCCGGGCGCCGTTCTTTTTCAGATCCGGGCCCAGCCACTCATCCAGCAGGCTTTGCAAATAAATCACCCGCGGTGCACCGGCCTTGTCATGTTTGGCGTTCATGCCATGATCCGCCGTGGCGACGATGGTGCAGCCCATGGCATCCAGTTGCCCCAGATATCCGTCCAACATGGCGTAAAAATCATTCGCCACCGGGGTGCCCGGTGCATGTTTATGCTGAATATAATCGGTGGTGGAGAGATACATAATCTCGGGCCGTCGGCTTCCCATGATCTTCACGCCGGCCGCCAGGACGAAGCCGCTTAACGCCGCGCTATAGACATCGGGCACCGGCAGATCGACCAGTTCCGGCACGCCATCAATGCCGTGTTCGACCATATTGGCCTGATCGGCGAGTTCGGAGGAGAAGCCAATGCCCCGCGCGCCCATCTCCAAGCCATGGCTCAGCAGGCGGCGCAATTTGTCTTTTGCAGTAATCGTGACAATGGTCGCGCCCGCAGCCTGAAAGGCCTGAAACAATGTGGGCGCGCGCAGAAAACGCGGCTCATTCATCATCACTTCCCCGCCGGTATCGGGGTCCAGGAAGTAGTTACCGCAAATGCCATGGACGCTGGGTGGCGCGCCGGTGATGATGGACAGATTATTGGGATTGGTGAAGCTGGGCACAACGCAATCAGCCAGGCGGGCGGTGCCCGCAGCCAGCACCTTGGCAAAGAACGGCGCTACCCCGGCCTCAATCGCCCCTTCAATATAACCTGGTTCCGAGCCGTCAATGCACAAAACCACCACGGGGCGTTCCGGCCAGGGATAGGTTCGCCCGTTAACTTCGATATCCGGGATGTCGCCCCGTCCACTCATGCCTAACGGCCCAACAACTCCGCACCAAAGTTACGACCGGGGTCCATCTCCGGCTCCAACCGGCCCAAGGGTTTGGAGGCTTCCGAAACGGCCCGTGGCAGGAACTGTCCGCTACCCCGTTCCGCATTCAGGGTATTGTTCTCCACCACCACCCGGCCCCGGCTTAAAACTGTCGTGGGCCAGCCCTTGATCTTGATACCGGCATAGGGGGTATAGCCAACGTTGTCATGCAGCATCGCATGTTCGATGGTCTGTTCCAGGTCCGGGTCCCAGATCGCGATATCGGCATCGGAACCTATCGCAATGGTGCCTTTTTGTGGCGACAGACCATACAGCTTGGCGACATTCGTGGCTGTCAGTGCGACAAAGCGGTTAAGGTCGATGCGCCCCTTACCCACGCCTTCGGAAAACAGCAGAGGCAGGCGCAGCTCTATCCCCGGCACGCCGTTGGCGATTTTCTTGAACGTCGGCTCCGGCCCCGCGGCCAATTTGCCGCTTTCATCAAAGCGATAGGGCGCATGGTCGGACGAGAATACGCTGAAGGTACCATTTGCCAGGCCGCGCCACATGGCTTCCTGATCCGCATCACTTCGCGGCGGCGGACTGCAACAGAACATGGCCCCATCCATACCGTCGCGCTTTAGATCATCGGCGGTGAGAAACAGATATTGTGGACAGGTCTCGGCAAAAATCTTCAGACCTTTGTTCTGGGCCAGGCGGATTTCATCCATGGCCTCTTCGGACGAGACATGCACCACCAAAATCGGTTGATCCATCAGGCGGGACAACGCAATAGCGCGGTGTGCTGCCTCCCCCTCACCGGCGCGGGAATGGCTGATGGCGTGATATTGCGGCTGCCAATGGCCGGCATCCAATAATTTCTCGCTGAGCCAGCGGATCATGTCGTGATTTTCCGCATGCACCATGACCATCGCACCATCGCGCCGCGCCGCCGACAGCACTTCCAGCATTTGATAGTCATCCAGGCGCAGGTCGTCATAGGTCATGTAGACCTTGAAGGATGTGATGCCGTCCTTGATCATGGCGGGAAGTTCCTGGCCAATGACCTGGGCCGTTGGGTCCGAGATGATCAAGTGAAAGCCGTAGTCGATCACCGCCTTGGGCCCGGCGCAGGCGTGGTAGGCCTCGACCGTCTGGCGCAGGCTGTCGCCCTTTTGTTGCGCGGCAAACGGGATTACCGTGGTGGTGCCGCCAAACACGGCAGATACGGTGCCGGAATAAAAATCATCCGCCGTCATCACCCGGGACGAAGATATTTGTTCAATATGACAATGGCCCTCAACGCCGCCCGGCAGCACCAGCTTGCCCGTCGCATCGATCTCTCGATCCGCCGCGCCAAGGTCTTCGCCCAAGGCAACAATGCGGCCATCTTTGACCGCCACGTCGGCTTTAAATGTATCGGCGGCAGTGGCAATTGTGCCGTTGCGGATTAACAGATCGAAATTAGACATCGCATAAAACTCCCTGAATTCCCTGCCCGCATTGTCCCGCCTAACCCCGGTGCAAGGCAACACCTGAAATCGTTTCTTTCTGTGCTAAGTTGCCCGTCAGGGAATCACACCGAGGATCATTAGGGGAATAGTTTATGGCAGACATGTTGGGAATGGATCCGGGGCGTATTGAACGACTGCGTAGCCCGGACAGGTTGGCGTATTTCGATCCAGCTAAGATCTGGCCCATATTGCAGACCGGGGCCGATTGCACGTTGGTGGATATCGGTGCCGGCGTTGGCTTCCTGACCCTGCCTTTTGCCAAGGCCAATCCAGGCGCAAAGGTCTATGGCTGTGATATCCTGGAAGGTATGGTGGGCTTGCTGGCCGAAGATGCCGCCAACCAGGGCCTGGGTAATCTTGAGGCGCTGTTGATGCAACCCAATGCAATTGCCCTGCCCGATGGCACGGCGGATTTTATTGTCATGGCACAGCTGCACCACGAATTGGACACACCGGAACCTTTGATGGCCGAATGCCACCGGCTGTTGGCACCGGGGGGCACCATCGCGATTATTGATTGGAAAGATGAAGACAACGGTAAAAGCCCCGCCAAGGGCCGCCGCGTCCCCGAAGCCAGCATCCGCGCCCAGCTAACGGATGCGGGGTTCACTGATCTGCAAAGCCATAACGACATCTATGAATTTCACGGCTTTGTGACGGGCCGGGCGTAGTGAATTCAACGGCCATGGATGATCACCACTACCTCTATGACGGCCACATGCGGGCCCGGATCACAGCCAATTTGAAGGCATACCAACGCACCCCGGCATCAGCCGAGGGCCTGAAGCATGCTGCCGTCGCAATTACGTTGATCCGCGACGACAAGGGCGAAGGCGCCTATGTGCTGACCCGGCGCACCGGCCGCCTGAACAACCATCCTGGTCAATTCGCCCTGCCCGGCGGACGCATCGACGAAGGTGAAACACCCATCGAAGGCGCACTGCGGGAATTGCGTGAAGAGGTGAATTTGCATCTGGAGGCGGATGCAGTTCTGGGTCTGCTGGATGATTATCAGACCCAATCGGGCTATCTGATTACGCCCATCGTGGTCTGGGCCGGCGATAGGGCGGAAATGGCAGCCAACCCGGACGAGGTGGCAAAAATTCACCGCATTACTTTTCGCGAACTGAACCGGCCGGATTCACCGGAATTCGACGACATCCCCGAAAGCGAGCGGCCCGTGATCCGCCTGTTGATGGGTGACGACGATAGCCTGCATGCCCCGACCGCAGCCATGGTCTATCAATTTCGCGAGGTCGGCCTGCATGGCCGCCCCACAAAAGTCGCCCACCTAGGCGAGCCCGTCTGGGCCTGGCGATAGCGCGGCTCAAGGTCACCCCACATAAACATGCGTATACTTTATGCGCATGTTTATGTAAGATGCCGTGATGGTTGTCGCAAATCAATTGAAAAAACCGACCAATTTGTCTTTGGATAAATCACTGCTGGCTGAGGCAAAGGCGTTGAAGGTTAATCTTTCCCAGGCTGCCGAAGCTGGCTTGCGCCAGGAAATCGCCCGTGCCAAGGCCGAAATTTGGCGAGCGGAAAACAGCGTCGCCATTGAGAGCTCCAACAAATGGGTCGAAACCCATGGCTTGCCCCTTGATCGTTACCGCCGGTTCTGATGGCAAAGTACGACGTCTTCCCCAATCCAAGTGGCGCGGGTTATTTACTGGATGTCCAAACGGAATTGCTGGAAGGATTGAACACAAGAATTGTCGTCCCCCTGCTGCCCATCAGTGAGGCACCGGAACCAGCCAAGCGCCTCAATCCAATTTTTGAGGTGGAAGGACTGCAAGTTGTCATGGCAACGCAATTCCTGGCGTCCGTTCCCGCATCCATTTTAGCAAACCCGGTGCAAAACCTAGCCAACGAATTCGCAGAAATCACCAATGCCCTGGATATGGTCTTTCAGGGATTTTAAGTCTGTAGCGTCTGCATACCGCGTTGGATCATTTCTCGCATGAAGCGTTGATAGGGCATGCCGCGTTTTTTGGCCTCTGCTTTAACCGCTGCAAGTTGGCTGGCCGGTAGGCGCATGCTGATTGTGGCGCTTTTGTTTTCGAACTCGAAATTCATCGGCTTAAAGCCCGACAGATCAAATTCCGACAAGTCAGCCGTCGCAACAAAATCTTCGGCGTCCTGATCTGTTTTCAGTTCCGGCAAGGACTTAAGTTTCTTTTTGGCGCTCATAGCTGACAATCTCCTTTCTGTGCATGTAGCGAGCTGATATTGGCCTGATACGATCACCGCTATCTGTAGTACGAATGATGAAAGCAGCGAAAATTAACGGCCATCATCATTGCGGCCTATGGCCCGCAAACGCGCCTCGCTGGGAAACGGGTCAGGGTAAATGGCTGGCGTATTTTTAAAAACAGCCTCAACCTCTATTTTCGTAACGCCATGCTTTCCACATTTCGGCCAATTCCCGCTATCCCAATCAAAGCCGAAAATTTTCATGCGTCAAGTATAGTCATTTGTATATACATAAGCAACACAAATTCTGACTATAAATTATCCCGTGCCCAGACGTCTTGGGCGGGGGTTTTGGCCGGGTCAACGTGGCGGAGCTGGTAGTAAGGCTCGAACGGTTTATAGACGCTGTGGACCCGGCGCAGTTCCTCAACTGCCGTGTCATGGGCATCCACGCGCAAATCCATGTGGGCGTAATCACGATGGCTGTGGGTGATCACCGCCGCCGAGCGTTCATTAAGATGCGTGCCGTCGCCAGCTTGCTGGCCGCCCGCATCCCGGCCCGCCTCCAGTGTACGCAGCAGGCGTTCATCCAAATCCTCCGCGCCATTTGCCGCAAATGCCTCAGCCATCGCCGTGACCACACCCTCGCCGGCCAGGACATTTCCCATGGTAATAAAACCATCCCCCCTGACATGACCTGACCAGGGCCTGGTGTTTTCGCCCGTGTAAACAGCCGTCTGACCATCGCCATCTACAATGCCCACTTGGCGGTAGGTGAAATCGGGATCATCATCGGACAACTCCGCCATGACTTTGCTTGGTGAATAGCCTTGTTCCATTAACCGCAATGCCAAGGTTCCCAATTTCAAATTGACAAAGGCCTGGGTCGATACGGCGCCAAAGCCACCGCGGATAGCGGGGCAATAGCCGCCGACGGCCAAGGAATATGTGGCAATGCCGATGCCCAGTTGTCCTGTACGGGCGCAACGAGCGGTGACGGTATAGGTCATAAGTATCTCCAATCGAAATGGACGACGTTCCCCGGATTAGGATACACTGTGTGGGACTGGAACCCAATTCAGAACCCAATTCAAAAAGCGGTGGAGGCCCACAGATGTCAGATATCCAAAATAATGCGGCACCTGAATTAGACATCCGCCCCCTGCATCCTGCCCTCGGTGCGGCGGTGACGGGTATTGATCTGGCCCAGCCATTGGCCCCGGAAACATTCGAGGCTCTGCATCAGGCCTGGATGGAACATCTGGTGCTGGTCTTTCCCCGCCAAGCCGTCAGCGATGAGCAACAGATAGCCTTTGCCCGACAGTTCGGTGATTTGGAAGTACACCACCAGGACATCATCAGATCCAATTCAGCACCGGAAATCTTTCGCGTCTCCAACGTCACAGACGACGGCAAGCTGATGGATCCCGATCACGCCTCTGTGGCGCAAATCTCGTTGGCCCAACGCTGGCACACGGATAGCTCCTTTCGTCCCGTCCCCTCTAAGGGCTCCATCCTGCATGGCCTGGAAGTCACGGCGGAGGGGGGGCAGACCTGGTTTACAAATATGTACAAAGTCTATGACGCCTTGAGCGCAGATCAGCGTCGGCGGATCGAAGGGCGCAAGGCCTGCCATGATTTCGGCCACCTTGCCACCCTGGCCCCCATCAAACCGTTAAGCCCATCGGAGCGCGAGGCCATGCCCCCGGTCTGGCAGCCGATGATCCGCCAACATCCCGTCACCGGCCAAAAATCCCTGTTCATCTCCCCCATCTATAATAATGCGGTGGAAGGCATGGACGATGAGGCGGCATTGGCATTAATCGCCGAGTTGGCCGAACTGGCAGAAGACGAGGCGTTTGTTTATCGCCACATCTGGTCACCCGATGACATTGTGATGTGGGACAATCGCTGCACCATGCATCGGGTGACGCCTTACGATTTAGGCCTGCGCCGTGTCATGCATCGCGCGACCATAGTTGGTGACGGCCCGGTTGTTGCCGGAGCACCTTAAACTGGCACCAACTTATTTGCCGGTTCAGGCGATTTTTGTTCATTTTGGATTAACCAAGCCAAATTAGGATGTTCTTTAATATTATTAAAGCCTAACCTATGTGCGGATTCGGACATGCATGCGGCATGTAGGAACTTTCGGCGAAATTAGGCCCAGAATAATTCGCCTTTGTATCGAGAACGTCAATGACGGCCAGTTCTAAACACCAGCATAAATCAAAGGCGGAGCTCATCGCTGAGCTTGAGCGTCTGGAAATGTTGATCGCAGGGTCGGACAAAGGCGAAACGGCACCAATCATCCGAAACACAATGGTTGATGCGATCGAGGCACTACAGGATGGCTTAGCCATTTTTGATGCCGACGAGCGGTTGGTTTTATCCAATAACAAATATCTGGAACTGCACCCGGCGGTTGCCGACGTTCTGGTTCCTGGCGTCCATATTGCAGACATTGTCAGTACAGCCGCACAGCGCGGCCAACATTTGAACGCGCTTCATCGGGACGAAGCATGGGTAGCGGAACGATTGAAGGCTTTCCGTAACCCGGGCGAACCTATTGAACAGGAATTTTCTGATGGGCAGTGGCTGCGTGTATATGAGCGGAAAACCGCTGACGGCGGCACAGTCGGCGTGCGCGTGGATATCTCGGAACTAAAGCATCGGGAAAAACAGCTTTTTGAAAGCCAGCAACGTCTGAATGACTATTTGGAGGCATCATCCGATTGGCATTGGGAGATGGATCAGGATTGCAGGTTTTCCTATTTCTCCGATCAATTCGAAAAGGTAACGGGCGTCCTGCCCTCCATGCTATTTGGCAAGACACGGGAAGAGACCGGTATACCTGATATTGAGCCCTCTGTCTGGCAGGAGCATCTCGACAATCTTGCGGCCAGGCGGTCCTTTCGGGATTTTCGCCATCCCAGAACCCTCGATGACGGCGTCGTTGTTACACTGTCCATCAATGGCAAGGCAATTTTCGATGCGGCAGGAAACTTTACAGGATATCGGGGTACAGGCCGCGACATCACAGATTTGGTCGTTGCAGAACAAAACGCCCGTAGGGCGGAAAGCCTGCTGGCGAAAGCGATTGAAAGCATACCAGAAGGATTCGTCTTGTTTGATGCCGAAGATCGCCTGGTCATGTGCAACCAAAGATACCGTGACTTCGCCAGCGGCTTCTCCGATCTAATAGTTGAGGGCGTAAAATTCGAGGATTTGGCCCGCGCGAGTGCTGAGCGTGGCGTATTCAATGTTGAACCGGACCAGTCGGAACAGTGGGCAACGGATCTGATATCCGACTTTCATAATGGTGCGGCCAATAAGGAGTACCAGTTTTCGGATGGCCGCTGGATACAAACAATTGATAGTCCGACAGATGATGGTGGCCATTTAGGCTTGCGCGTCGATATCACGGAACGGAAGCAGGCAGAGCAGGCCCTGCAGGAACGGGAGCGCAGATATCGGCAAATATTTGATTCCGCGGATATCTGCCTCTGGGATGAGGATTTTTCGGAACTCTACAAAAGATTACAGCATCTGCGCGACGGCGGTTTGACGGATCTACGCAGCCACCTCATGGCACATCCCGACCATGTTTGGGACCTCGCCAATTGCATTAAAGTTAATCACGTCAATGAAGCGACGTTACGATTATTTGGCGCGGCAAGCGAAGAGGAGTTATTGGGTTCTCTCGATCAAATTCTGCCCGAGGGGGCCGAAAATCTTTTCCTCGAAGAGATGGTCGCGATTTGGGAGGGCAGAACAAACTATCGTGCCGAGGTAATGCACAAATCCTTCACAGGAGAAGACCTCTGGGTCATCGTCACAATGCCGGTCCCCGGTAATATGGAAGAAGCCCGCAGCGTCCCCATTAGCGTCATCGACATCACCGAGAAGAAACAGACCGAAGAAGAGTTGGCCCGGCATCAGGATGAACTGGTTATCCTGATAGATGAGCGTACGCAGGAATTGCGCGAGACTGAAGCTTATCTATCCAGCGCCATCGAAAGCATTTCCGAAGGCTTCGTTCTTTACGACCCTAACGATCGTATGGTCATGTGCAACGAAAAGTACAAAGATTTTTATCCCTTGATGCGGGACGAATTCGTTCCTGGTGCTGAGTTGAAGCACGTGGCACGATTGGGGTTTGAACGGGGTGTCGTCAAGGCCTCGGCCAACAACATCGATCATTGGATGAATGTACGCCTCACACAACAGGCGACGGGCCGGGGCAGTCATGAGCAGGAGCTGCCGGACGGACGTTGGCTTTTATGCACGGATCGGAAAACGGCAAACGGATATACGGTCGGCATTCGCACCGAAATCACGGAAGTTAAGCAAGCCGGGGAGCTTCTGCGTCAGAGCCAGAAAATGGAAGCCATCGGTCAGTTAACTGGCGGCGTCGCCCACGATTTCAATAATATTCTTGCCGCGATTATTGGCAACCTGGACCTCATTCAAACCGGCGACAGTGCTTTAGATAAAATGGACCAGGAAGGTATCTCCATAGCCCTACGCGCCGCTTTTCGCGGTGCCGAATTGACCGACCGTTTGTTGGCCTTTTCGCGGCAAAAACCTTTGGATGCCAAAGACACGAACATCAATGACCTACTCCCACCCTTCCGCGATCTGGCGACACGAACGATCGGTGCAAATATTGAATTTGGCTTGGAGCTCGCAGATGGTCTGTGGCCGGTTTTGGTTGATCCAGGCGAATTGGAAAACGCGCTATTAAATCTTGCCATCAACGCGCGCGATGCCATGCCCAATGGCGGACAATTTACAATTACGACCACTAACTGGACCGCGCACGAGAACAATCTTGACGGGGAGCAAGAGCTGGCACCCGGCGACTATGTCAAGGTGGCTGTTAAAGACAACGGCACGGGGATGTCTGAACAGGTTAGCAAACGGGCCTTTGAACCATTTTTCACGACCAAAGAAGTTGGCGCCGGCAGTGGCCTGGGTCTAAGCATGGTGTTCGGCTTTGCCAAGCAATCCGGGGGGCTGGCCACGCTTAACAGTGTTGATGGCGAGGGCAGCACGATCAACATCTACCTGCCTAAAGCCATTCAGCTGGCAAGCGCTGAAAACATCCAAACCGCAACCAAAAGCGAAATCCCCAAGGGCTGTGAAACGATTCTCGTGGTCGAAGATGATATAGACATACGGGATTTCCTTTTGCGCGCCCTAAAGCACTTTGGCTATACCGTCATCGTGGCGGAGGACGGCCCGGCGGCACTAGACGTTATGGCAACATCCGGCGATATCGACCTTTTGCTGACAGATGTAATCATGCCCCGAGGGATGAGCGGGCGCGATGTCGCCAAGGCTTTTTCCGAAAGGTACCCAACTGCCGGCGTCCTGTATTCATCGGGCTACGCCCGGGAAGCCCTGGATCAAAGTGGAGAGGTTGATGAGGGCGAAACGGTATTAAGTAAGCCCTACCAAGCGCAATCCCTGGCCAAAATGGTGCGCAATGCATTGGATCAGCGCGCCTAATCCATACTATTTTGTAGTACCTCTACATTGATCTCCCCACGCCTATTGCGCCGGCTGCATCGCACAATAGTGCCCGTATAAAACCATACCCACACCTTGTCTGCCACGCCCCAGGGCTGTGTTACCGCCGTGTTACTGCGTCGTGTTACCGGTTTCATATGTTTTGGCAACGCCTGCTGTGGGCCTGAAACGGGTCAGTTCGATGGATGTTACCAGGGCGTAACCGGTTCGTGTTTCGCTAGCCATCGAACCTGCTCCGCCGGAGTGGGACACGCAAACGCAGATAACGTAATGGCAGATGCGAAATGGTTGAACCGGGAACACCGGGTTCGTTCGTAGCCCGTATCTGGTTGGAAGGAGAACCGGGGAATAACCCAACTTGGCGTGGACATATTCGACACGTCCAGAGCGAAGAAGAGGGTTATTTCCAGAGCCTCTCGGAAATGAAGGCATTTCTGGAGCGGATCAGCGGCATTCCCCTACCGGCAGAGGATGCAACGAAACCGGAAAGCTCGTAGCCGAACGATCGGCCTGAGAAATCGACTGGAGCGATTTTTCTGGTTCAGTTGATCACATTGAGAGGTTTAGCGATGTATAGAAATGTCTCGTCAAAAATTGCCTGGCTTATAGCCTTGCTCATTGCTGCAGGGGTGAGTGCCGTCTCAACCGCACCGGCAGATGCAGCGGACTTCGGGCCTGTGAAATCCATGAAGGTCGATGCCAAAAAGGCAGCCTTGGGTAAACGGTTATTTTTTGATCCCCGCCTCTCGGGCGATGCCGCGATCAGCTGTTCGACCTGTCATATCCCATCTAAAGGATTTTCTGACGGCTTGGCCCTGGCCAAGGCCTATCCCGGATCGGAAGGTTTTCGCAATACCCCGACCCTGATTAATGCAGCCCAAAAAGCTGCCTGGTTCCACGATGGCCGCATCGGCACCAATCTGAACGATGTCACACGGGAATCAATTACCGAAACCTATTCCATGAATATGGACATGCGTTTGATGCAGGAACGCGTCAAACAGGATCCGATCTATGTGAAGATGTTCAAGGATGCCGGCTATGGCGAACCATCCAATGGCTCCGTACGTAAGGCCATACCGGAATATCTGAAAACCCTGACTTCGCGCGGTGCAGCCTTTGACGGCGGCAAGATGTCGGACGCCGCCCAGCGCGGCTTTGAACTATTCAAGGGCAAGGCCGGTTGCGCCCAATGCCATTCCGGCTCTCGGTTCACCGATGATCAGCCCTACAACACCGGCGTCCCGAATAATCCGGAAATCTGGTCCAATCCCCTGCGCCACATTACATATGTTGCCTTCAGCATGTTCATGGGTATCGAGAACTATATGAATATCCGGCGCGATGTCGGGGCCCATATTCGCAGTCACAAATCCGATGGCTCCGATATCGGCAAGTTCATGACCCCTAGCCTGCGGGAGCTGAAACAGACAGCGCCGTATATGCACAACGGGATGATCGCAACATTGGCCGACGTGGTCGCCTTTTACAATCGCGGCGGCGGCAATGATGTCAATCAAGATCCCCGCATCAAACCTTTGGGGTTGAGCAGCCAGGAGCGCAACAACCTCGTCGCCTTCCTGGAAGCGCTGTCGGGCGATGCCCTGACCGGTCCCGAACATGTCTGGAAAGACAAAATCAACGTTAACTATGTCGCCATCAGCGACTGGTTGCAGAAGAAAAATTAGGAGCGTGGCTATGAAACAGGGAAAATTCCTCCCCCCCGCCATCATGTCGGCTATCGTCGTGACGATGGGACTAGGTGTTGGCCTGGCGTCCACCGCGCTGGCAGATATGAACCCGCCTCTGGCCGCCCTTGGTCCGGTGCCGGTTCCAGCTGACAACCCGCAGAGCGCGGCAAAAGTCGAATTAGGCAAATTGCTGTTCTTTGATAGCCGTATTGGCGGCGATGCCTCCGTTTCCTGCGCTGATTGTCACGCGCCCAAGCAGGGCTGGGGTTTCAACGACCCCATCTCCCGCGGCTATCCCGGCGTAATCCACTGGCGCAACAGCCAGACGGTCATCAACTCCGCCTACCTCGCCAAGCTTTTCTGGGTTGGGGCCGCCAAATCCCTGGAAGCCCAGGCACCGGGCGCCGCCCTGGGTGGGGTTTCGGGTAATGGCGAACGGGACATGGTCGAGGCGCGCCTGGCCTTCATTCCTGAATACGTCAGGCGTTTCAATGAGGTCTTTGGCGATGATTGGCCCAAGGTAAATAATGTCTGGAAGGCCATGGCAGCCTTTGAACGCACCCTGATCCACGACAACACACCCTTCGATAAGTATATGCGCGGTGACAAGAAGGCTCTTAGTGCCGAACAGATCCGCGGCCTGAAGCTTTTCCAAGGCAAGGCCAACTGCATCGAATGTCACAACGGCCCCCTGCTGACTGATCAGAAATATTACAACCTGGGCCTCGAACGGGCCGAGGAATGGTCAGACAATGGCATGGCGCAGATCACCTTCCGCTACGAGCAATATGCCAAGGGCGTGACGGAGAAGATGTACCGCAAGATCAAGGATGATGCGGGCCTGTACTATCGCACCAAGCAGAAAGCCGACATGGGCAAATTCCGCACACCGCCCCTGCGTTACACCGCCTACACCGCACCTTACATGCACAACGGCAAGTTCTTTGATTTCGACGAAGTGGTCGATTTCTACAATGACGGTGGCGGCAGCAATGACTTCACCGACGGTTCCTGGGCGAAAAGCAAAACCAAACTGCTGAAACCCCTGGGCCTGAGCGATGCAGAGAAGATTGACTTGATTGCCTTCCTGGAATCTCTCAGCGGTCCCGAAATCAAAATGCAAACCCCAAAACTTCCCCCCTATGCGCCCCTGCCGGCCGCGACCAATTAAAGGGTACTTGAAAATGACAAAGCAAATACAGATGCCTGAAGCCCCGACAGTTGAGGCTGAGGCGCGGAAGCTGCCGTCGAAGAAGGATCATCCAGCTGGCAAATGCCTGATGTCACGGCGCAAGATGCTGTTCTCATCGGGCGTGGCCACGGCCACGGTAATGGTCGCAATGAGCGCCGATCCGGCAGCGGCCAAAATACCAGCCACGGTCGCGACATATCCCCGGAAGAAAATTGGCAAGTTAAGCCAGCTGAAAGCGGATGTGCCCATCGGCTTTGAATATCCCGACGAGGGTGCCTACGCCTCTTCCATGCTGGTTAAGCTGGGCACGGAAGCCGGTGGCGGCATCGGCCCACAAAAAGACGTGGTTGCCTTCAACTACTTTTGCACCCATCAGGGCGGTGATTTGTCCGGCACCTACAAGGGCGACACAAAGTCCCTGGGTGCCTGCCCCCTGCATCTTTCAACCTACGATCTGACCCGCCACGGCATTCTGATTTCCGGCCAGGCCTATCAAAGCCTGCCGCAAGTGCTGTTGGAGCTGGATGGCGACGATATTTATGCGGTCGGCGTCTTCGGACTGATCTTTGGCCGCTACGACAACTTGCAGGGATAGGGAGACTGAACCATGACGACACCATATTACATTCCGGAAACCAACGTGCCCCTGCCCCCCAAAAATGCAGAGGTCATCACCACGGCCTGCGATTACTGCATCGTGGCCTGTGGTTACAAAGTCTATCGCTGGCCCGTCGCAGGCGGACATGACGGCGGCCCGAAAGCGGACGAAAACGCTTTCGGTGCCGATTTTCCCGTCGAAACCCTGGGCCCCTGGGTTGCACCCAATCAGCACAATATCGTGCTCCACAAAGGCAACCCCCATCATGTGGTCATCATCCCCGACAAGGATACAAAGTTCGTCAATACGGATGGCGATAGCTCTCTGCGCGGCGGTTGCATCGCACAAAAATGCTATAACCCGCAAACCCCGACCCGGGATCGCCTGAAATCACCGATGATGCGGATCTACGGTATCCTGCAACCGGTGCCTTGGGATTTTGCCCTGGATGTGGCCGCCGAAGTGGGCAACTACGTCCGCACCAAGCATGGTGCCAATGCATACGGCGTGAAGACCTATTCTTACCAGTATATCGAAAATACCTACGCCATTACCAAATACGCCCTGCGTCACGTCAACACGGCGAACTTCACATTCCACGACACACCGTCTGATGTCTCGTCCACACCGGGCTTCCGGGATGCGGGCTTCGATAATTTCGGACCGGCGTACGAGGATTGGATGAATGCCGAGACATTGTTGATCTGCGGCACGGATCCCTATGAGACCAAGACTATTCTGTGGACCCAGTGGATCATGAAGGGCATTCAGAACGGTCAGAAATGCATCATGATGAACCCGCGCCGAACCGCCGGTGTGGCCTATGCCGAGAAAAACGGCGGTTTGTGGCTGGATGTCAATCTGGGTACGGATCTACTGGTGGTCAACGCGATTGCCCGGATCATTGCCGAAAACGGCTGGCAGGATGCGGAATGGATCAAGAATTGGGTCAACAACAAGTGGGGTTCCTCCTCTGGTTTCGGCCAAGGCACCCGCAACACGCCGTGGCAATGGCGGACGACCTGGGGCAAATTCCAGACCAACGGCTATGACGACTGGAAGAAATGGCTGCTGTCTCAGGATGAGTTCAAACCTGAAAACGCGGCAGAGGTCGCCGGTATTGACGTCAAGAAAATCCGGCTCGCCGCCGAGTGGATGGCCAAGCCGAAGGGCGGTAAACGGCCCAAGACATCAATCATGATCGAAAAGGGCTTTTATTGGTCCAATAACACCGGCAATACCCAGGCTATCAGCGCCTTGGGGATCATCGTTGGTGCGGGCGGGCGACCGGGCCAGGTTATCGGTCGGGCCGGTGGTCACCAGCGTGGCGGCCAGCGTGGCGGCAAATATCCGCGCAATAAATCGCCGATGAAGGTGCCGGGACGTCGGCGTCGGGCCCTGGATACCGATACCTGGACCATGTCCGGACATACCCGGTTTGCCCATGTCATCGGTACCACGTGGATCCAATCCATGTGCGGATCCCAACAATTGGCAAAACGGTTCGAAGAGATGACGGTCGCCAACCCGCATCAAATCCGCTCTTACGACAAGCAGGACATTATCGATACCCTGAAAAAACGCGCGGATTCAGGCGGCATGGTGATCATCAATCAGGATATCTATCTGGTTGATCCCATCGGCAACCGTTACGCCGACATTATCTTCCCCGCGGCGACCTGGGGCGAAGAAACCTTCATGCGGGCCAACGGCGAACGCCGCCTGCGCCTGTACAACAAGTTCTATGATCCACCGGGTGAGGCGAAACCGGATTGGTGGATTATTGCCGAATTGGCGAAACGCATGGGCTTTGATGGTTTCGATTGGAACAATGCCAATGATGTGGCGGAGGAATCCGCTCGTTTCTCCCGCGGTAGCCGTAAGGACTTCAACATGGTCAAGGTTGCCGCTCACCGCGAGGGCAAAACCTTGCATCAAAAGATGGATGAATTCGGCACCAACGGCATTCAAGGTCCCGTCTATATGGAAGACGACGGCACTTTGGTCGGCACCAAACGCCTGCATGACACCACCCGCAAGTTACCGGAAACGGGACCCGCAGCAGGCAATGTCTTCAATAAGAAGCTGACCCATTTCAACAGCCAGACGGGACGTTGCAACATCCAGAAATCCCCTTGGTCCCTGTTCTCGGACTATTGGGAGTGGATGAGCCCGAAGGGAGATGAGCTGTGGTGCACTTCCGGACGTACCAACGAACGCTGGCAATCGGGTTTTGATGATCGTCGCCGGCCCTACATCGTGCAGCGTTGGCCCGACAACTATGTGGAAATGCATCCCGACGATGCCAAAGCGCGCGGCATCGAAAGCGGCGATATGTTGATGGTCTATTCCGACCGCGTGCCGAACCTGAAGGAAACGACTTTGGGTGTTGAAGGCAGCGACTATTCCTTCTCGGGCCAGATGAAGGCCGGAAATGTGGAATTGACAAGGGCCGCCGTTACCGGTGTCGCCATGGTCACCCGCCACATCAAGAAGGGCATCATCTTCATGGACTTCCTGCACACGTCGCAACCCGCGAATGCCCTGGAAGGCCGCATCGTCGATTGGATCAGCGGCAACTACAACTACAAAATGGGTGTTGCCAATGTGAAGAAGATTGGCGTCTCACCCTACAAAAACTCCTTCAGATCCATGTCCTTCGCACCACGGGACATCATCTGACCCCTAATCGGGCTCGGCTGGAACGCCACGTTCAGCCGGGCCCGTAATTTCTTACAGACGCGCTTTCGAATTAGAAAAAAGTAAAGTTACAGGTCCCATTCAATGTCCAGCCAACCGAGTGTCCCGCAACCCAACGAAGTGAAACCGTCAGCCGCGGATATCTGTCAGGTACTGGGGAACATTCTTGCGAATGGTGTCGACGTACATCGTTGCCTCGCGGCCAAGGCGTTGGGCAGGATTGGCGACAGTGGGGCTGTACAGCCCTTAATCGCCGCCTTGCTGGATGAAGATGAAGACGTCAGGACGGACGCTGCCGAGGCATTATCTAACATTGTCGATCCCCAATCGGCCACGCAACTCCTCGAAAATCTGCTGGGTGACCCTTGTACGGAAGTCAAACTGGCGGCCATCGATACCCTGGCTGCCTTGGGTGAAACTGCCGTCATTCCCTGGCTTCGTCGCATGGTCAAAGGCCGGGACGAAGAAATCGCCTGGGATGAAGAGGAGTTTTATTCCAGCGGCTGGGACGATTGGGTTGATATTCAGGTCCGGGCGGTTCAGGCACTGGCACGCCTGAACGCGAGCGAGGCCGTACCCGATATTCTGGCCGCCATAGCCGAGGAAGACGGCCAGGATATGACGGAAGCCGCCTTTAAGGCCCTGGGCCAAATGGAAGGCCCTGGCATTGCAGCATTAACCGGCTTCCTGGACAAAACATCCGTCCGGGTGCGGCGGCGGGCCGCAGCTGTATTGGCCGGGTTAGATCACGATGAAGCGATAGCGCCCCTGGATCGTGCCTTCGCCGACCCTGCCCCCATTGTACGCGCTGCGACATTGCGGGCACGCGCGGCCCATGCGCCCGACGACCCGCGCCTTGCCCGGTTGCTTGATGATCCCGATCCGTTGGTCCGGGCTGAGGCGGTGGCCCTGGTCGGCAATAAATATCCAGAAAACCTTCTGCATTTGTTACGCGATCCCAGCGTCAAGGTGCAAACAGCGGCCCTGACAGCACTTCCGCAATGCCCGCATATTGCCATCACGGAAGAGGCATTTCACCTGCTGCGGGACCTAACTATGGCGGACGAAACAGGCCCCGCCGCAGCACAGGCTTATGCAGAATTGGCACCCGATGCAGCGCTGGATGATCTGATCCTGCTGCTAAACGATGGTGCTCTGACGCCGGGGCAT
>Ga0233439_10002606_pt1 | contig 20066 bp, 15 predicted proteins | sample SI_123_September_6_FD_182713 | JGI IMG/M metagenome (GOLD analysis project Ga0233439, IMG submission 182713) | Seawater microbial communities from Saanich Inlet, British Columbia, Canada - SI_123_September2016_100_MG | ecosystem: Environmental > Aquatic > Marine > Inlet | place: Canada: British... | reverse complement strand
AAAAACCTGAGCCACCTGAAGCGCACTCATTTTTAAACCCTCTATCCAATCCATATCTTTGGGAGAAATACCTAATTCTTTCCACTCAAGATCTTGTTCCAGGAGAAGGGGTTCGCGAGCATTGCTGACTCCCTGAATCTGGCGCCGCATTTCCGTTTTCAACCGATCAAACTGATCATCGGTCAAGCGTTGTTTACAAGTCAAAGCGCCAGAAGGAACCGCCGCGTTTTGCAATAGAGATGCATTCCATTTATCCCCGGCATTTAATTTATCAATGGGTAATGCCGCAACCTGCACAGGAGATAAACCATACCAATCATCAAGAGGGTTAAATAATTTCAAATGTAAAATACGGTCCCGAGGAAACTCTACTTTGCGTCCAGATACAGAGTACTCATAACCACCCACATAATGAATCGGATCGGGAATAACCCTCATACGATCCGGGCGAAGGACATAAAGTTCTTTAGGAAAGTTTTCCATTGAATGATTTTCATCTGGAGGACCCACATATTCCATATAAGTATTGCCGGAAAGATAGAGATGGCAAACCACCGATTCAATCAGTTCAAATTTTCCTTGAAGCGGATTGGGTCGGCTTATTAGATCCAGCAAAGGATGTTGAATTATCTCCCGCCGTTCTCCACTCGGCAATTGGCGAAACAAAAGCCAGGGCACACCAGCACTGGCCGAAGCAATTTCCTTAACGCAAGAAAACACGACACTATTTTTTGTGAAACCTTCTTTTGCCAGAGAAGCATAATCGGTTTTACTGGAAACTCCCTGCCCCGCTGGTAACCATAGGGTCATTGCTCGCGTGACTGCACTTTCTTTTTTATTAATGTTTTGAAACCAATCGAAAATTTTCATATTCTAAACGTTAAAGTTATTAATAATCATAAAGCCGTCCCTCAATATCTTTTCAGGTTATTAAAATAATGATAAAAACCATAAGAAACCCCAGGATTACTGATATCCTGGAACCGGTTTAGCTCTTCTTGCTGCTTAATCAACTTTTCAATAAAAGGTTCATTACCTTCATCCTGAATTTCAGGAAGCCCAAATATTTTTTTAATCGAAAAAAACTCGTTTTTTACCTTATTTAATTTCAAAGAGGTGTTCAGGTTATTTGTAGTCATATTAATTTCCTCCTTTTAAAAATAAAAATCCCCTTTAAGAAAATGGGGTATTCAAAAATCCTTGGGCTAAATCATTGCCTCTTTTTCCCTTGTTAAAAAGAAAGAGGTCTTACAAATCAGGAAATGCAGACGTTTCCAGAATATAAGCGGGAGAGGTTGTTATTTCTAAGTCCGCATGTTTTTCCCATTTAACTTCATCTAGATTTCCCACAATTCCACGATCTAACGTTATGACATTCGCAACATACAAAGCCTGCGGCGAAGAATTAATTGGAACAAGCTCTCGAATTCCCAATAAAACTCCGTTTGCATATAGACGTACTAAACCCACTCCGTCATAATTTAATCTATAAGCAGTCCACACATCTGGAGGGGGGGTGTAAATCCACTCGGCTCTAACACCACCAGGGTCTAAAATATCTATTCTAGGAGTACCCAAATAATCCACCGCCCTAATGTTGTATCCATTGGCTCCAAAGGTACTAGGGTTACGGGTTGCAAACATGTGTACATTGGTCGTTGCAGAGGAATCCCTGAACCACCTGAAACTTATTTGCCAAGGTGTAGAATCAGTGAGTCGCCAAATAGGGTCAGCGGGATATTTAACGGCCTTGGCTAAACCACATAGCATAGAGCCTGCTCCAAAAACTTTTTCGGATGTATCAATGGTTGGAGTTCCATAAAGAGTTGGGGAGCGATTATTTGTAGAAGAGTCAGAAAAATCTGAGTCAAGGTGGAGTTGCAATTGTGTCATCGAAAATGGGTTAGTCGGAGACATTGCAGGCGTGGTATCAAACTGGAAAGGCTCCGGTTCAACAGAATAAGTTAAACCTGTGGTCACGACTAAATCAGGATGTTTCTCCCATAAAATTTCATCCATGTATCCGGGAAATCCATCGCCCTGATTACCGACTCCTGTTCTATTGCCAACGGCCAATACTGTGCTAGCATCCAGAATTGCCCCGCTTGTCTGGTCACCTTCGGGTAACAAAATCCCATCTACATACCACCTATAGCTAGTTCCATCATAAGTAATTCTATGCGCTTCCCAGGTATTTAAGGCGATGGTATGAGTCCATGTGACTCTATCCGATCCATTGGAGGTAATCCTTACTGTCGTATCTTGCATCCTGAAATGGAACCCGCCTGTAGCCCACCCGTGATTTCCAAAAAGAAATGCCGCGTACTGGTGGCTTGTTTCACGGTACAGCCTAAAGCTCACTTGAAAAGGGATGCCATCAGCAATCCTCCACGTGTCACTAGCAGGGAATTCTATCGCCTCGGATGCGGCCTTATGCAAAGAGCCAGCTCCGAAAACTTTTTGTGTAGCACTAATTGTCGGAGTTCCAACAAGGGTCGGAGCAAGGTCATAGTAAGAATCATCCACAATAGCAGAATCAGTGTGAAACAATAATTTTGCATATTCCGGATTGATAAAGGATCCTGACTTCCGACTAGGCGGATTATTTGTCAGACTCATACCCATTCCAATATCCATCAATATAACCCCAAAATATCAGTTGCCGTTGTAAGAGTGGCTTCTACCCTTTTTGCAAAAACCGGCAATACAGTTCCCGCCGGTACATTTTTAAAAAGAACGGAAGAAGAATCATTAGCAAGAATGACTGAAACATCGCCAGCTCCACCTATAAATAAAGACCTGCAAACAACAGAAAGGTCTGCACTATCATTCGGGGTTATAGAAAAACAATTGCGAGCCGGACTAGAGAGGGCCGTTTCATGACTTATAAAGGGATCGGTCATGGGAAAACTCCTTTAAAATTAAATTAATTTGATTAATAAGACAGGCAAGAGCTTATTAGGCTGAAACAACAACTTAATCGATTGAGGCCATATGATCAGGTCACCCGGCGAATCCGAGGTCCATTGAAACCATTATTAATAAGGTTAAAAAGCATCTCCAGGGCATCGGGTCCGTCATCATGACTGGCCTTTGGAAAATATTTCAATTGCTCTAAAAATAAAGTCTGATTTCTCCGGAACCGAATGAGTCCATTTTTAACATGAGGTTGTAGTTTTGAAATTCGAAGGGTTTTATCATTAATTGGCCTTACTCCTTCAACTGGAGGATAAATTTTTCGCTTTGCTCCTTCTTTAATCACCTGATCCTTAAACAGTTGCTGAAACTGAACTTCCTCAATGGCAATCCTTTCAAACTGGTATTGGAGATGGTAGTCAAAAATTGCTTCCATGATTAAATCCGGGTGACGTTTTTGAATATCTGCCTGGACAATATCAATGATCCCATCTGGCTGAACCGCACCTATAATTATGGCTGAAGGGTCCGCCTTGCTGGAAGAGCCACCCATGGAAGGATCAATCGCGCAATAAAATCTAGTTTCTTTTTGAATGCCCACAGGTTCGGGGATAAAACAAAACCATTCTTCCTGAAACAAACAGTCATCAGGATTAACCGGTTCATTCTGTTTTTCAGAATCAAAATATGCGGGTCCATCTGAAACCCTCATTGTCATTAAGTAATAGTAGCTTTCCGCCTCCGGCCAGAGAACACGAGTGCCGCGTAACATTTCTTTTTTATGCCGGGAAAAAAAATTTTCGGCCTTATTATCTGCATCGGGGATACGAGAGCTAAAAATACTCTCCCACTTTTCCCAAAGTTGAGAGGAAGACCAAGAAATAATAGCCTTCCACTTTTTCCCATTCCACCCAGGTCTTTTCAATAACCGCGCTAAAAGTGAATCGTAATGAAGGATGGTACCAATAACGACATAAACCGTATAACGACCCCCAATTTTCATAACCGCTTTAAAAAACCATTTTCGGTCTTTTTCACGTTGTTCAGGAGAGTCTATGTTTTCATCGTCCTCAAGATCGTCACAAATAACCAGATCAGGACGACGGTTCCCATGCCGTGCTCCCCGCAACCGTTTTCGTTTTCCCCAGCATCTAACAGCAATATCATTTTCAGTGATAAGTTTTGCCGCCTTCCAGGTGCGGCCTGAACCACATGCCTCAGGAAAATCTTCCTTTAATCTCTCATTAGCTTCCAGTTCAAATTTAATACCATCAAGAAACTCTTCAGCTTGTTCGGTGGTATCAGAAATAATAACGATAAATTTTTTTTTTGCCGCCGCAATACACCAAAGTGGCAAAATAAGGGTACTTAGAGTTGATTTTGCATTACCGCGCGGGGCGGCTAAGGCTTCTTTGCCTCCTTTCCCGGATATTTCAGAATTATTAATTTGCCGTTGGTAGCGCAAAAACATTTCTTCATGCATAGATGAAGGTTTTTCTTTCAAGTGATGGGGAAAATATTTTTGGGCAAAAAATTTAAAATCTTCAGTTGCTCTGTCCCTTCGTTTATCTTTTTGATTTTGGCTGGTTTTTCCAAATGGAATGAGGAACTCTCTAATAAAGGTTCCGGTTTTATATTTAGGTTCTATGCTTTTATTTTTTCGGGTTGCCACCATATGGTTTTAACTTTTTCCTCAATTTCTTCTACACGGTTCCCCACAAGCTTGGCGGCTCCAATTTCTCCATTTTCTGCAAGAAAAAGGGCAACTGTTTTTAAAGCTTCAGAAAGAAGCCAGTCAGGATCCATATTTTCAGTTTGAATGCGGGTTTTGATAGTTTCTAAAATTTTTCCTGCATAGGTGCAGTAAACACGATGGCTTTTTAAGTCATCAGGGAAGTTTTTAATCGTGTCCCGAACTACTTCCCTTAGCTCCACCAACCCTAAAAGCTGGTCTTCGAGATGATCCAGATTTGTAGATATCGATTTAGACATTTTTACTTTCTCCTGCATTCAAGGCTCCGACAATCTGGTTCACGGATTTTGCAAGTTCATTTAACTGTTTAAAAATTCTGCTTATCAAAGCTTCGTTTTTTCCAACAGCTACGTAAAAAGCTTTTTTATCAACATATTGTTCAAAAAAATATTTTTGATCCTCCTGTCTTACCCGCTCCAAATCACGAATGGAGCTTTCAATATCTTCAATATTTTCTTTAAAATCATGAAAGCGGCGAAGGTTTTCAGAAAGCATCCACCGTATCAGCCAACCAATAGTTCCAAATCCCAATAAAAGAAAAAAAGAAAACCAGGGAGTGAGAGCCCGAAAGAAATCCAGGCTCATAAATAAAACCTAAAGTAAAAAATTTTCATTATTTAACCAGCGTGAGGATAGTGAACTTGTTTTACAATTTCATGGGTCGCTTCCTCCTGGTTTCGCTGAATACCAACCCGTAAAGTAGAGAGCCCCAAGGCTTCAAAAAAGTTGACCATTTGATCACTACCCACAAACTCCAATAAGGTTGATTCACCAGTCATAAAATGTGTTAGTGAAGTTAAGGCCATAAGGACAGAAATAATGTATGTCTTTTTTCCATTAAACCAATTCATACCGGGATATCTCCAATTCGAAATAAACGCTAGTGAATAGTTAAATTGTAGAAGGGGGAAAGAGACCGGATAAATCCAGTCTCTTTCCTAAGGTAGGCAAAAGCCCTGTGCACTAAAGGCTTGAAGTGAAAATTAGAAATAATAGGCTAATAATAAAGTGCGGTTCTGAAAACCTATAACTACCTAAATTCTACAAACTGCAAGGGTCCCAAAGCAAACCCCCTTAACTATGTATTTACGAACAGGGTCCAGTTCTGCCAACTTACTGGAATCACATGGTTTTAATCATTTAAAAATTAAGTACGGGAAAAATTATTCAGGGAACAATTCTATTTTAGACGAACTGACAAAAATTCTTTTTGGAAAACTTTTGTTAATAGGGGAGTTGAAGAGCTTCCCGTTTTTGCGGTTGCTTTTAAGACTCTTATTTTATATATTGGACGCCAGTCTCCCCCGTATAACTCTTTGTTTGGTTCCAAAAACTATGGAAGCCAAAGAAACTCTTTGGAAAAGATGTCTAGAAAAAATTGAAGGGCAAATACTGCCTGAAAACTACTCTACGTGGTTTTCTCCCACCTATCCGAGAACTCTAGATGGTGGATTAATAACTATTGCGGTTCCAAATCAGTTTTATAGAAAGTGCCTTATAGAAAATTATCGAGATCTCATCGAAACGACTTTGAAGTCTGTGACAGAAAGACCCATCCTTGTCGATTTCTGTATTGAGTCTGATAAAGTTGCCCATTTGGAGCAAAACAATGAGTCGAAAGATATTTCGGTAGTTCAGCTAAATCAAGACGCATTTCCTCAGGGTTTATCCTCTCTAAACCCAAAGTATAATTTTTCCAATTTCGTAGTTGGAACGAGCAACCAATTTGCTCATGCGGCGGCATTGGCTGTTTCCACACACCCTGCTTTAGCTTATAACCCTTTATTTTTATATGGGTCGGTTGGTTTAGGTAAAACCCATTTACTGCATGCCATAGGCAACAAAATTTGCGAAAACAACCCCGGATCCAGGGTCCGGTATATTTCTGCCGAAAGTTTTACTGTAGACCTTATAGAATCCATAAAAAAGGATAAGATGCCTTTTTTCCGCAAGAGATATCGCCCGCTGGATGTGCTTTTAGTCGATGATATTCAATTTATCGCGGGGAAGGAGAGGACGCAGGAAGAGTTTTTTTATACTTTCAACACCTTATACGAATCACACAAACAGCTAGTAATTTCCAGTGATCGATATCCCAAAGATATTCATAACATGGAAGAACGGCTGAGATCTCGGTTTGAATCCGGCTTGGTTGCCGATATTAATCCTCCTGACTTAGAAACAAAGGTTGCGATTTTGTACAAGAAAGCCGATTTTCATCAAAAAACCATTCCTCGGGATGTGGCTATTTTTATCGCCAGCAATATAAAATCAAATATTCGTGAGTTAGAGGGGTTTTTGCTTCGAGTAATCGCCTTTTCTTCCTTCACTCATCGAGAACTTGATCTGGAATTAACCAAAGAGGTCTTAAAAGACTTCACTTTGGATAAAAATAAGCACTTTACTATTACAAATATTATGAAATCTGTAGCCAAATATTACGATATCAAGGTCTCTGATATTAAGTCCAAAAGACGAACCCGCGACATTTCCATTCCACGGCAAATAGCCATGTTTTTATGTCGGGAACACACCAAATCCTCCCTCCCGGAAATTGGCCGCCAGTTTGGTGGCAAAGATCACACAACTGTGATTTTTTCCTACAAAAAGATATCTGGATTAGTCAAGGAAAACAATGATTTAAAAGCCTCTATTCAAGAGATTATCGAACAAATTGAAAAAGGATAATCTGTTAAAAACATGTTAAAAAAACCTGAAAAAAACAGGTAAAATAAGGTATAATTTACAGAGTAAATCTTTTCCCCACCCTTGCTCAAAAAAAGCATTTTTATTAACAAGTTCTTCTTTAAAATCCACCTTTATTTTTGAATGTTTAGAAGGTTTTTCCACATACTTTCAGGCCCTACAACTACAACTATAAATAAATATAAATTTTTTTATTAAGTAACTATTAAACATATATGAATACATCCCAGAAAACTACATACGATTCTTCAAACATTAAAATCCTCGAAGGTTTAGAGGCTGTTCGAAAAAGACCCGCCATGTATATTGGTGGAACAGGCTTAGATGGTTTACATCATCTAGTGTTTGAATTAGTTGATAACAGTGTAGATGAAGCTATTGCTGGCTTTTGTTCTGAAATAGAAGTTATTTTGCATATTAATGGCACTGTGACAGTGTCTGATAATGGGCGGGGTATTCCCGTGGATATGCATTCAGATAGAAATATTTCAGCGGCAGAAGTTGTGATGACGGTTCTTCATGCGGGAGGAAAGTTTGATAAAGACTCTTATAAAGTATCTGCAGGTCTGCATGGTGTTGGGGTTTCAGTGGTAAATGCTTTATCAGAATCGTTAAGTCTGGAAATAAAGAGAGAAGGAAAAATATATAACCAAAAGTATGATCGTGGAAAGCCTATTTCAAAACTAGAGGAAACAGGGAAAACAAGTTCATCGGGTACAAAAATAATTTTTAATCCAGATGGTGAAATCTTTGAAGATTTAAATTTTCGCTTTCAGATTTTATCCAACCGTCTCCGGGAACTAGCTTTTTTAAATAAAGGGTTAAAAATACATATCCATGATGAAAGAGATGGAAAAGATGATGCTTTTTTATTTGAAGGAGGGATCTATTCATTTGTAGAACATTTAAGCAAAAACAAAAAAACAATTCACCAAGACCCTATTTATATTGAAAGAACTAAAGACAATTGTGACTTGGAAATGGCGCTTCAATATAACGATAGCTATGTTGAGGAGGTTTTTACTTTTGTAAATAATGTTAATACAAGAGATGGGGGTACTCATTTAAGTGGTTTCAAGTCGGCATTGACCAGAACGATTAACAGCTATGCAACCCAGAATAATTTATTAAAAAACTCAGGAGTAACCTTGACGGGGGATGATGCCCGAGAAGGGTTGATTTTGGTGTTAAGTATTAAAATTCCTGAACCGCAGTTTGAGGGCCAAACAAAGGGTAAGTTGGGAAATACTGATATAAAAGGGATTGTGGAACAAATAGTCAATGAGAAACTGGGTCAGTTATTTGAAGAGCAACCAATAATAGCTAAAAAAATTGTGACCAAGATAATAAGTGCTGCACAAGCTCGAGAGGCCGCAAAGAAAGCCAAGGATCTCGTTCGAAGAAAAAACTCTCTTGAAGTAAGTTCTTTACCTGGCAAATTAGCCGATTGTTCAGAAAAAGACCCCGAATCCTCAGAAATTTATATTGTTGAGGGTGACTCGGCAGGAGGTACTGCAAAACAAGGTCGTGATAGAAAGTTTCAAGCGATTTTACCAATGAGGGGGAAAATTCTTAACGTAGAAAAAGCGCGCACAGAAAAAATGATTAACAGTGAACAAATTCGCATGCTTATCACAGCGTTGGGAACAGGAATCGGAATTGATTATAAAATTGAAAGCCTTCGATATCACAAAGTAATTATAATGACAGATGCTGATGTAGATGGCGCTCACATCAGAACCCTGCTGTTGACCTTCTTTTTTCGGCAAATGCCACAACTGATTGAAAAAGGCTATTTATATATAGCTCAACCCCCACTCTATAAAGCAAAAAAGGGGAAAAAGGAAACCTATTTAAAAGACGAAAAACTGCTCTTTCAATTTCTAATGGATCAGGGCATAGAAAAACTCGAAATAACAACGCATAAAAATGATCATAGGATACTTGGTAGAGAACTCAGCCAGTTAGTAAGCGACCTTTATCGGTTTGAAGAATGTTTTAATCAGGTTGTCAGGAATAATATTCCTCGGGCGGTTTTAAATGTGTTGATAGAGTTGGGTGTGAAAAAAGAAGCCTTTGGAAGTCTTGAGCAAGTTATGGAAACAATTATTCACATTCTGGATTCCTTGATTGATGAGGAAAGTCGAGAAAAATACCAATATAAGTCGCAATACCTAAATGTTCCTGTTCAATTTGCTGACAGCGTTGAGCTCAATACCGAAAACAAAACCAGACTAAAAGAATTTTTGATTGAAATAGAGAACGGAGACTCTTCTCCCGTTTTTGCTAAAGCTTCCCACGACTTTAATAAAGTCGACTTGAATAAAGAACTGAAAGATGTCCATTTTCAATTGATGTTCGATCCTGAAAAAGGGAACTATCAAATATTAATGTTTGGTTCCAATAATGGGCGAGACTTCCAGCTAAAGTTTAATGCTGAGTTTGTGGAGTCGGTAATTATTCAAAATATCATGGAAATTTATGAGCCCATTAAAGTGCATGACTACCCCCCTTTCGTATTACACAATAACGGGGATAGTATTACTGCCAGCTCCAAACATGATCTTTTACAGGCAGTTTTTAGTTTAGCGAAAAAGGGAATATACATTCAGCGCTATAAAGGACTCGGGGAAATGAACGCTGAACAGCTATGGGAAACAACCATGGACCCAGAAGTTAGAATTCTTTTACAGGTTCGGGCTGACGACCTGGTAGCCTCTGAAGAACTGTTCACCACTTTAATGGGGGAAGAAGTAGAGCCTCGCCGTGAATTCATTCAGAAAAATGCGTTACAGGTAAGAAATGTGGATATTTAGGGCTTTCTTCACTTTACAAGTGGATGATCCTTTTCTGCCGGGGTATATAGGCCAATAAAGATATGCAACCGGTTCCCAAAATTTCAGAAATAATATAACTCCTGCCGGACGAAGCCCGGTCATTTTGGAAAATATAGTATAGAAAGGTATTTGAATGCCGGAAACGATCAATCAGATCAATATAGATGATGAAATGAAAAGCTCGTACCTTGATTACGCTATGAGCGTAATCATTGGTCGTGCTTTACCAGATATTCGTGACGGTTTGAAACCTGTTCACCGACGCGCACTCTTCGCGATGCATGAAACTGGAAATGTCTCGAACAAGCCCTACAAAAAATCTGCTCGCATAGTGGGTGATGTAATGGGTAAATATCATCCGCATGGTGATCAGGCGATTTATGACACCATTGTCCGCATGGCGCAGGAATTTTCTTTAAGATATCCTCTTGTTGATGGTCAGGGAAACTTTGGTTCGATTGACGGGGATTCTGCGGCCGCCATGCGTTACACAGAAATTAGAATGGAAGAAATCACCGGTGAATTGCTTCGGGACTTAGAAAAAGACACCGTTCAATTTATTCCAAACTATGATGATTCTTTGGAAGAACCATCTGTCTTGCCCGCCAGTTTCCCGCATTTGCTGGTAAATGGTTCTTCGGGAATTGCTGTGGGAATGGCAACCAATATTCCTCCACATAATTTGAGCGAGGTCATTGATTCTGCAATCCACGTTATTGAAAACCCCGATTGTTCAGTGGAAGACCTTATCGAAATTGTTCCGGGTCCCGATTTCCCTACCCGAGGTGTTATTTTGGGAAGAAATGGAATAAGGTCTGCTTATCGAACAGGTCGAGGGATTATCCGAGTTCGTGGGCGGGCTGAAATTGAACCCATGGAAAAGGGAGACAGGGAGCGGATCATTATTAATGAGCTACCCTATCAAGTTAATAAAGCCAAGCTGGTAGAAAAAATTGCAGAATTGGTGAGAGATAAACGATTGGAAGGAATTTCGGACCTGAGAGACGAGTCGGATCGAGATGGTATCCGGGTTGTGGTGGAGTTAAAAAAAGGTGTCATGGGTCAGGTTGTTTTAAACTCCATTTACAAAAACACACAGCTTCAGGATACTTTCGGGGTTATCCTTTTAGCCTTGGTGAATCAACAACCCAGAGTGCTTAACCTGAAAGAGTTCTTGCACTACTTCATCTTGTTCCGCAAAGAAGTAGTAACCCGGAGAACGGAGTTCGACTTAAGAAAGGCGCGCGAGAAGGAGCATATCCTTGAAGGCTTAGCCACGGCTCTTGATAATTTGGATGCGGTGGTTCAGCTTATCCGCAATGCCGAAGACCCTGCTACTGCACGAGATGGGCTCATGGCCGAGTTTGGATTGTCAGAAATACAGGCCAAAGCTATTCTTGAAATGCGACTACAACGTCTTACAGGTCTAGAGCGGCAAAAAATAATTGAAGACCTGGAGGAAACACAAAACCGCATTAAAGAACTTTTAAATATCCTTGCTCATGAAGAAGTCAAACTCACTATCATTAAGGAAGAGTTGACGGAAATTAGAAACAAATATGGCAATGAGCGTCGAACAGAAATTGTTGATACAGATGAAGGTGATATAGACATAGAAGACCTCATTGCCGACGAAGACGTGGTCGTTGTTTATACGCGGAGTGGTTATATCAAACGGCAAACGGTTGATAATTACCGGGCTCAAAGAAGGGGGGGTAAAGGAATTCGAGGCATGAATCTTAAAGAAGAAGATGTGGTTGAAAAACTTTTCATCGCCTCAACATTAAGCCATCTTCTAGTGTTCACCAGCACAGGAAAAATTCACTGGTTGAGAGTTTTCTCTATCCCGGAAGTTAGTCGTATTGCAAAAGGGAAATCCATTGCCAATCTTTTACGGCTCCAGCCTGGTGAGTCTATTGCCAGCATCCTTTCCGTCAGAGAATTTGAAGAAGATAAATTTGTCATGGTTGCCACTGAAAGAGGCATCGTTAAAAAGACTTCCTTAATGGCTTATAGCAAACCCCGTCAGGGAGGTATTATTGGACTAACAATAGATGATGGAGACAGGGTTATTGGTGCCGAATTATGTGATGGTGAAAGCGATATATTGCTTGCCACCGCAAAGGGATTTTCTATTCGCTTTTCTGAAAAGGAAGTGCGCCCCATTGGCCGTACTGGTCGAGGAGTTCGTGGTATTCGTCTTAAAAAAGAGGATGAGGTGGTTGGAGCGGAAATAGTCCACCCCGGAAACAAACTTCTTACCGTAACTTCTCGGGGTTATGGCAAAAGAACTCAAATGGAAGAGTATCCGGTACAGGGTCGGGGCGGTTTAGGTGTAATGACTATCCGTTGCAATGAAAAAATAGGAACCGTTGTGGGAATCCAACAGGTGGATGAATCCGATCAGCTTCTGGTCATTACCTCCGATGGCAATATTGTACGCATGCGAGTCAACGAAATATCGTTAATAGGCCGAAATACTCAAGGAGTGCGTCTGGTGGGTATCGGCGAAGGCAATCAGGTTGTTAGCATAGAAAAACTGGTCGAATAAAACTTACCTTTTAATGGATGCGATTCCCTGGATTGGTGACATTCCCATTTCAAAACAAACTAGCTCACATGAAAAAGGTTTAATCGGGCCTAAAAATTTTGCCAGAGTTTTTTTGCTGGTATGGATTTTCTTGGTTTCCTGCTCGGAACCGATGAACCCTCTTCTTCAAAAAGCCAATGAAGAATGGATTCAAGGTAGAAACCATAGCGCTATTGAGACGTTCAATGAGGTGCTGAAAAATTTTTCCTCTGGAGTGGAAGCGGAAGAAGCTTTATTTCGACTTGGTGAAATCCATCACTTTAGTTTGAACAATAGTACACAGGCTCTTATCTATTTTCAGGAAGTCATGCAAATGAATCGCGCGGGGGAGTTTAGTTATCCCGCTCAAAAATATATTGCTGAAATTGCTGAATTTGGTTTGAAGGATTATGACCAAGCCATCATCGAATATCAGAATTTAATCAATAATTACAAAAGCGAAAATGAGAATGGTAACCATCAATACCGAATCGCTTCTATTTATTATAAAAAACAAAATTATGAACAGGCTTTGGTAGAACTGAATATCCTGCTGGAAAACTATCCTCGCAGTTCTTGGGCTGAAGAAACCAAATTTAAAATTATCGAAATTCTTTATGCATTGGGCCGGTGCCCAGAAGCGAGAGAACAGTACCGACACTTTAGTTTGGAATATTCAGATAGTCGCTTTAAGGAGGATATGGATTTTGTTGTCGCTTCGTGTCTGGAAGAAGAAGGGCATTTGCAAGATGCTTATAACCGGTTCAAAGCTTTGGAAGGACGCTATATTTACCCCGCCATACTCAAAATGAAACTGGTAGGCATTGAAAAAAGGATGAAAAAGCAACACTGATGCTTGACTTAAAAATCATTCTTAATAATCCAGAAGCGGTGAAAACCCAACTCAAACGCCGAGGTGGTGATTTTAAAGAACTGGATGAACTCCTCAAGCCTGAAGAAGAACGACGGTTAGGACTCCAGGAGTCAGAATTACTAAAAAGCAGAAAAAAGAAACTTTCCGCAGAAGTTGGTCAGCTTAAACAAAAAGGTCAAGACGCTTCCGAAACTATGGAAGAGGTTCGAAACATTAATATATCAATTAAAGAGTTGGACGATAAAATTCAAGTCTTGGAACAACAGGTTCAAGAAAAACTACTTGGAATCCCCAACATCCCTGATGATTCTATTCCCGATGGCATTGATGAAAACGCGAACAGAATGGTACGCGATTGGGGGACAAAACCTGAGTTTACATTCAAACCAAAGAACCATGTAGAAATTGGGGAAAAACTTGATCTGATCGATTTAAAAAGAGCCGCAAAAATATCAGGAGCCCGATTCGCTGTTTATAAAGGTCAGGGGGCGGGGTTGTTACGGGCTTTGATCAATTTTATGCTCGATGTGCAAACCCGGGAAAATGGTTACCAGGAATTGTATCCCCCATTCCTGGTCAATAAAGAGAGTATGCAGGGTACTGGACAGCTACCTAAATTTGAGGAAGAATTGTTCGCCACCCGGGACGACCCACTTTATCTAATCCCTACCGCTGAAGTTCCTGTTACCAATTTTCATCGCGATGAAATTCTGGAAGAGGAGTCCTTGCCGATATGTTATGCCGCTTACACTCCTTGTTTCAGACGAGAGGCGGGGTCATATGGAAGAGATACGCAGGGACTAATTCGGCAACATCAGTTCGATAAAGTAGAGTTGGTTAAATTTAGCCGTCCTGAGGAGTCTCCTGCAGAGCTTGAGAAACTGGTCGAAAATGCTGAATCCATTCTAAAAAAACTTAACCTGCATTACCGGGTGATGGAATTGTGTACCGGTGATCTAGGTTTCTCTGCCGCAAAAACATATGACCTTGAAGTGTGGCTTCCCAGTCAAGATACCTACCGGGAAATTTCGTCTTGCAGTAGTTTTACCGATTATCAGGCCAGGCGGGCCAGGATAAGGTGTAAAAAGCGTACAGGAGGTAAACCGGAATTTGTCCACACAATAAACGGATCGGGCCTTGCGGCCGGAAGATTATTTGTCGCTTTACTCGAAAACTACCAACAGGAAGATGGAACAGTACTTGTACCGGAAGTTTTGCGTCCTTATTTGCAGGGACTTAAAACTTTAGCGCTTTAAAGCATTGACTTAATGATGGAAACAGTCAGCTTGACATTTACCCACAAGTAGATAAATATAAGCGGGTTCATAATATTCAGGAGGGATGGCCGAGTGGTTTAAGGCGGCGGTCTTGAAAACCGTTGAACGAAAGTTCCGTGGGTTCGAATCCTACTCCCTCCGCCACCCACTAGCGTGGGGGCAAAACAGCTATATCCCAATTGGCCGGGGGAAACTTTACCCTCGGGAAAATTATATTGTATATCCTTTTGTAACTTAACTGGATTGGAGAGGTGGCCGAGTTGGCTTAAGGCGCACGCCTGCTAAGTGTGTGTAGGTTTACTCCTACCGAGGGTTCGAATCCCTCCCTCTCCGCCACCCTCTAACGAGGAAGGTAAAAACTTTGGCACGAATAATTAAATACCGGGTTTGTTTAATACTGGCGTTGTCTTTGTTCATCGGTTGCACCCATGAAAGCAAAGAAGACATTGCTGACTTGCCAACGACCGATATTAATAAACTGAATGTTTCCCAGTTTGAAGGGTCCGGATCAAAATCTGTCCAACAAGTTGATGCCGGTTATGCTGCTAAGGCGACGGATGAAAATCATCCCAATGTTCAGGAAGCGGTGAAAGTAGAACGGGGAATTGTTGTTCCAGATGGGGTGAAGGGGAAGTGGAAAGCGGTAAAGCTTCTTATCAAGAATAAGAAGGATGAAGAACGCAATGAAATGAAGACAGTTGCTCTGGGATCCAGTTTTGAGTTGGAAGATTCCGGAATCAAGGTTACAGTAGGGCCGTTTTTGCCCAATTTTGTGATGAGCCAAAAGGCTTATACCTCAAACGGAAATGAGTTGACCAACCCTGCTATTCAATTAGTGGTTGAACAAAATGGCAAGACCCTTTATACAGGGTGGGCATTCGCAAAATATCCCACGATGTATGCGTTTGAGCATGAAGATTTTGCTTTGCAGTTGATGGATTATATACCTATTGATGTATCCTGATATTTAATCGGGATTATTTCCCAATATGCGCCCATGGCTCAGCTGGATAGAGCGACGGTTTGCGGAACCGTAGGTCGCAGGTTCGAGTCCTGCTGGGCGCACTCTTTTTTCCTTCGTAGCGGAGGAAGTTAGCAATTGCCCTATCTTACCCGTTCAATTTTCACCATCACTCTGTTCCAACCTACTGAGAACCCCTAGAATAGGTACAAAAATGATATATTTAAGTGCATTATTTTATAATCAGCTACTTTGCTATTCCTAATCTAATTATCTCAATCCCCTAGATTTCGAGAAAAAAATGTGTCCAAATAACGTCTCCATAAATAACGGGGAAGATCAAAATTGACTGTATTACCAAGCAGAAAACTTATCGGTTATATTTTTATTCTGATCGGTGTTCTCGCAAACGAGGTTACCTTAGCCTTGTTGGTAAAGGGATGGTATGTATTTTATAAAGTTGATATTTTAATACGTCTAAGTATTTTTACTTTCCAGGTTTTTCTCTTCTTTATTGGATGGTTCATTCTTAAAGGTCGATCTTTGAATTGGTTTTTTGGCCTTTACAGTAATTTATCATTGTTTCTGTTTAATACGATTTTGTTATTAGTATTTCTATTCGGTTGGTTCGCCTATAAAGACAGGTCTCATAAGATAAAATCTTTTGGCCCAGTCTTTTCTTCATTTCAGCTCCTTCAGGAAAATCCAGAACACATGGAGACTCTATATCCTGACCTTTCACGTGAAGAGATCAGAGAAATCCAGACATCACCAAATATCACTTCGCATCCGACTTTGGAATACATGGAAAAACCGGCAAACTCAAAATTTTATAATGTTGGATTTGAGAATATGCGATACAGTTTTGATGTAAATGCCGATAATGCCGCTTCGCTCATAAATGGCTCCTATTGGGTTTTCGGTGGATCAACGACTTTTGGTTATGCTGTGAGTGATGACAATACTATTCCAGCCTACTTGAATCAGTTAGGAGGAAAAGGAAATATTTTTATTAATTTTGGAGTTGAAGCTTATTTTTTAAATTTAGAAATCGAAAAGTTATTATTGTTGTTGAAGAAAGGGTGGCGACCAAAGCGAGTCATTTTTATTGATGGTCTTAACGATATACATCACTTATCTTCAGCTCGCTTCCATCCAACAGAAACCCCCGCCCACAATCCTTTTGGATTTAATTATTCTATCGAAAATTTTGATAGATTTTTAGATTCTATAAAGGTTGCCGTTCAACATCGGTTCCCTGTCCGCCCGGAATTGCTTTCTCCAAAAGGTATTTATGAAAACATTTATCAAATGGATTCTTCATATCAAAAATATCCAGTCTCATATTTTAACTATTATTATCATCAGGTTGGAAACTATAATCACGTTCTCAGCAATTCAGAACAATACGTAGAGAAATTGATTACTTTTTACCGCTTAAATATAGAGTTTATTAAACATCTAGGACGTTCATATGGATTTGACTTCCATATTTTCTTTCAACCAATCGGTCTCCTTAATCTGGAAAGCGCTTTCATAAAAGACTCTAAAACCTACCAAAATTGGTTATATTACAAGATGTATTACGCCCTGGTACCTGCTTTTCGGAAACATATAAGTCAAAACCCTATCCCACAGTTTTACGATATCTCTGACGCTGATAAGGAATGTTCCAAATGCTATGTGGACTTGACACATTACAGTCCAAAACTTAATGCCATAATAGCCCAGAGAGTTCTTGACGAATTGAATTAGGGTAAGAAATAGGATTTAAGGTTTTCTGGCATTTGGTCATTAAAAATATTACATGCTTATGGCTCAGCTGGATAGAGCGACGGTTTGCGGAACCGTAGGTCGCAGGTTCGAGTCCTGCTGGGCGCACTCTTTTTCCACCCCACTCCCTAGCTGTGGGGGCAAGCTATCTATTTAGCCGAGTTGACCCGATTAAGCTATTGCTAGTTGGCCCCACGCCGAGCGGCGATTGCAAGATTGTTCAAGGCATCAGCGTAATCTGGTTTCAGTTCTAGCGCTTTCTCAAATTGGATAATCGCTTCCTCAGTACTTCCTTCAGATAACAAGGCGACCCCTAAATTATTGTAAGCATCGACAAAGTCTGGTTTGATACGGATCGTAGATTGGTATTGAATAATAGCCTCCTGGGTTTTGTTCTGGGTGAGCAGGGTGTTGGCCAGATTATAAGTGGCTCGGGGAAAGTCGGGCTTGAGGCCAATGGCCTCCCGATAATGGACTAGAGCTTCTTCCACTTTTTGTTCCTTGATGAAAACGTTTGCAAGGTTGTAATGAGCCATCCAGGCCGTCGGATTTTTTTTAACCGTATCACTCCATAGGGTGAAGTCATTTTTGTAAACAGAAATCTGTTTCGAGGTCAAATATCCGAAACCCAGTAAAAGTAAAATAGCAAATAGGGGCAAACTCTTCCCCGTTAACCGGGCTACTCCAACGACAGCGATAAGCAGGATTCCGATTGAAGGGAGATATTGAAAATGGTCTGAGACCAGTGAAAATCGCATGAAGTAGATATTAAAAAACCCCAAAGCAGGAAGAACCGAACCAGCATAAAATAAAACGCCAGCCAAGGGACCTCGGCCGATATTTTTTCTAAGGGTCCATAAAATCAGAATAAAAAATAAAAATGTTAAAGGATAAAGGTATTGCCACCAAACCGAATCGTCAATGCTCCACATGGGATAGATAAAAATAATCGAAGATGGCCAGATCAAATTCCCAATATAAAACCAAAGCGCCCGGCCAGCGATGATAAACCGATCCCAGAAAGAATAATTCCACTCAGGTCCTAAAGCTCCGGCGTTTACTTTTTCCAGCCAAATGGTCAAGGTGGCTATACCAAGTCCAATCAAAAAATAGGGCACCATGAGCCAGACAACTTTCAGGTCGATGCGGTTTTGTTTCCACCAGAAAAGCAGGAGGATCACTGCAGGCAGGGTGCAGGTCACGCTTTTGCCAAAAAGCGCGCAGATAAAGAAAAATAAAGAGATACCATAAAGGTAACCAGAACGGTTTGGGTTTTCATCGGAAGCGACCGATTGCCCCGTAAAATAAAATCGCAGGAAGGTATAAAGCGATAAAAGATAAAAAAATCCTGAAAGAAGATTTTTTCTCTCTGTGATCCAGGCTACCGATTCAACATGAACGGGATGGAGAGCAAAAACTGCGGCAACCAACCAGGCGGCAGGGATTCCTAAAAATACCAGAATGCGCCATAGTACGATAGTGTTTAGGGTATGGAGCAGGACGTTGTCAATGTGGTATCCCAAAGGGTTCAACCCCCAGAACTGGTGTTCTATCCAAAAGCTGGTGGAAATCAGCGGATAATATTGTTGGGTGGACCGCACCTCCAGCCAGAGGGGTTTTAGTCCATCAGGACTGGTTACAAAAGGATTCTCAGTTAAATGGCGGTCATCGTCCCAGATGAACCCATACTCAAGCACAGGAAAATAAACTGTGAACACAAGGAGGGCTAGCAGGCCCGCACCCTCTACCCATGAAAATTTATAAGTTTTAAAAAATGAGGTTTTTTCCATTTTTAATTTTTTTGGGGGTTGATTTTGATTCAGGCGAAAGACAGTTTGTCGGTACACGTAAGCGAATCTTGACTTTACAGGTAGACCTTCATATCGTGTTCTTGAGCGCGTAATGGCTAACCTTGGAATTTACCCTTTTAGGGCATGAAGATAATGAGGAAATACCACACGTGCCCTGGAAGGGTAAAACGAACCGCCATTATTTTAACAGGTTTTGAGGCAGGGTGTCCCAGTTCCGACAGGGTAAAGGACGAACAATGGATAGGGGAAAAGGGTTTAAATTTATTCTGATTTTCATGACTATCGCCTGGGTGGTAGGGGCCTGGATGATTAATAGTTATTCAGGAAGCCTCGGGCCAGGTTCTTATATGGGACTCGCCATGATTGGAATGACCTGGGTTGTCTGGAGATTAATGTATTAAAAGTGCCAAACTTTGGAGTACTCCAAGAATATTGATAATAAAGAGCCTAAGCTTTTTTGAAGAGGAATTAACCTTGAAACTTGGAGCAGATAAAATTAGAATACAGCACGCTTTAATTGTGGTCGGGAACTTGGTCGCCAGATAAAGCGATTTGTAGTGGAGAGGTGGCCGAGCGGTTGAAGGCGCAC
>Ga0233439_10002601_pt1 | contig 20085 bp, 22 predicted proteins | sample SI_123_September_6_FD_182713 | JGI IMG/M metagenome (GOLD analysis project Ga0233439, IMG submission 182713) | Seawater microbial communities from Saanich Inlet, British Columbia, Canada - SI_123_September2016_100_MG | ecosystem: Environmental > Aquatic > Marine > Inlet | place: Canada: British... | reverse complement strand
TGAACAATATGTGTAGCTAATTATTCTCTGTCATAAATACAGAATAATGAGCCTCTTTAGAGACTCCATAAGAAGTTAGAGTGGGGATGACTAAAGCAGGGTTTTTAAAGCACCCTGAAGTATCCCCAGAGGGGGCACCAGCTACTGACACGTTAGAGAGTAGCTCTTGTGATAAAGTAAAGTTGTCAGCCCACAAAGATTGAGACTTGTCCCATTTAAGAGCTGCTAAAGCCATATTGCCAGTATTTTTAAATAGCGGTAAATAGGCCCAAAGAACAGAAGGTGTGGTTGCGTCAAAGTTATAGAACTTAGAAGGAGTGGTATTGAATTGACGAGCATAATGATTGTTGTTAGAGGGGTCAGCATCCAATACAATTGAGGCTTCTTGGAAGCAGTTTAAAGTTTTTAAAGCGACATCAGTATTGTTAGTATAGGTAGTCGCTGTTTCAAGAGTAGTATAGTCTATTTTATAAAACTTTAAAACGACTTGATTTGTCGACAATACGTCTTGGTTGTAGACAACCATGAAAGAGTCGTTATCTGCAGAATCTCTGCCTATATAATATATGCTTGAGTAATACCCGTCTTTAAACGCAGTATTAGCGTAATAACTATAGTCTTCTATCAGTATTTTTTCAGGAGAAAAAGAAAATGTAGCATCGTTAACAAGTGTTTTGAACGGTAGCGCAAGTAGAAACTGAGTACCATAATTAGAACTTAGGTATTCAGCATCAGACTCATCAGCATAAGGGCCCTTAAGGCCTGTTAGGTATATGACTTGTTCTTCTGGGTTTATGCTCAGTAAATCAAACGAGTGCTTTTCGCTTGTATAATCGATATACTGTGCTGTAGAAAGATCAGTTCCAGTCGCTAGAACAACCCTACTCATAGGAGCAGTGTTGTTCTGAGTGTTTTGGGGCCTATTATCAGAGCCATCTCTATTTGGGATTACAAATAAATAAAAATTAGTCCCACCTATTTGAAACTCACAATAGTTAGACAGACTGTAAGAGTTTTGTAGGTCTAAGTTGTTTTTAAAAGTAAAATTAGTATACTGCGAAGAATAAACCTCCTCGTCATGATCAGGGCTTTCATGATTGTAAGAAGCTACAACTCTTGGCTTATTGGGAGTGAATAATAAATTAGCAGAAAACCCATGGCTAAGGTTAGTAGCAAAAAGGTCTTCAAAAAGAATCTTTTTGTTAAAGTTAGGGTTCATATTTACAGCATCATTAGACGAGTCAGAAAAATACAAAGTGTCGGTATTTTGATCTTCAATCAATCCATAATTATTGCCTTTTAAAAAGTCAATATAATTATGTTCTGTAGATTGAGAACTTCCGCTCAACCAGTAGTTATTAGTGGAACTGCCGACTCTATGTCCTTTTAGTTTTTTCAAAATAGCCATAAATAATACCTTATAAAATAGATTTGTATTTAAACGAAACAGTAAGATCTGAACCTGGCGTAGTAGAGCCTATTTGTAGGATATCAATTCTTACATAGTCTCCTGCTGCAAGTTGCTTGGAAGAGGTGTTGGATTGAACTGTTTGATCGTTGGGGAATATCTCTAGTGTAAAAAGAGTGTCGGCTATAGTAGCGCCTTCATTTTTTACAACGTCAAGAGTTATTTTACTCCCAACTGGTGATGTCTTAATTACTGCTTGAACAGACATTATTTCAATAGGAGAAACTATTTGCCAATACAAGTCTCCTGTTTTGACACTTAGCTCTTCTAGGGTATAAAAATGCTTGTCTTGTATAGTGGGTTGAGCAAGTCTCCTTGCATCAATAGCTGTATCTGCTCTAGCTTGGGTATACCATAAGTTAGTAGCATTTATTAGCTCAGGTACATCATCAGTATCAACTGAAATGTTTTCGCCAGGCAAGCTGTTTACTTTTGTAAGCTTAAACGCCATTAGTTTATCTCCCATCCATCAACGCCAAGAATAAGTGTAATAGATTGTCCTTCAACATTCAGTATGTATGGTTGAAAAACCCTATCAATTGTTTGGCTTTGATAAGGGGCTATAGTTATTGTCTGGGTGTCTGTAGCCTGAACTCTGTATTTGATTGTTATTTGAGAGCCATGAGATTGATTGGTTATTTCAGGAAGATAGACATTAATAGAACCATTATTAGTAGAAAGACTATAATAATGATTAACGACAGCGTTTATCGTAGTAAGATCAGTTGAAGTATAAAAAACGCTATTTGTTAATGTCTTTATAGCCTCGGTATAAGGATTGTCAGTCTCTAAAGCTTCATGCAAATAGTCTACTGTCACTGCAAGAGGCCATCCACCTGCACTGGTGTTCTCCCTGTGAGTTATCTCTCTCAAAGTAGCTACTTCAATTACTCCATCGTTCAAGGTGGAGGCAACAGGAAGTCCAATGCTTTTTACGCCTGGAATGTTAGGGTCGTAAAGCAAGAACCCAGCATCGATTTCTTCTCCATTTGTAAGTATCTGTCCTGTACTTGTGCCGATGTCTGCTAAAGCAGCGGTACCTAGTTCAAGATTTGTCCTTGCTAGAGCTGAATCATTCAAATCAGAAAGATTTAAAGACTTAGCTAAATAAGTGGCAGAATTAGTGGCATTTTGTGCATCAACATAAGTCTTTAGCGTATTTGGGGCAACAGGCAAGTTGGTTACAACTCCCTGGTTTACCTGAGCTTGTGTAGCAAAATATTGTGTTGCAACAAGCCTGTGGTTAGGATCGTCATAAGCTATTGCAATACTTGGGCTATGATAACTATGATTAAAGAAATTCTCTATTGCGTCTTGTATAGCCTCTGGAGTAGGCACTACAGTCGGTTGGGGTTGTTGTTGATTTGCTGAATTGTAGTAATAACCTTCAGCATACCAGTACAAAGCGCCTTCTTGTTCTATAGGCCATAAGACAACTTGATGTCCTATCTCTAACAAGTCTATTTGAGCTTGGCCATACTGAGTATTGGAGCTATAGGCTATTACATTGTCTGCCGTTAATATCCTGTCTTGATTTGAACCACACATTAAAGACAGAGTACCTGCATTCAAATGTGTACTTCCTGAAGTTTTTCTTACTACTATTGGACCAATACGTGTCTTGGCAGCAAGCAAAGAGAATTGACTAAAATTACTTAAAGAATCATAACCGCCATTAAGAGTAGGTAGTATTAAATAGTTTGTTTCGTTTACAATAGTTTTTACATTATAAAAGTACGTGCCTTCTTGATCGGCAAAATAAAACTTTTCACCAAAAGAAGAGTTGTCTACATGTATATTTGAGTTAGTTGCATGCTCATAAAAATCTACATATTCATCCTTATAGTAACTTAAGACTCTTTTAACAAAAGTAAAAGATGCATTAGTAGAATCTACCTCTAAAATCTCTCCTTCGGAGCCTGGATTAGGTATTCCTAACTTAAGCCTTAATGGACCCGGGTCAGTAATGTTAGTTGCGTCTAGCAGCACAAACTCTGAATCAATATCTAGATTATCCCTGAAGGATTGAGTGTCAGTAATGTTGCTGCCATCAGACCTAGTATAAAAATCATATAATTGTTTAGGAGTGACTGCATTCGGCAGGTCAGTACCGTTAAGAACTTCGGCATCTTCAGCAAGCCAAATCTTGCCTGCACCATCATAAGTTTGAGAATAAACCCTTTTGGTTGCATAAAGAACTATTTCGTTTGACAAGACAGGCTCATAAGCTCCTGGACCCTCAGTGCCTGAAGGGTTAGTAACATACTCGCCATTCCATGCTAAAAGCTGATTCTGCGCAGTATACCCTCCGGTGTAGCCACCAGTTCCTGTTTGTTGAGGAAAGGCTGGAGGCTGTATCCTGCTTAGCTTAAACACACTGTCTCCAGTGCGAATCAAGTCCGTAGAGTCAGAAAGTAGTGTTGAGGATAACATCTGGTTAGTCCACTTAGACGTGGTAGCTCCAGTAGGATTATAAGCGATTACGTTCCCTAAGACAGGGGACGTAATTGTCACATCACTAAGCTCATCTAACTCTGTTGTGAATAGCGATGCTGTAAGGTCAGTAATTGCTGTGCGTACATACTCTGTAGTAGCAACGGTAGTGTCATCTTGAGTTTGAGGAAATGTAGTTGTGGTTATTAATGGAGAAGTTACGGAATTAGTAGCTGTTAAAGTAGTAGCTGTAATTACAGTAGCGTCTATTTGTTTTGTAGTTATATTTTCAAATGTATTATCCTGAGTAAATACATTTGCAACATCAAGATAGGCTATCCTGTTGTTATCTGTTAAGTCAGTTGTAGCTAACGATAGAGTTAAGGAAAAAGTGTTACTTGCATCATCGTATGTGAAGCTAACTGGAGAAGAGTGCGTTCCAGCAAGAATCATTGCACTGATAGCATCTCTTGCTTTTTCATCATTATAGAAGAAGTTTTCAGACCCAAGAGGATCAAAGAAATGATAAATGTCAGCTCCGTGATTATCATTTAGTGATGGAGCAGCAGTTGGCTGCTTGACCCGAGTCTCTGGTTGAGGAGTTGGGTTTAAGCTAATATCGACGATATTATAGTCGAAATAAGCTGTGCCAGTACCGTTTATATAGTAAGCAGTATAAGTTGAGGGAGTGTCAAAGGTGGCCCGTTGTAAAAGCAGGGTTGCGTCTTGACTGACATTTATAAATGAAACATCTTCAGTAGTAGAGAAGTAGGTCTTTTCTACACTTAGTTCTGTTGTAAAGTTTAAGTTAACAGATCCATGAATTTTAGAATTGTTTATATAACTATTAATAGTGTTTGAAAAAGATAAAATATTGTTTGAATCAGCTCTATTAAAAGTAGATCTGTTAATTTTTAATTCACAATCAGAAAACTGAATAGACTGATCTTGAGAATAAAAACGGCAATTATTTATATATATTTTTAAGCCACTTTTTTGACTTTCGAAGAATGAGTTAACATTTTCAAGCTGATCAAATAAACAGTTATTGAAAACCAATATGCATTCAGCAGAATCTGACTCTACAAACAGTCTCCCAAAAGACAAGTTGGTAAAACTCAAAACAGGCGTTGGCTCTCCTTGTTGAGGAGCAGTAATCCTTAAGATAACATTATTTAATTTTGAATATTGATGTTCTTTTTCAGGAGGGTGAAACCCCAATATATGAACATTACCCTTATCAATCTCTATAGGAGGAGACAGGGGAGAAACAACATTTTGTTTTATTAAATAATTCTTAGGAGTACTAAAAGATACAGAACCTTTCGTGTCTTGCCATAATGACGAAAAATCATCGTCATCATCATCCGGGTCTACTCCGCAGACATAATCTATTACGTTTGAAAACCTAGATGTAGATTGCGCTATTGCTGCAATTATGTCTATTTCCAGCTGGTCTATCTCTGCCTGAGTGTAAATCTCACTCTTGTCTGCTTTGTTTTGCTGTAGGCCTGCTAGGTCAGCGAGTATAGTTGCTCCAAAATTAGGATCATTGTTTATTGCGTTAACTAGCTCTTGCAAAGTATTTAAAGTCGTAGGGGCACCACCAATAAGATTGGTTAGCTCTGTGTCTACATAAGCTTTAGTAGCCCAAGTGTCTGCATCAACGCCTGCAGATATAACTAGAAAGCGTTCAGTCCTGTTTGCAGCAACCCAAGACTGGGGTTGATAGGTAGACCGGCTAGTAGAAGCTAAAGGTGTGTTTCCTGCATAAATGTATATATTGTTTTCGTGTATTGAAAAGAATGCTTCACCAATCCTATAGTCGTCAGGATCTGTAGCTTCAATGTTGGCAAGACTTTGAATAGGGTCTTTCCAGTAAAGTTGATCTATTCTTCCATGCAGTGCTGTGTCTTCCAAGACAAGAGCTTCTCCAGAAAGCTCCCCTGTATCTTCTTGAACTGAAAGGCCAGTGTTTGGCTTTACCAAAGACGGGTCTATTGATCCTGGGCGGAACCTAGCTTTTCTTATAATTGGCATTAGCTTCTACCTCTTAAGGGAGTGGATTTAGAGTCTCTACATATACTACAACTAGTTGAGATCCAACAGGAGGTGGAGTAGCTTGCAAGTTAGTTCCAAAAACAATTTGCTGTAGGTTGCCGCTTATAAAAAAGTCAGGGTCGCCATTAACGGTGGCTCTAGTTAAAGCTTGCCCATCAAGGAAAACAAGGCAAATAGCTTGTGTTCCTTGAGCCATGGCAGGAGTAAGGTTGAAGACAGTAGCGATCCCATTACACTGACTTGAAATGTCATGTGCGGTAGGAATAAAGCTTAAGATAGAGGCTGGATTTATTCCATCTACTTGATTAATGGTTTCTACGTCAATAGTACAGTCAGTCAGGCTAGTTCCGTAATGCCTATTATCTGTATGCGTAATCATACTAACCCCTTAATTCTAGTTTATATACTTTAGTTCTATATTTTGACTATATATTTTATCAATTTCAAGCATGCGCCCATCTTTTGTCATAAAGTTGTGGTCGGGTGTACATATGACATGTGAGCCATCGTTAAAAATATATTTACAAACTTTTTTATCTCCCTTTGAGTGCCATTGAGAAACCTTTTGAGGAGAAAGTAGACCATCCCTATCAATACTCGTTACAAAGCCATCGTACTGTGATTCTACAGCATCTTGTAGAGTGATATGCTTTTCTGAATGCTGTGGAGTCGTAACCTTAGTATTTCCAGATAAACAATAGTCAGCAAACCCTAATATGTCTTTCCAAAGAGAATCAGCGTAATCAGCGGTCAAGCCTCCAATAGCTTGACAGCCAGCAATAAATTTAGGCTCATAAACTTCAAGAACCGAAAGTTTTTTCTTGCCCATTGCTCTTCGAATATCATCTGCTGTCTTTGGGTCAAAGCCTGCAAGCTCTGTAAAAAGAGCAAGGATCTGTTCTTGATATATCAATGTCCAGTAGGAAGCTTTCAATATCTCTGCTACTTTAGCAGGGAGTTCTTCAGGGGGAGCATTATTCAGCTTATTGGCAATGTACTGCTTATCAAGCCCTGCCTGTAAGGGGCCTGGTCGATTTATTGCACTTATTGCACTTAAGTCTTCAATACTTTGAGGTTTGATTTCAGCAATTAGTTTTTTGGCCTTGCCTGATGTTTCCATTTGAAAGACTCCAGTAAGATTCCCATCTATTAGAGTTTGATAAGTTTTTTCATCAAAATCCTTTATAGAATAAGGCTCTAAGTCGACAGACTTATGCTCTTTAATTAATCGCCTACTTTCTTTTATAATAGAAAGAGTGTCGATACCTAAGAAGTCAAACTTTATTAAACCTAACTCTTCGCATTCATCTTTATCATACTGAGTAATTCTTTCAGCCTTACTGTTTTTCCATAAAGGAACAGTGTCTGAAATATCTTTGTCTGAAATAATAATCCCTGCAGCGTGAATCCCAAAGTTGGCCACCATATTTTCAATACGATCTGCGAACTCTAAGAAAGCAGCATATCTTTGCTCATCTGTTATAGATGGGTTTTGTTCAAGAATCTCTTCTAAAGTAGCTTCTTTACCGTACTTTGGTGGAGGAATCATTTTTAACAAATCAGACAAGTCTGTAGTGTCGCCTTCTGTAATCCTATAAAAAGACCGAGCCAAAGACTTGGGTTTGAAAGTTCCATGAGTGATTATATTCGCTACACGATCACGCCCCCAATAATCTATACACCATTTTATAGCTTCTTCACGGTCTAAAGCATCATGGTCAATATCTATATCAGGGGGAGCACCGCCTATCATATCTGAACGGTTCTTTGTAAAATCAAAAGAATTCGATACTCCAGTGATATAAAGCAATATAGAATTGTGAGGATTTGGTAGAAAAGAAAAATCATTAGAATTGTTTTTATCTACTACGAGACTGTAGATTCTGAACAAATCAGAATCTGAAACCATATGAACTTCATACGATAAGTAGTCTTCGTCGACTTGAAAATATCTTTCATCAATAATATGATTATTAATATATTTTAAGTATTCTTTTTTTGAATCAACAATTGACATTGAGGTGCCTTATGAAAAGATGGATGTTACCTACTGTTCGTAGATGTAAGAACGGCTGTTAGGTCTCTTGAAGAGACTTGTAAACCCTTTTTAACAAAGGGTCTTCAAGGATAATGAGTTTTGACTCTTTGCCCCAAATCCAAAATCCAAAGTGATTAGTGAGTAACGCATTCTTCTTTTTGAGTTGGGTAGCTAAAAGATCGCTAACTATCCAAAAAGTAACAGGTTCCCTAAGCTTGGGTTCGTATTCTAAAGAATCTTTGTTCTTTTCCCAAAGGTCTATACTTTCATATGACCCAATGAAAAGGTTTTTGTACCAGAGGTACTCTTTAAGGTCAGGGTCCTTTTGTGATTTTCGTAATAAGTAGCTTATAAGTTCGGTGCACCCTGTAGGCACATTGTCGTATACAAATCTTTTAAAGTCCATGTCCATTTGAATCCTTTTCTAAAAAATGTACTAAGTCTTGTGGTAACAGAACAATGTCTGAACAAGGCTTTGCTGCATTTATATGTCTTGAAGTAGTGCTGCTAACAGAGTCGACCCCTGTGTAGTCAATAAGTGTTTTTTTCCCACTAGAACTAGTGAGACCTACCCTTAAGGAGTAACTATAAAGATTTTGACCGTCAGTAGTGAACGTATTAGTACGGGCAGGAGTATTGGCTTTCCAAAAAGTAGGTATTTGATCAATCTTCATTTCTGAATATTCCTTTCAAAGATACAAGTCATTATTTGGCTGTAATCCATTTTGTAGAATTGACAAAATCGCACCTGACAATTCGTATGTCGTTTCTCTCTAATGAACGTCTAATGTCTCTAGCTTCTGATCTTGCCACATAAACGTATCTGTTTTTGACAGACAAGATATCTCCGGTAGATATTTCTTGTATTGCATAAAGTGTTGTTGAGTAGTTGTGAGTTATTTCTTTTTTCATTAAATTACTCTTTCTGTTGTGTTTGGTTAAAAGGGAACTCTTGCTTTGTCTGCAATTGCTGCCATTTTTTTATTAAATATAAGAGGAGTTGCTCCTCTACCTTCATTTAAGAACCTGCTAAAAAGTAGCCCGTACTTTACAGGATCAACTTCAGTGATTCCTAAAGACCATGCAATCAAACTGCCTGCGGCAGAGCCTCGTCCGGGGCCATGAATGACGCCTCTTTCTTTGGCACCATCCATGAATTGGGCTACGATTAATAAATAATCGGCAAAGCCCATCTTCTTGATTACTAACAGCTCATGTTGCAACCTTTCTTGATAGTTTTTTGGAGGCATCTCTTTAAACCTATTAAACAAGCCGTGTTGAGCTTCTACAGTTAAGAAACCAATAGAAGTGTACTCTTCAGGAAGTTCTTGAAACTTAGGATACTTGTTCATGCGGTCCATGAAATAGCTATCGCTATCAACCATATCAGCCAGATGAAGAGTATTGCTAATAACATCATAAGGCATGCCTTGTTGTTTCGCTTCTTTCCACATCCAGTCGCCATCAGCAACATGAACCTTTATGTCTCCAAAAGTAAACCTCTTTTCGTCAGACAGTTTAGTTTTTGTCTGCATGCAAAGAGCAGCTTCATGATGATGCTTGTCACAATCTGAGGGGTAGTGGCAATCGTTTGTCACTATTAAAGGAAAGTTATTCCTTAAAGCAATTTCTTGCAAAACTTTGTTCACTTGTTGCTGTTCGTCATCATAATGTAGCTGAAGCTCAATAATGAATCTGTTTTTAAAAATATCTCTATGATGATGAATAAGCTTTTCTGCTTGTTTATGTTCTCCCTTAAGTATTAATTGAGAAGCACGACTACCTAGACAGGTTGTCGTTGCAATTATACCTTCGGAGTATTGTGCAAGCAAAGCGTCATCGACTCTAGGTTTTCTATACATGCCTTCTGTATAAGCATATGAGCTCAACTTTATTAGGTTATGTAAGCCTACATTGTTTTGAGCCAATAATATTAAATGATAATAAGACTTACCTAACTCGTCAGGTTCTCTAACGTGTCTATCATTTATAGTATAATAAGCTTCCATCCCAATGATAGGTTGTACGCCGGCCTTATTGCATTCTTTATAGAACTTATAGCTGCCGCTTATATTTCCATGATCAGTTATTGCTAAAGCAGGCTGGTTCATAGCTTTGATTTGAGCAGGAAGTCTATTGACTTTATTTATACCATCTAATAAAGAGTATTCAGTATGTACATGTAAGTGTACAAATTCGTTTTCAATTTCTTTTGACATTAAAAGCCTTCTACAAATAAAGGTAGCAATGGTAACATATAGAACCTCCTCTACTAAAAAAGAAGATTACTTGTATTTCATACAAGCAGATAAAACAGGAATGGTTAAGATTGGACGCTCAAAGCATCCTGAGAAACGTTTAAAGCAATTGCAAACTGGAAGCTCAAACAAGTTAAAGTTAATAGCTTGTTTCGAGAATTCTGGATGGAGAGAAAAAATTCTCCATGAACTTCTTGAGAAATGGAAGGTAAGAGCCAATGGAGAGTGGTTCGACTATGAATGTGTTGGCTCTATACCAACAGACATTTATGAGCAAATCAACTTCGGAGCTTTTGATGAGTGGTGGGAGCGTTAAACTTCGCCATCAAAATTCAAACATTCATTTTTTAATAAAGTGAAAATATCAGGATTTTCCATCATATGCTTTCGAAGCCCCATCCTGCCACCAGTACAAAGCGCTTCTTCTTCTCCATTCGCAGGATTGAACCATTTGACAGAGGAGCCAGCAAAACGGATCAAGCCGATATCTTTGCAATATCCAATTAGATCAAGATACTTTTCAGTCCCCTTACCACAAATAAAATCAAACTCTGCCACTTTGTTCAAAGCGGGCGCCACTTTGTTTTTAACGATCTTGACTTTCATAGCTATAGCACCATCCTGATCTTTAGATGGCTTGCTACTAACTCTTAACCTCACTGAACTATAAAAGGGAATTGCATTCCCTCCACTAGTTGTCTCTGGATTTCCATACATAATGCCAATATTTATGCGAACTTGGTTGATAAACAAGAATAAGCAATTATTATCAACAGAAATCTTAGATATTGAACGTAAAGCTTTTGATAGTAGCCTGGGTAAGTCTCCAACACCAGTCTCGTTCATTAAACGCTTAGTGTCTTTTTCTGATTGCGCAGCATCAATTGAGTCAAAGATAATGACTCCTACTTTCCCTGTCTTTCCTAAGTCTTGAGAGAGCTGCAAGGCTTCTTCAGCAGTGTCAGGATAGCAGAAGATCATCTTGGCTGGATCTAAACCCATGGATGTGACTAGATCTAAGCCTGTAGTTCTTTCTAAGTCTATATATACTGGAGGTCTTTCGTAACCGAAAGCGTCTGTATATTCTCTTACTACTTGTAAGCAAAGTGAGGTCTTTCCTGCTGAAGGCGGTCCATAGATTTCAACAACTCTATCGCTAGGCAAGCCACCTACACCAAGAAGAGCGTCAAGGCTTATAGAGCCTGTAGAGATGGGAGTAACTTTTTCATATTTCGGCCCCATAGACATTATGTTTTCTTTGCCAAATTTTTTTGCAATAGAAGCTGCGATCATATCAATCTCAGCGATGCCAGTTATTTTTTTTATTCCCATATCAGTCTTTCTCTTTAGGAAGTGTCTTGTCGTGAATTTCTTGAGCAATATCTTTAAAGCCGAGTTGGTAAAAGATTTCCATCAACGGGTGTGCTACTAGGTTGTGAATACTCCACTGGAATCTAGCAGGAAGTCTATCTATCAGGTTGGTCGGTTTCATTTTCGGTTTCATTTTCGGTTTCATAACAATTGTCACAATAATACTCAGAAGCGTGATATGTGAAGCCACACTCGGAGCACTTGTAGTAGTAATTATTCCAGTCTTGAGGGGTATTGTTGTGCATTATATTTTTTTTAAAGTTAAGTGGGGAGAGTTACTTAAATATTCTTGATAAAGTAGAGATGATTCATCTTCGTAATCTTCTCTATAATATATATTGGTAATTCCTGATTGAACAATGTTTTTAAAACATCCCCAACAAGGTTTAGTTGTGCAGTAAATATGAGCTTTCCAAAGTTTCGAACCATTTTGAGCAGCTTGATTTATTGCATTCGTCTCTGCATGGATAGTCCTTGAGCAGTGGTTGTTTACTAGAAAGCAACCACTGTCTTCACAATGTGAAGCTCCGGGCAAAGAGCCATTATATCCAGTGGCTATAATGGATTTGGTTTCTGGATCGATAACAACCGCTCCCACTTTTTTTCTAGTACAAGTAGACCTTGTAGCTATGTGGTATGCGGTATCAATAAAATAATCATCCCAAGATTTTCTCATAAAATCCTTTAATAAAAATATTATAAAAAATACCAGCCATAAAAAGGCTTGCAATAAGTTTTAACTAACCATGCATCAATAATTGCATCTGCTCTAGCTGACGAGCAGGGCTGAGTTTGAATATATTGAGACAAGACCTCACAAGGAATGATTACTTGTTGAGGGGTTTTAGATAGGTTAAGTTTAATGGTATAAGGTTTGGAATTCCAAGACTTGTCATTTTTCTTATGAAGATTCCAGTAAACTTTTAATGCGAGTTGTTGGGAAGGGATTTGTCACCTCCGAGAGGTTGCAGTTAGTCATACTCATTACTGTAAGTTGCGATTCCAAGGATATATGTTTTCAACAGGGACTGCGAAAACAGCACCTTTTGCTTCTACGATTCCAAAGAATTTAAGGACAAATGAACCTTCTTTAGCGTCTATATTTACTTTGCGAGCTTCTACGTCTTGGAGTTTGCCAAAGACTTCTCCCTTATCGGTATACGCTCTAACGTCTTTGCTTTTGAATTTTAATAGTTGTCTATGATTCATATTCTTTAAGCTTATTACTCTCTTCTAATTCTTTGTCTAGATTTATTACTGAGAATTTAACACGAGACTCTTTTGTTGCATCTCGTATAAGTCTTTGCGCTGTATTCAAGGATGATTTTCCTGTTTTAACATCTATGAATTTGATTTTCTTTATTACTGATCAGCATCTGTTTCGATATCGAACTCCCATTCGACATGAGCAAGTATGTCAAAAGGAGGTAAGTCGATTTGCGATTCAGAGGGTGTTTGAGGTTGTAACCCTATTGGTAAAAACTCCTCAGAATGACCTATTTATAGTAAACCCTCAGAGATTCCTCCACAACCAGCGAATAAATCGATTGCGTTGATAGACTGTCTGTCATCTAACAATCCTCAGGGGAAAGGTTTGGTTGATGTTTTGCCCATTCTTCTTGAGTAACGAAGCCGTCTTCTTCGGCCGCCCACAATACCCACTGCGTGACTACAGCTTTAGAAATACCATTAAAAGTTTTACTGCGTAAGGTTCTTCTTTCTTCGGGGGTTTTCGCTTTTACTAGTGCATCTGAATACCATTTAGGTAAAGATCGCCCACTAGAAAAAACAACTCTTTCTCCTTTACCAACGATTTTTGTTGGCCGAAGACTATGTTTTATTCCTTTAAACCAAAAACACGTCTTCTTGCTAGCTTCTTCTCCGAACATATAAGGTTGAACCATATCCGGATAAGGAGTTAGTGGTGTAAGTTTTGGTGATTTGTTCTGATTGCCATCTTGGCTAGCTACAAACTTGAATGCAAGCTGATTATTTTTTGAAGATTCAGTTTTCTGCGCTTGGGAGGTTTTTAAGATCATTGGTGGCTCAATGAGCCATGACAAAGAGGAATAGCATTTTTCTGTTTCACCATTTAGTTTGATCTTGGGCCAAGTCCATTTAAGATCCTTCAATCCTCCCTGGTCACTGTACTCCCATGCAGGTAGTTTTTTTTCATTTAGATCTCTAGCGAGTTCTCGGAAACTTTTACGCTTAGCGATTGTTTTCGTAGATAGACCTTTGGTGAATTTAGCTTTATAGCTTTCAGAAGGGACATAATCTTCAGGAGAAGTACCAATATTGTAGTCACCGTTAATAAGATTGCTTTTCAATGTTCCAACGGGGTTCTCAATCACAATATATTTGCATGGTGCCATGGCGATGGTCATAAGAAATCTAATCGACTCCGCCCTCTCGACTTTTCTCATTGGAAATCGAGGGTGATAGCTCTTTTCTTTATACTTGGTATCATGATACCAACGGGCACCACTGACTGCTAAGTAGGTGCAAGGAGGATTAGCAATGATCATGTCCCACCCCCCTTGTTGTAGAATATCAATAACCTTATCTAATGTATCACGATGAGTAACGAGCGAAGGATCATCTGTATTGTGTGATATGATAAAGGCATCTACATAGTCACATGTCTCATCATAGGCTAGTAGTTTGGCCGCATCTCCCCTGAGGTGGTGTTTTGGTCCGATGATAAGATCTTCATCCTCTTTCGCCGATGTAGGAAGGAGATCACAACTATATGCCATAAGCTTATACCCGTGAGTTGTTGCAAACCTTCTAATCTCTCCAGAGATAGCTTGGCTTTCTTCACAGGCAACAAGTACATTGAATTTTTTCATGGTTTGTCTCCACCATCACAAACCTCGAACAATGCTGTGTCTAAAGTTCCGAAATCATAAGGCGATCTTGTTTCATGACCCTGAGAGAAGAAGAACCTTCCTGGTCCTGGTGCGATTTGCACTAGAGCTTCCCCCGTAAGGTTCCGATGAGTAACTTCACCAGAACCTGAGAGGACTTTGAAAGGCACGTCAGAGATTCTTGTCGGCCCGCTTGTTACGATGACCACGGAACCTGGGTTTAAGTACCCACCTCCAGGCCTATTCCAATCGTCATCTTTGATTTTAACTTTTTGCAATGTCGTTAATTTCAGACCCTTTTTCAATTTGATCATTTTGTTTTTCTAATTCTTTGTCTAAGTTTATTACTGAAAATTGAACACGAGATTCGCTGATGGCGTCTCGTATCCGTCGTTGGCTTTTGCTTAAGGAGGACTTTCCTGTTTTTATATCTATAAAATGTACTGAAGTTATTTCATTAGAAACACCGTCTAGAAGGTCAGAAAGACCTTCAAAACAGATAAAATCAATTGGATTGCCCATGAAGCGATAATCTTTAGGGTTTGTATCTTTTAGTACATAAGGGGCCAAGTGTTCAGAAGCCTGGCCTCTTATCACTGAGCGAGAGCGTTTTATGGCATCTTTTCTTGATTCTTTAGCTACAACAGTTAACTCTTGAGCATGAGACTTTTTGACAGAACTAATCGTTGCTATCGCTTCTGTTAATTCTAGTCTTAAAGAATGCTCTTTTGCTTTCTGAGCAGTGACCTCATTGTTTAGTGACGCTATTGCCTCGCTATTAGCAATGTAGATAAGCGATAAGTCATTATTAAGTGCTGTAATTTTATCTTGGTGCTTTGCTAAAGAAATAGTTCTTTTATTATCAGTATCTATTAGCGCTTTATTATGAATATAAATATTGAATAATATAAGGGTACAAAATACTGAGTAGAGGATAAGTGTAAGTTCAATTAAATGCATTGTTTACTTTTAATAATAAGTAGAAAAGTTTATGGAATTTTTCAAATTCAACTTCAGTTAGTTCAATTTCTGACTCTGCAAGTAAGATCTCTAATACGAATTTAAAAAATGTTCGATCAGAATATTTAGCCTTAGTAGGTATATATATCCTTAAGTTTTCATGGTCTATAAAGACGTTTTTTGGAGAGTTTTTTACTTTCCAAACTTTACCTGCAAGAGTGATGATCTCAGGTACAGGAATGTCATGAAAGTTCTTGTCCCACCAGTAATCTACTGCTTGGGTTACAATATGTTTTCTTGTATCATCCATCGAGGCTATAACTCCGTCTAATAAAAAAGTAATCATATCCTTTGTATTCATTTTTTTATGATGATCAGGATGTAAGAAATTTTCAAAAGAATAATTTTCATCATAAAACAAATCTAAAGTTATTAGAAAATCTTGATGAAGAGACTTTGTCTTCCTATTAGATGGATGTTGAAGTTTTACATAGCTGGTTACAGAGTAATCCATAACTGCTTTTATTAATTTTTTGTAATCTTCATTAGCTTCGTCTGAAGTCATAATTTAGCAAATCTTATTTCCATGGCGATAAGGTCTAGACTCATTGTATTTCATCTTTAACGAAATGACAGATTCCAAATCAATATCATGTTTTCCACAAAAGTCAAAAATCCTAATAATACAATCTGCCAACTCGACGGGAATCCCTTCAGGCTTATTCGGTTTGGCTTCATTATAATAAACTTCAGTAGGAGAGTGACCGTTTCTATGTTCTTCAAGAGCTTCAGAAAGCTCGGAATGCATAAGGCAGATCAAATCACCTATAGAGCGCTCTTTATCATGCCATCCATGATCACGAGCGTTTTCATAAGATTCTTTAACTGCTTGATTAATATTCATATACGTTTCCTTGATATGGTGTCAATGTGTGTGTGGTTTGGTTAAAGCTATTTCGAAGGCGTCACATAAATCAATGACCAATCAATGGAGCCTTCTAAGCCATTAGCATTGTAGTCAGTCACAGTGCCTTCAAAAAAGTTTTTAAAACTATCACCAGAGACGATCCAGTCTAACCAGGGCAAAGGGTTAGACTTCTGCTTAAAGATAGGTTTTAATCCTAGTTGTAAAAGGCGTCTGTCTGCGAGATATTTAATATAGAGTTTAAGTTGAGATGCAGATAAGCCTTCAATTTCAATGTCCTTGTAGATAAAATCTATGAGGCTGTTTTCCAGCTCAACTGCTTTTGAAAAGTTAGTATAAATATAGCTTTTTAAAGTGTCAGTCACTAGGTGTGGGTTCTCTTCTAAATACGTATGAAAGAGTTTTGTCATAGCTTCTACGTGAAGAGTCTCGTCACGTATAGACCATTCAACTATTTCACACATACCTTTCATCTTTCCAAATCTTTGATAATTTAAAAGCATTACGAAAGCTGAAAACAAAGACATACCTTCATTACAAACACTACGAGCTAGTTCAAATGCAAGATTTTGATCTTTTTTCTTCATGCTCTTTGGAGGTTGAGTCATGAAGCTGATCTTATCAGCCATTTCTTTGTAATCTAAAAAGACTGAATATTCAGATTCGTGCAAGCCTAAAGTGTCATTTAGTAAAGCGTAAGCTCTTTGGTGTGTACCTTCTCTATTTGCAAAGCTAAGGAGCATATTCCTTATTTCGTTATTAGAAAAGCTAGGAATAAAGAGGTCACAATAGTTACCTCCAACTGCAACATCTGATTGAGTGAAAATTCTTAAGATATTTTTAATATGATTTTTTTCAGAAGGGCTAATATAATTACTTTTCCACTGATTTAAGTCCTCTTGAAGCTTTGCTTCCCAGGTTCCCCAGTGGATTTTCTCATGGTCTTCAGCATATTGCATAGCCCATGGATACGCAAATGGCTTATATGTAGTTGAACTTTGAGTTAACCTTGACATGATAAGCATTCCTCTACTTCTTTTAAAGTTCGTCTTTCAACTTTGTTAGATATCTTTTCGCCAGAAACACCTGCATTGGTTCTTAAGTAATACAAACCCTTTAAAAGGCGTTTCCAGGCAGCGATATGGACCAAGTTAACATAGTTAATATCGGAGCCAGAAGGAAAGAACAAGTTAATTGACTGCCCTTGGCATATAAAGCCTTGCCGGTCAGCTGCATGATTGATTATCCACATTTGATCAATCTCAAAAGCAGTTTTAAAAACTTGCTTTTGAGAAGCAGATAGGTATTCAAGATGCTGAACAGAACCTTGAGCCAATATGATTGACTGCACTTGCTGCTGAAGCCAAAGCTCTCTATCAACAGGAACTGAGAGTGAGTATTCGCTTAAGACATTCATTAAATACTTATTTATTTGCAAAAAAGAGCCTGCACGAGTTCTGTGTGTAAATGCGTTAGACTTCCAAGGTTCTACGCTAGCGCTTGTATTAAGTATAATAGAGCTATTTGCATTAGGAGCAATAGCCAAAAGGTGGCTATTCCTTTTTGTTTTTGTTGAGTCGTCTAGATATGCTCCCTTTGTTGTGGCAAGCTTTTCAGTAGCTTCAAGAGCCCTTTCCTTTATGAAAGAAAAGATTTTTAGATTGCAAGAAACTGCCATAGCAGATTCAAAAGCAATATTATTTTTCTGAAGGTAACTATGAAAACCCATAGCCCCCAGACCTAGAGAGCGTTCTCTTTGTGCAGAGTAAACAGCCTTGTCTAACTGAGATGGAGCATTATCAATAAAGTATTGAAGTACGTCATCTAAATATTCAATTAGGTCTTCAACTATAGTTGTTGATTTCCATTCATCAAAAAACTCTAAGTTTAAAGAAGATAAACAACAAACAGCCGACCTCTCTTCAGAGGTTGGTAAATGAATTTCATTACATAGGTTAGAGCCATTAATAACCAAACCTTTGTCTTTTAGCTGCTCAGGCAGTTGTCTGTTCGCCTCATCTATAAAGTTTAGATAAGGTTCTCCTGTCCTGAATCTGACTTCAATTATTCTTTGCCATAAATCTCTTGCATCTACTGTTTCTTTGATAGTGCCCTTCTTAGGGTCAATCAGGTCCCAGGGTAAGCCTTTGATCACAGCGTTCATGAAATTATCAGTTATATTGATAGCATTATGAAGATTGAAGCATTTTCTATTTGAGTCACCTCCAGTAGGAGTTCTTAAGTTTAAGAACTCAATAATGTCTGGATGGGAAACATTAATATAAGCAGCATAGCTGCCTTTCCGTGTAGATCCCTGCCTATAAGCGACCATGTCAGCATCAACTGTTTTGAGAAAAGGGATTGGGCCAGGGCTTTTTTTTGATACTGCTCTAATATTAGACCAATGCCCCCCCACACCACCGCCCATAACAGACATCCATCTAAGTTCCTCGCTATGCCTTATTAGCCCGTCAACAGTGTCTGGGACGTAAGTAAGGAAGCAAGAGATAGGAAGTCCAGGCCTGTCTGCATTTGAAAGGATTGGGCTAGAAAACATAAACCAGCCTTTGCAGGCATATTCATAAATTCTTCTAGCTAATGCTTTGTCTTTTGCATAGTAATGACTGGCCCTCTTGAATGCTTCTTGAGGAGATGTCTCTTCGTTGTTGTAATAATAATTTTTTAACAAAGAGGAGGCATGTTCTGAAAATTTAAAATACATGATGTGTCCCTTTTCCATAAAGCCTCCTATGGAAAGACATAACCTTATAATAAAGGTTTAAAGAAAATTGTGTTTTAATAAAAGTGTTAAGTTGACTAACAACCCACAAGTCATGGCTGCAACAACAGCAACAATTGACTTGCTTATACCAGTCAACAAAACAAAAGATAGAACAACAGAAAGCAAGTCTGTAAGGAAAAAATTTCTTAAAAAGAAAGATTTTATATTTAGAGGCAAGTGCGAAAATGAAATGACAAAGCTAATCCAAGTCAAAACGCCTAAGAACAATCCATCATACATCTTATTGCGCCGTAAATTTCATTTCAACTGAAATAGACATACCAATTTGTTCAAAAACTTTTCTCAAATCAAGCAATGTGTCTAATCGTTGTTTCCAGAAGTTCTTGACAATTTTTGCTGCTTTTTCTGCAGAAACTGTTGAGGTTAGATAAGAATCAGCCATATGCTCAATCACTGTAGCTGCAGGCCTTTTGGCCCCTTTAGCAGCATAGTTTGAAACGATCATGTTAATAATATCTGACTTCTTGATATTGTTTCCACCACCTATAGCTTCAAGCATCGAAGCTGCAATAGAATAGTAGTTTGAGGCTATTTGTATGTTCGTGGACAAATCTATTAAAAGTGCTCTAAAACTAGTTATATCTAAATCTTTAGGGGCAGGTATTTTAATAGATAAAAATTCTGCCCATTCGTAAAGTGTCTTTTCATAAAAGACAAATTCGGTTACAAAAGATTCTGTTATGTTTGTATATAGAGTCGCACCTGTTTTTAGAGAATCTAAAATGTCTTGAGAAGAGACTTCAGTAAGTTTTTCTTTTAAAGTTTCATCTGTCATTAAAAGCCCCAAAGAGGCTTTCTGGTTCTTTCTGGCTTTTGCAATTCAGGAGAGCCTGCTTCTGAGGTTGCCGAGGCTTCAACTTTTTTTGCTTGAGTCTTTGCGACAGTAGTTCTTGCAGGA
>Ga0233439_10002599_pt1 | contig 20088 bp, 14 predicted proteins | sample SI_123_September_6_FD_182713 | JGI IMG/M metagenome (GOLD analysis project Ga0233439, IMG submission 182713) | Seawater microbial communities from Saanich Inlet, British Columbia, Canada - SI_123_September2016_100_MG | ecosystem: Environmental > Aquatic > Marine > Inlet | place: Canada: British... | reverse complement strand
GACCGCTACCGGCGCTACCGGCGTCGGGACCCTGATCCCGGATTACCGAAAAATGAGGGGTCAAAAGTCCGAGATCCCACCATTGCGATTTAAGGCATGCGCACGGGATTTAACGGCATACCCTGCAACAATTGTTTTACGCTCAGCCCTTTATTGATCGCGTAACTTTTATAGTTCAATGCCAGCAAGACGTCCCCTTGGCGAATCTCCACACGGCGCGGTAGATACAACTCACCCACCCGTTGGTATTTTTTCAATTCGCGAAATAGCGAATCGCCTCCGGCCTGTGCGCTGCCCTCGCGCGAGATCAGGCCCCGTTGCAAATCCAGCCACAGCCGACGCCCTCCGAGTAAGGGCACGATCGCTCGGTCTGCCCGCGGATATTCGGGGAGACCGACGACCGGGCTCTCCTCAACTAGCCCCAACAATGCGTAACGCAGATCGTATTGGCCCAGATCCAGCCCCGTCAGCGCCGCTAACAAATGCCCGTGTGCCGCCCCCTTTAGCGGCGGGTCGACCGCCCGCCCGTAGACGGTCAGACTATCGCCTTCGAGCAAAGCCGTAAAGATATGCGTAAAAAAGGGGCCGCGAACTTCGATGCGAAAAAGATCGGGGTTGATCAATTGTAAAATCGCCGTACCGCGTTCGCGCACCTTGCCCTGGCGCAATTCGATCGATGCTTCGGCCGTCAAATCCCCCAAACGGGCAAAGGGAGCGACCGACGCGCGAATCAACGCCGCCGGGCCGGCAGTGGCACGCCAGCCCTCCCGCTCGACCGGCGGCGGCGCACAAGAAAATGCCAACGAACAAACTGCAATGCACCATACCCACAACAACCGACTCGCCCTCATTTATATACCGGCTCAAGGGGTCAACTTGAGCCGCACCTCCTCGTTGTCCGGGGCCAATTCCAATACCTTTTGCCAGTGCGTGCGGGCTTCACCTTCTTTGCCCAACGCGCTCGCAATATCACCGGCGTGGTCGAATATCACCGCCTGCTCCTCCAGGTCATCCTCTCCCATCAGCGCCAGGGCTTGGTGTAGATATTGCTCGGCCTGCTGTAATTGTCCCAAGCGAAAATAAGCCCAACCCAAGCTATCGAGGAAAGCGCTATTCTCCGGCTCGAGAGAGATTGCCCGCATTAGCAGGCCCACCGCCACTTCGAGCCGAATTCCTTTATCGGCGTACATATACCCCAGATAATTCAGAGCATAGGAGTCGTTAGGGTTGAACTCCAACAGACGCTCGAAGGTTTCCACCGCCCGGTCGAAAAAATCCATCCGGTCTAAATGACGAGCGCCCTGCTCATAACTCGAAGCCAAATAAAACAACACAGGCCCCTTGTCGATTTCGAGTTCAGCCGCGCGTTCGAGCGTACCAATCGCCGCTTCCCATCGCTCTAACCGCTCCAGCGCGATACCCCAGTGCAAATACGCTTCGCTATAAAGAGAATCAGCGGCTACCGCTTCCTCAAAGTGCGTCAGCGCCTGTTCCCACTCCCCCTGCTGACCAAGGCTGATCCCCCAACGCACGTTGAGTGCCGCGTTTCCAGGCACCTCTACAAGCGCTCGTCGATAGACGTCGATCGCCTCTTGCCATGCCTCTTGCTGCTCCAAGGCGATGCCCCAATAAAGGTAGAGCTCCCGATGGTCCGGAAGGTGCTGTAAACCGCGCTGATAGATAACGATGGCCTCGTCAAATTTGCCTTGGTTCTCGAGCGCCGTCCCCCAATACAGATAGAGTTCACTGCTATCGGGCATCGCCGTCGCCGCTTTTTCGAGTCTGGCGTTGGCCTCGTCGTAATCCTCCAGATAAATATAATAGCGCGCCAGATCAAGCCAGTGTCCGACCGTCTTCGGCTGCAAACCGACGATATGTTCGAAGACCATCGTCGCCTCGGCAGGCTTGTCCGCCTCGGCAAGCGCCAACCCCAAACGGTAGAGCAAACCGACGTCCTCCTCGGCCAGTATATCTTCCAAATCGTGTTCGGTGGCCATCAACTGTGCCAGATAATAGAAGATCATACTGCTGTCGGGCAATTGGCCTGCGGCCCGTCGATAGATCAACATGGCCTCATTGCGGTAGCCCTGTGAGAGCTTGAGCTCGGCCAAACCCAACCAAGCGTCTTCGATCGTAGGGTCAACCGCGAGGATTCGCGTGTAAATATTTTCGGCCTCTTGCTTCTCACCGACCCGCGCAAAAATGCCAGCGATATCGACTCCGACCTCCGGGGGAACATTCTCGCGCGCGAGAACTTTTTTGAACAACGGGGCGATGCGCGCAGGCTGTCCCGTCTCGGCATACAGATAAGCCAAGTGGCGATAAAGCGGCCAATTGTCCTGCTCATAAAGCAACAGTTCCTCGATCTGCTCGATCGCGGCGCGGCGATCGCCCTCGCGCTCATAAAGCTGGATCAGCAAGCGTCGCAGCCGCAACTGTCCCGGTTCCAACGCCAAGCCCTCGCGCGCGAAATGTGCGGCCATCCGCATATCGTCGATGCGCTGGTAGTTTTCCGCGAGCTGCGCGTAGACTGTCGGCGAGGTCGGATCGAGGTCGGCCGCCGAGCGCAGTGCGACGATCGCCCCGAGGTAATTCTGTTGAGCTTCGAATACCTTGGCCTTGATAAAATACTGCATCGCCTGACGACGCCCCTCGCCGGTGGCCTCATCAGACTTGCTCAACGCCCATGGGCCGGCGCAACCGCTCGCGGCGAGCAATAGAACGCAACACAAAGGGCGGATATAGGATGATTTTTTCATAAAGTCGGCGTTTGCCGCCTCAGGTTGTTTTCGGGTCTAGGGCGTCTCTGAGCCCGTCGCCAAAGAGGTTGAGTCCGAGCACAACGGTAAATATCGCCAGCCCGGGGAAAGTCATAACCCAAGGCGCGCGCAACAGCAATTCGCGGCCACCCGACAACATCGCCCCCCATTCCGGCACCGGTGGCTGGGCACCCATGCCCAAAAAACTCAACCCCGCTGCATCGAGAATTGCCGTGCCCATCCCCAGCGTAGTTTGCACGATTAGTGGGGCAGTGCAATTGGGCAGAATACTATAAAAAAGCAATCTCGATTCTGTCGCTCCCAGCGCCCTGGCCGCTTCGACATAAGTCGCTTCGCGCACCGTCAACACCGAAGAACGCACCAAGCGCGCGAACTGCGGCACCAAGACTATACTGACCGCCAGGATGGCGTTTTCGATCCCAGGACCGATAACCGCGACAATGGCGATAGCCAATAGGATACTGGGAAAGGCGAGCATCAAGTCCATCAACCGCATGATCAACATATCGACCATGCCGCCGCGATAACCGGCGACTAGACCGAAGAGCGTACCGCCCGTCAACGCCAGCGAGATCGCGATCAGTCCGATACGCAGCGAAATCCGCGAACCGTAAACGATGCGACTGAGGATATCGCGACCAAAGTCGTCGGTTCCGAACCAATGGTCTATCGACGGCGGTTGTAAACGCTGATAGAGATCTTGCGCCAAAGGGTCATAAGGAGCCAACACCGGGGCCAATAACGCCACCAGCAGCAGCATGCACAGGATGCCACCACCGATTAATCCCAGTCTTTGCTTGCGGAACTGTCGCCATATATCATCGAACACGATCCAACCGCCTCAGCTATTGTCCTCGTTTTTGCGCTGTGCGACCTTTTCTTTGACTAGGTCCCGCAGTTGCGCAGGCCTGACTGGCTTGTCAATATAACCGTTGAAATCCTGTATCCACACCTCCTCGGCATCGCTATTGCCCGACACGGCTAACACGGGCAGTTGCGGATGTTTGGCGCGCAGATTCTCCAATAATGCAAAACCGTCGATATTGGGCGTAAGAATTTCGGTAATCACCAGATCCAGTTTCTTCTCCGCTACAATCGCCAAGGCTTCGTGGCTGTTACCGGCTTCTACGACGGTAAACCCAACGAGGGCTTCGGTGACCAAACGGCAAAAATCGGCTTCATCGACGACGACAAGTATCTTCGGGGTGAGGTTGCCTACCTGCTCGTCGATCTGCATAACCACCTCATCTTTAGTCATATCGCCTCGCTCTGCGGCCATCTCCACTGACGTATCGAAACGTAGACGCTCCTGTAAGAGTTGACGTTCGAAGCCGAGCAAACGCGATTCATATTCGCTTTTCTCCAACTGGTGGTCGCGCATACGAATATTGTCGTTGTTGAGTTTTTCAGACAAGACATCGATGATATTCTTGTAGACCGTCGCCCGTACATCTCCGTCGTCGCTCAGCATATCATCAAAAGATTTCTTCTTGACCACAAATATATTGCTCGCCTTGCTCGCCTCAACCGTCGCCGAACGTGGTTGCCCGGTGATGACGCCCATCTCACCCACGGTAGTCACCGGCAGAATCGTCGCCACGCGGATCCCTCCACTGGCCACTACGGCCAACTCCCCGGAAAGCAAGATATACATCTCATGACTGGGGGTATTACTGCGACAGACTTGGGATCCCTTTTTGTAGGACTTATGCGTGCAAAGGCCGAGGATATTCTTGACCTGTGATGGCGACAATCCCTTGAAAATTGGGATCTTGCGCAACACCAGCACCAACAACTGGCTAGACTCTGGGGGCATTGCCGAGGACTCCTTTGTACTTTTCCCTATCTACGGAATACGAAGTCAATATAGCCCACGGCCCAACAGTGGCGCAACTCTAAGTACAATATCCACTTAGAGCTCTAACCGTTCAAGAATCAATACGCCGAGAGGCGGCAGGCGGAACAGCGCGGAATGCGGCCTACCATGACAGGGGATTGGCTCGCTCATCACCTTACCGCCATTGCCCACGCCGCTGCCCCGATAGATCTCCGCATCGCTATTGAGCACTTCGCGATATGGCCCGGCCTCCGCCAATCCGAGCCGATAACCCTCCCTCGGCACAGAAGTGAAGTTGCAGACGAAGATCAACGGCTGCTCCCCTTCGCCACAACGCATAAAGGCGACGACACTGTGTTCAGAATCTAAACAGTCAATCCACTCAAACCCATCGGGACGCGTATCGGTACGATGCAGAACCCTGCGCTCCCTATAGAGCGCGTTCAAATCCCGCAACCAATCGAAGACTCCTCGGTGCGCCTGATCATCGAGCAAGTCCCACTCTAACTGCTTCTCGTGATTCCATTCCCCCCACTGCGCAAATTCAGCGCCCATAAAGAGCAGTTTTTTACCGGGGTGCCCATACATAAAACCATAGAGTAATCGCAGGTTGGCCAGTTTTTGCCAGGGGTCGCCCGGCATCTTTTGCACTAACGAGCCCTTCCCGTGGACCACCTCGTCATGCGAGAAGGGCAACACGAAATTCTCGTGATAGGCATAGAGCATGCCGAAGGTCAGATCCGCTTGGTGGTAACGCCGGTGGACCGGCTCCTTCTGCATATAACGCAGAACGTCGTTCATCCAGCCCATATTCCACTTGAAGCCGAAACCGAGCCCTCCAGCATAGACCGGCTTGGACACCGCCGGCCAGGAAGTCGACTCCTCAGCGATCACCATCGCTCCGGGGTAATGCGCATATACTGCGGTGTTGAGCTGTTTGAGAAATTCTATCGCCTCCAGATTCTCTCGTCCACCATACGCATTCGGCACCCACTCGCCTTCCTTCCGCGAATAATCGAGATAGAGCATCGAGGCTACAGCATCGACCCTCAAGCCATCTATATGGTACCGTTCGAGCCAGAAGAGCGCGTTGGACAGCAAAAAGGAGCGGACCTCATCGCGACCGTAATTAAAAACCAGCGTCTGCCAATCTGGGTGCCAACCTTGACGCGGATCGAGATGTTCGTAGAGCCCAGTACCATCAAAACGTGCTAAACCGTGCGCATCGACCGGGAAGTGTCCGGGCACCCAGTCGAGAATAACCCCGATGGAGTGGCAATGACAATAATCGACGAAATAGGCAAAATCCTCCGGCGTGCCGAAACGCGCGCTCGGCGCATAATAGCCCGTTACCTGATAGCCCCAGGATCCGTCAAAGGGGTGTTCGGCCACCGACATCAGTTCGATATGCGTAAAGCCCAGTTGCTCGACATGCGCGACCAATTGATGCGCTAGCTCCCGGTAGTCGAGATAGGCCTCACCATTGCGTCGCCAAGACCCAGGGTGGACCTCGTAAATCGCCAGCGGCTCCATCGTCCATTCGCGTTCGTCCCGCTCCGTCATCCACGCTTCGTCACCCCAATGGAAATTATCGGTCCGGCAAAGGACCGAAGCGGTTTTCGACGGAACTTCCGCCGCGAAGGCGAAGGGATCGCTTTTGAGCAAGATGTCGCCCTCGCTGGCCAGTATTTCGAATTTATACACCGCACCTTCTGCCAAACCCGGAATGAAGATCTCCCAAAGCCCCGCCTCTCCCAACGGCCGCATGCAGTGTAGGCGGCCGTCCCAGTGATTGAAGTCACCGACGACACTAACCCTTGTAGCACTAGGGGCCCACACCGCGAAATACGCCCCATCTATTTCGTCGACGCGCCGCGGATGCGCGCCGAGTACATCGTAGGCGCGGTGGTGCGTGCCCTCATTGAAGAGATGTTGGTCCTTGGAAGCTAATTGCGGCCAGAAGGAATAGGGGTCGCGACAGCGGCTTTCTACGCCGAGATGGTCTACGATCTCTATCTCATAAGAGAAAAGTTCGCGTCGTTCGACGATACTCGCCTCGAAGATCCCTTCCGAGTGCGTCTTATTCGCCTCGTATGCCAGGCCTTCGCCGCCCCGCTCGAGGATGCGCACGGCCGCCGCATCGGGTAGGAATACGCGCACGAGGAGGCCTTCCGCTGTTGCATGCATTCCCAGAATGGAAAACACATCGCCGAGTTCCGCGCGCAATAGGGCTTGCGCTACTTGCGGTTCAAGCGTGGACTTCACTCGATGACCCGTCGTTCTCGTTAGCGCTATGGCCATGTTCGTGGTCCTGGTCTTGCTCGTGAACATGGCCGCGATCGTGCTCGTCGTCATGCCCGTGATTGTGCTCGTGATCCTCGTCTTCATCACCAGCGAAAATTTCACCCACAAACCCCCGTGGCCCGCGACGCAATAACGAAAAGGCAAAGAGTATACCAAGCCCCGCTAACGCGGCTTCACTCCATGCCCCATGGCCTTCGCCGGCACCCACCACGGGTGGCGGAGGCAGATCCAGCACCCCATTGACTCCATAACCCAATGCCACCGCCATCGCCATAATGCCCGCACCGAAACCTGCAGCCACCCGCGGCCCGTGCAGCCGCGCCAAAACGCCAAAGGTCGTCAGATTCGTCGCCGGCCCCGTCAGCAAAAAAGCCAGTGCCGCGCCGGGCGAGACCCCTTTAAAAATCAACACTGCCACCAGCGGTGTCGCCCCCGAAGCGCAGACATAGGTCGGAATCCCCAATAGCGCGAAAAACACCACCTCCACACTCGACGGAATCTTCGCCAGCCATTCTGCCGACAGAAACGGTGCCATCAAGGCCGCCGCCCCCACCCCCAATACGATCCACGGGGCGGTATCGTCCACCACTTCGCCAAACCCAGTGCGTAAACCCGCTACGATGCGCTCGGCCAACGAGCGTTGCTCGTCGCGCTCCTCTTTACCAAGTTTTCCGGCCAGCGCTGGCGCGACTAAGCGGCCAATACCCCAGCCGACCGCCAATGCCACCACGGCCGCGCAAACAATCCTCACAACGGTAAAGGTCCCCCCGAGCAAGGGCAGCGAAATCAGCACAGCATCCAGACTCAACTCGGGTGTCGCCACCAGGAAACTCATCGCCGCCGAAGCCGGAACCCCCTGCGCCACCAACGTCCTGTAAATGGGCACCACACCACAGGAGCAAATCGGCAGGGGCAACCCGAAACCGATACCGCGCAAAGACTGCGAGAAAGAATTGCCGCGACGCAACCATTGCAACGAGGCCTTGGGCATCAGCGCATGGACCAAACCGGCGCCGACATAGGCCAATAACAACGCCGGTGCACTTTCCAACGCCAGATCGACGAACATCCGGGCGGCGGCCTGCCCTTCCACACCAAATAGATCCGCCGTCAAGGCCCAAAGGAAAAACAACCCCACCAACGCACCGATTCCCGCGTGGCGACGTGCTGTTTGCGGTGTCGAGGCGGATTCCTCAATCGGATAGGAACGATGCACCACTACATGCAACAGGGAACCGGCGACCAACGCCTGAAATAGCCCCAAACCCTGGTTGGCCAAACCACCCACGGCCGCCTCCCCCAAGGCGAAACCCGCCAGTGTAGCACCGCCGATCAGCGCCAAAAGCCCCAAAGCTTTGGGTAAACCATAAGCCGGGCGCAGCAAGAACCACACCGCAAGCCCAACCGGCAGACGGTGCAGTAAAATCGCCATGGGCAACATATGGTGGTCGTGGTCGCCGCCGGCATGCCCGAGGGCCAAACCGTCCATAAAACCGTGCAATCCGATCCCCATCAGCGCCAATAACAAAGCGACCGCATGCGCCTGACGAGCCAGGCCGCGCAAACGATGCTCGATCAGTCCAGGCCCCAACAACCCCGCCAACAACGCCAGAATGCTCCACCAACCGGCCAATTCATAACTCTCGGGGACGATATGCAAAAAAACCACCCCCCCCATAGTCACATAGACAAAGCCATCCAAAGCCGCCAGCATGGTGCCCCTAATACGGGCTAACTGATGCAAAACGGGCCCCACTGCCAGAGCCAAGAGGCTTATCGCGAGTAAATGAAAATTGGAGTCAAACATCTGCAAGAACATAGGTCAATTTACCAAAATTAGAAATGCCGGCGACGAGTGACCGCCCTTGCCCAGAATTAACCCCTTAGCTATTCTCTTTTCAGGAGTTTTCCATACCAATCCACAGTAGACTATTGGCAAAAAAGACGACCACTTCTGGCTGGGGCCTCTATCCCAGAGTCGACGCCTCTGTTCGACGCGCCCACTATCGCCGCGATCTGAGGACCGACGACGAGACCTCGGTCCTGCCTCAAGGCAGCTGCCGTTCCTATGGCGATGCCTGTCTGCACGATCACGTAGTCTCCACACTGCCGCTCAAGCACCTGCTCGATTTCGATCCAGAGCAAGGGTTGCTGCGCGCCGAGGCCGGCGTCACCATTGAAGACCTTATCCGCTTCGCAGTACCGCGCGGTTTTTTCCCGCCGGTTACTCCGGGTACCAAGTTCCCCACGCTTGGCGGCTGTATCGCCGCTGACGTACACGGCAAAAACCACCATGCCGATGGTTCGATCGCGGGCTTTGTCGAGGATTTAGAAATGGTGCTAGCCGACGGCTCGCAGGTGCATTGCTCGCGCCACCGGCTGCCGGATCTGTTTTGGGCGACCCTCGGCGGCATGGGCTTGACCGGCTTCGTCTACGCGGCCACCTTGCGTCTCAAGAAAATATCCTCGGCCTATATCCAACAGCGCTCGATCAAAACCGCCAACTTCGCCGAGACCTGTCGTATCTTTGCCGAGACTCAACAGCAATGCACCTATTCGGTGGCCTGGATCGATTCCCTGAAGAAGGGGCGACAATTGGGACGCGGCCTGATCTTGCTCGGCGAACATGCCCCAGCAGACCAGATAAAAAAGAAAGAACTCTTCCCCCTGCACGCAGGTAGTCGCCTCGACGTGCCTTTTTTCTTCCCCGACTTTGCGCTTAACACTTGGTCTATGCGGGCTTTTAACACTCTGTACTACCACCACCAGTGGAGCCACTCATCGACTACAACGATCCATTATAACCCGTATTTCTATCCCCTCGACATGGTCCATCGCTGGAACCGCATCTACGGCCGTAAGGGGTTTTTGCAATACCAGGTCGTCGTGCCCTTCGCCGACGGCGAAGAGATCATGGCCGATGTATTGGGGCGCATAGTTCATCGCGGTATTCCCTCGCTATTGACCGTGCTCAAAACCTTGGGACCGGCGAATGAGGGCTTGCTCTCCTTCCCGATAGCCGGCTACACCCTAGCACTCGATATCCCGTTCAGGAATACCGACATCATGCCCTTTCTGCGCGAATTAAACAAAAGCATCGTCGACGCAAAAGGCCGCGTCTACCTGGCCAAAGACGCCATTTTAGAGAAAGAGGATTTTGCCGCGATGTATCCGAAACTCGAAGAATTCAAACGAGTCAAACGGCTTTACGACCCCGAACACCGCTTTCGCTCACGCCAATCCGACCGCCTGGGGATCACTTGAGAGCTTTAGTTCTCGGCGCGAAATCTGCAATCGCACAAGCCATCGTCGAACGGCTCGATGGATACGATTTCGCACTAGCCGCCCGCGATAGCGAGGAATTGGCGCCCTTTGCCGCCGACCTGCGGCTCAAGCGCTCGTGCGCCGTCGAGCTCATTGAGTTCGACGCGCTCGATACGGACGCACTCGAACGTTTTCCGCACAAGGTACACGACCAGTGCGGTCCGTTCGACTTGGTCGTCTTAGTCTTCGGTTATTTGGGGGATCAGCGAGCGGCCGAGCGAGATACGACGGCCATGGCCAGGAGCCTCAATGTCAACTTCACCGGTGCCGCCATCGCCCTCTCGCACCTGGCCAATTATCTCGAAGAGAGCGGCAAAGCAGGCGGCATCATCGGCATCTGCTCGGTAGCCGGCGACCGCGGTCGTCAGAGTAATTATCTCTACGGGGCCGCCAAGGGCGGACTGGCGATCTTTCTACAGGGTTTACGCAACCGACTCGCGAGCACGCCAGTGCACGTCCTTACCGTCAAACCTGGTTTTGTCGACACGCCAATGACCCAGGACCTCGATGGACTCTTCCTAGTCGCTTCACCCGCCAAAGTCGCTGACGATATTGTTCGCGCCTATAAAAAGAAGAAAGACGTGCTCTACACCCCGTTCTTCTGGCGTTGGATTATGCTCATCATCAAACTCGTTCCCGAGCGCGTTTTCAAAAAACTGAAGCTCTAAACCGCCCTAACGCTGCAATCCGGCGAATACCCGAATAAAAAGCAGGGAATTGGAATTGGTTTCGGCCTCGAATGCGCGCCGATCCCAGCGGAAGCCGGCGTTCATCGTCAACGCATATCCGAGATAGGACGAGCGATTGGTCAACTGCAGCGCCAACACCGTCCCCGTAAAGTCATCGATATAACCGGGAGGCACGATCTCGGGCTTATCTTCCAGATTCGCAAAGACGTTAAATTCGACGCCATATTCTATAAAAGTCGTCGGCAGGATGTAAAATTTCGAAGTCAGCATGAAAAATTGCGACCACTCTTTGACCGGACTCTCCCCGACCACCTGCGGATCGACCTTGCGAAATATAGATTTCCAGCGCGGCCAGAAGGTCACCCTCTCCGACAAGGGCATGGGATAGTCTACCTTATTGATAAGGCCGAAGAACAAGCGATTATCCCGCGTTGCAGCGGCGTCTCCACGCTGTTTGTACCAGTCGTATTTTACCTTGTTGTAGATATTGAGGTTTTTCAAGGCCAGATAGTCGAAAGTCAAATACCCAGTATTGACAAAGGCGTCTTCGGTTTCTAGTGGGTCGACTATTTCGCGAAAACCATTCGGATCGACCCAAATGATCGCATTGTCCTGAATATCGTCTTGCACGAAGCGGGCATATTGGTAAAAACGCGCCTCGGCCCATGGCCAGTTCCAATGGCCGGTGGCGATCGCATAGGTCTGGTTGGCCTCGCGCTTACTGCTGATTTCCCCAAGCCCGGCCCGACCGACGGTCAGTTTGAGGTTCTCGGTCAGATACATGCCGCCATAGGCGTTGTAACCACCGCGGTCCTGTCGATAGGGAAAATCGGCGAGATTGTCGTTTTCGAAGCGGTCGACGATCCCGTTGTTGTTCATATCGACGCCGAAGAGAAACTCCGGCGAATCGACATTATAGCGCAGGAAAGGTTCGGCGAAATCCGGCATGCTATTGTCGTTCTGGTTAAAATCCGATATAAAATCGCTATTCTCGTCGTAGCCGGGAAAGACCTGGGGGTCGGGCAGACCGCCGGTGCCGAACTTCGTCGTACCAAAGAGAAAATCGCCGTTTTGCCACAATCGCTTCCAATCTGGGAAGCGGTCCTGGTCGTCGTTGTCATCGATGGCTTCGAACGAATAGCGTTCGGGATCCTCGTAGTCAATAAAACCGCGCGTATCGGTGATAAATGCCTGGGTCGAATACTCCGGCTCGAGGCGATAGACCTCACCGTAAACGAAATACGGGTAGGCGTCCTGCGAGGCCGTGACATAATAGGCCACCCCCTCGTCCTGGGCGACTTTGTGATCGCGAAAATTCTGATTGGGGAAACGGCGATAGTTACGAGTGATCGCCCATTCCGAACGAAGATTAAAGCCCTGGAAGTCCTCGACGTCAAAATTGACACCGAGAATATCCTTGCCGGTCGGCAGCCCGTACTTGAAGCGGACAAAGCTCATATTCGAGCCGTCGCTGACATTGCCGTGCGTGCGTTCGACCAGCAAAAATACCGGTTCGTCCTGGCTGTTGATCTGTAGATTTGAGGTCACTTCGATCTTGTAATCGTTGGCGATGACCAATTCGAATTCTATTTCCCGCACATCCTGGAAAGACACAGCATCCTCACCGAGCTGCACGGCGAAGTCGGAGATGATATTATAAGTCAGCTCAATGCTCTCGGCCCCATCGGCCTCCAGCAACCCAGAGCGACGAACACCACCGCGCACGGTCGGCACAATTTCGGGGTGTTCGACCCCATTGAGGAAGATCCGCTCGGAGAACAATTGCGCCCCGCCCTTGCCGTCCTCGGGGCTGTCGTCGGACAGGCGTAAAACAATCGTTTCGACGTGGCCGCCGTTTTGGTCCTCGGTAAGCACGCCCTTGACCGAGTTGTTGCCCAGACGTCGGCTCGAGGCGAAGTTGGCGATATTGATATAGCTGAAACCCAAACGCGAAAAATCACCGAGGCTCGCCGTAGCGTGCAAGCCGTAGAGATTGGTCACATCACTGAGATTCTGCCCGCCCGAGTTTTCGCTGGCAATCACGGTGCCCGGTGAGGCCAACCGGGAGGCTATCAGGGTCGCAGCAAAACGGTCAGAGGCAAAATCCCACTGCAAACCATTGAAGGCCGGTTTGCGAAATGTCAGCGGCGTCAGCGTGGTAGAGATCGCGTCGCCGATGGTCAGCGCGGAATAAAACTGCCCCTTGGACATCGACGAGACGACCAAATTGCGGAACCATCCAGAGAATTTAGGGGCCTTGCGCACTGAAGTACCCGCCGAGGTCGGACTGTTGGCGGTCCAACTGTAGATCTCAAAACCGCGCGTAACGTAGTTGCCGTATATGTCGTATGTGCGAAAGCCTTCTAACTTCTCTGAGACGTAGCGCTCGTAATTTTCTTCGGCGTAGTTGCTGTATTCGTCTCCCGTCCAGCGGTAGAACTGATACAAGCTCTGCGAATGCTGCCATTTTCGCTGGGTCGGCGTCAGCGCCATCTCATAGACCTGCACGCCACGCGGCTCCCTGCCAGAGGCCAAACCGAGCTGTTGCGTCGAAGCGATTTCGACGAGGAGCAAGCTACTTACAAATAAATAAATAATTATTTTCATATGCGACATGTCGCCTTATGCCCGCTCGGGCAAATTATTGTATTAGCTATAGTTGGGCTATAATATTTAAAAAAAACTTTACAACCGCAACCCCAACGCCAGTTAATCAACAATTGTGGGAGTCGGCACCGCATCAGGCAGCCGCACCTTGCCCGCCTCCAGCACTTCCCCAACTTCGCCGCGCAATCGTTCTTTCAGCGTCGTATAACGACGGGCGACCTCATCGTTTTCAATGGCCAGCTTCAGTGCTTTTTTTGTACCGACGATAACGACCATCTTCTTGGCCCTTGTAATCGCGGTATAGAGCAGGTTGCGCTGCAGCATCACATAGTGCTGGGTAGTCAACGGCAAGACCACCACGGGGAATTCAGAGCCTTGAGAGCGATGCGTGCTGATCGCATAAGCCAGCATCAATTCGTCGAGATCCGCCTGATCGTATTCTACGACATCATCGAACTGCACCCAAAGCACCTGTTTCTCCGCGTCGAGCCGATCGATGATGCCCATATCGCCGTTAAAAACGCCCTTATCGTAATTATTCTTGATCTGCATGACCTTATCACCGACCCGCAACTCGTTGCCGCGATGGCTATAGGGCCGTCCTTCCGGGTTAAGGCGCTGTTGCAAACGCTGGTTCAGATTGAGCGCCCCGGTCTCCCCCCGATACATCGGCGAGAGCACTTGGATATCGCGCAATGGATCCCAGCCACCATGGCGAGGCAACCGCGCGGCGCAAAGATCCTCCACCAACTCAACCACCCGCCCGGGCTCCGCCGCTTCGATAAAATAGAAATCCGACGAGCTGCTATTGTCGATTATAGGCATTTGGCCGTCGTTGATTCGGTGCGCATTGTGCACGATATGGCTTTCTTCGGCCTGGCGGAAAATCTGCGTCAAGCGCACCACCGGCACTTCGCCCGAATCGATGATATCCCGCAACACATTGCCCGGGCCGACAGAGGGTAATTGGTCCACGTCACCGACGAGTATCAACCGGGCCATATCGGGCAGGGCCCGCAATAGCGCGTTCATCAGCGCCACGTCGATCATCGAAGCCTCATCGACAATCAGTGCGTCGATTTCGAGACGATCGTCACGCCCTTTTTTGAACTGCCGCTCGGCCGGTTGGAATTCCAGCATGCGATGGATTGTCTTGGCTTCGCGCCCGCTCGCCTCGCTCAGACGCTTGGACGCACGGCCCGTGGGCGAGCAAAGCGCGACCTTCTGTCCGCCTTCTTCCAAGAGGTGCAGAATTCGCCGAGTCACCGTCGTCTTGCCCGTGCCCGGCCCCCCCGTCAGCACCATGACCTTACTAGTCGCGACGAGGGCGACCGCTTGCTTTTGCGTCGGCGCCAATTCCAACCCGTCCTCTTCCTCCTCCCCGATCGGCAAGACCTCCGCAGCGTCTTGCATCAACCGCTTGAGCGACGAGGTCGTGCCGACCTCAGAACGGTGCAGCGGCGGCAGATAATAGTGCAGGTCCTCCGTCACCACCCCGTCATCAGCGCGCAAAGCCTCTAAGGCCGGCGGCAACAACTCGGCGCTGATTTCGAGAATCTCTTTAGCCCGTTCCATCATTTCGACCGCTGGCAGATAAACATGGCCATCATCAGCGGCTTGATCCAACAAATAGCGGATACCGGCCTGGACCCGCTCCGGCGCCTCGTGCCCCAAACCCAACTCCTGCGCGATACGATCGGCAATGCGAAAGCCAATACCGGAAATTTCCCGCTCGAGGCGATAGGGATTGCTACGGACCTTCTGGATGGATTCCTGACCGTATTGCTTGAATATTTTGACCGCATAACCCGTAGTGATCCCATGCGATTGCAGAAAAACCATCACATCCTTAATCTGTCGCTGATCTCCCCACGCTTCGGCGATAAGCTCAACCCGCTTCTTGCCCAATCTAGGCACTTCGGCGAGCCGCTGCGGATCGGCATCGATGATTTCCAGCGTCTCCGCACCAAAATGCGCGACAATGCGCTTGGCCGACACCGCGCCAACTCCCTTAATCAAACCCGATCCCAGATATTTCTGAATCCCCTCCAAGGTCGAGGGATAAACCGGCTTGTAATTTTCTACTTTAAATTGTTTGCCGTATTTGGGGTGATTCGCCCACTCGCCCTCCACCTCGACACTTTCCCCCTCCTGAATCGAGGCAATCGCGCCGACAATCGTAACCAAGTCCCGCTCACCCTCTACGGCCAAACGGGCAATAGTATAGCCGTTTTCCGGGTTGTGGTAGGTTACTCGCTCTATAGAGCCTTTATAAGACTGATTCATTGAATTATTTATTTATCGCCTACAGCAATTCGAAAACATGAAATAACAACGCCGGAATTGCGATTCCCAACACCATTCCAACACCGACCTGCGCCGGGGTATGCACCCGCAAATAGAGCCGTGCCCAAGCAATAGCCGGTAAGGCCAATAAAAAAGGGAGCGCCACTTCGCCTGCGGTTACCAACAATATGCAAGCGGTTGCGCCAACGCCAGCGGCATGAATACTGATTTTCCAATAGCGATTGATCAGCCAGACCAATAAGGTGCAAAAGACAAAGGTCCCGGCGGTGAGCAGTACCATCAGCCCTGCGCCTAACCAGTAGAGAATTGCCCATCCAACCGCATAACACAGCCCGCCTGACATTAAAAGGATTGCTCGTTCGTCGCGATCGTCCGGATAGACTTGGTCTAAATACCGCCAACGCACCAATATCAACAGCACTCCCCCCGGGAGCAGGGCAAAGATACCCATCGCCACAAACCCAATAAACCAATCATCGAACCAACCCTCAACCGCAAATACCAATAAAGCAAGTAAGGCCGGATTGAGCAGGTGAGAGAGCAGAAGCGCAATCTTTCCCATAGAGCTTCTTATTGATGTAATAGGTGAAAAAACATTGAATGCAGCAATTTACACCTTTTTTCTAAAGGTATGCGAGATAGAGGTCGATAGTATATTTAGAGATACCAAGTAATACTTTATTATTTTTAAATAAGCCAAATAGTATCATTTTAATTATTCGACCACTTTATGTTCATAAGCACTTAAAAAACAATAAACTATAGCCAATTACTGGACAAAAAGATGTCTTCCTCAAGCCGATCGACTTGTCCAGCCACTCGCCTTTCACCTTTCCCGGGCTGTAAGGCGGGGGATTTCTTAACCAAAGGAGGTCGTCTCAATTAAGTCCCGCCGAGGAGGGACGAAACAACAAAAACAAGCATAAGATAAATAATAATAACTACATAGAAATTATTCAAGGACGAACGGACAGGAAACAAGGAGGTTTCTAATGCCATTACGTATAAATAATAATATTGCGGCTATGAACTCGCGCAGGCGCCTCAATGCCAACAATCGGGACTTAAGCACCCGATTGGAACGCTTGTCTTCGGGGCTCCGCGTGAACAGGGCTTCAGATGATGCCGCAGGCCTCTCAGTACGAGAGGGCATGCGGGCTGAAATCAGTGGTTTGAAGATGAACGTGCTCAATGCCGAGCAAGGTTCAAACTTGCTACAGGTCGCGGAAGGTTCGCTCAACGAGATCAACGCGATGTTGATCCGGATGCGGGAACTGTCCGTGCAGTCATCTTCAAGCACGGTCAACGACCAGAACCGCGAGGCGATCCAAGCGGAGTACACCCAGCTCACCAACGAAATCGACCGGATTGCCCTGTCGACGACGTATAATGACCAGGTGCTGCTAACCGGCTACGGCAACAATGTAGATACCGCTTCGACGGCGCTGACCAACAGTAACACCACTGGTGTCACCAATCTCAAGATCTCGGGCGCATCGACGGGAACTTATAGCTTCATCGACGGTGGCACCGACGGCAATATCACCTTGGGCAACGGCACGGTGACGCAGACGATCCGCGTCGCCACCCTGCTCGACGGCAACGACGTGGCGACCGGTACCAGCGCGGTAGCCAATTTCGATCGCCTAGGCATCCAGGTGACACTGGCAGGCTCTGGTGTTTCCAATGCCACGGGTTCGTATACCGACGGCGACCTGAACGGCGAGACCATCGTCGTCAACAGCGGCACCGGCGGTTCGTTCCAGGTCGGTCCCGACGACGGTGTCAACAACCGCATTGAAGTGTCGATCGCCGATATGCGGGCGTCGGGCACATTGCTCAACCTAAACACGACGTCGGTCGCGACGATGACTTCGTCGCGTGCATCGATCACTACGATCGACGAGGCCATCTCCAAAGTCTCCGGCCAACGCGGTGACTTGGGTGCCTTTCAGAACCGTCTGGCGTTCACGATCTCCTTCACGGAAAACGAGATCGAGAACATCCAGAACAGTGAATCGTCGATCAGCGACGCAGATATTGCCGCAGAAGTCACGGCATTCACCCGCGCGCAGATCCTCTCGCAAGCCGCGACCTCCATGCTGGCCCAAGCCAACGTGGTACCGCAAACGGCGCTATCCCTGCTGCAGTAAGGGAAGTTCCACACTTAAAAAGGGGACGGGCTTTTGGCCCGTCCCCTTTTTATTTTTTCACCCATCTCTTGCCGCTGGCCTTACCTGGGTCAGGCGGCCCCTCCTCCCCCTCGAGCACGAAGCCGATAAAACGCTTCTGGCCCAAGGTCTTCAAATACTGGAGCAGGGAAACCTCGGCCTCCTTGCGATTGAGTTGGTATTTTTCACTGAGCAGTTCAATCATATCCCCCACCGAATTTCGGCCATTGCACATCTGCCAAACCTCAGTACCCACCTCATCAAGAGTGATCTTGCGCTCCTTGGGGATATAAAAAACCTTGGAGAGCAGTTTTACTTTCCAGGTCTCCTGGCGTTCAATAAAGACCTGTACTTCCCCGTTGTCATTATCTTCCCACCGCAGCGAATCATTGCGCGTCGGCCGCGACGCCAACATCGCGCCCCGACTCAGCTTCGGTCCTTTGTCCTGCGAAAAAATGGCCATCGACTACCTTGGTTACTAAGTCTGCCTCTGTACCCTTCTTGCGGTAGAGGTGTTCTACAATCGCGATCTTATCGGTGTTCGTATCATGCCAGACCCGAGCTAGCAGATACTGGCGCGGCCTGGGGTTGAGAAAAGGTAACGGGCGCAAAAGCTGCCGCCAACGACTGCGCGGACGTCCCTCGACCGCGAGTCCTGCGCCGCCGTGCACGTCGACGGCGGCGATATCGACCACCACGTCACGTAGCGTCTTCTTAAAAAATATCGGATACCAATTTTCAAGGGAAACCTCTTTGAGCAGAATTCGAGCCATGCTCAAGCGGTGCACCTTGAGGGTCTGCTTGTTACCGCCAGCGAAGTCGAGTTGGATATGGCCCGACTTGAGCGAGTGGCCCTCGAGCTTCAGGTCTGCCGGTGCCGAAAAGCGCAAACCGTAAATGCTCCAGACATAGGCATCTTCCCCTTCTTGGTCCACCAACGAGCGAAAAATAGCCTCCGCCTGCTCTTCCAAAGACTCGTCCCGCCTAGCCAGCACTCGCAATAAAACGACCCGGCCCTTCTCTAGGACGATCGCCAGATTATAGGCGCGGAAGTCCGCTTCCCAAGTGAAGACTTCGTATTCGCGGTCTCCGAGGAATTTCTTGTTTTTAAGGAAACGCGCCTGGCGCTGTACGGAAAAAGAAGCGCCGGCCTTATCGGCTTTTTTCTGCAAATTCGCCAAGTAGCGATCCACCAACTCGGTCAGGCGCAATGCCTCACCGCGCCCCTTGAGCCTACGCCACTCGATCTCCAAACGCACAATCTCGGCGTCGTCAAGGCGAGCATAGCCCTTCTCAAAATCGCCATCGACCCGCCCGAGGTTCCAATCCTCGGGCACTTCGAGTCGCAGGCCTTGCCAAACGAAATCTACGGTATTCTCCATATCAGAAGATCAATACCGAGACCGACTTCTGGATCAGAGCGACACCAACCGCCGCCATGCCCATCAGCGCCATACCGCAAGAAAAACCCACGGCCAGAATCGGGGAGAACTGCAGCCATTCTTTTCTGCCGTATTTATTCCAGAAGTAATAACGAGCCAGCAGCGCGCCGATAATCTCCGTGACCACGAAGTGCGGCAAGTGCGTCAACGAGCGTACAAAGCCAAAGATCAATAGGATAGGTAACCCCAAGATCGAGAGCAAAATAAAGCTCAATAGCCCAAAGCCGGCCCCGAAAGCAATCACTTCCGGTTTGATCGCCCGATAGAGCCAAGGTTCATCGGTCGAGTGCTGGATCCACGAACTGGTGAATAACGGATCGGTATCAACCTCGAAATAGAAGGACCATCCCGTAGGCATGGCCCGTCCGACCGTAACTTCCAGCGTCGGCCGGGGATTGCGTAGAATCGAGTCCATCGCTGGGCCAAGCGGCGTGATCTGTGGTAACCCCTGTCTTATTTCTTCATCACCCAATGGCACATCCCGCATAAAGCGATCGGAGGCGATGTCGGGTTCGTCCTGGTCGAAGTGAGAATAGAACACCTGCGTCGGCATCCAGGGGCCCACCTCGCCGCGCTTGCCACCGGAGTCCAGCCATTCGTCGCTAGCTAAGCGCGTCCGCCAATACC
>Ga0233439_10002596_pt1 | contig 20098 bp, 21 predicted proteins | sample SI_123_September_6_FD_182713 | JGI IMG/M metagenome (GOLD analysis project Ga0233439, IMG submission 182713) | Seawater microbial communities from Saanich Inlet, British Columbia, Canada - SI_123_September2016_100_MG | ecosystem: Environmental > Aquatic > Marine > Inlet | place: Canada: British... | reverse complement strand
AACGGGAACAACGGCAACGGGCTCAGGAACAGGTTCTTCCTTAACAGGCTCTGGAATAACAGTATCTTTTTTCTTAGTTTTAAGTACGAGTTTCTTAGCTGTAACAGGAACAGGAACAGGAGCAGGAACAGTAGCAGGAACAGTAGCAGGCATTGTAGCTTCAATCGAAATTTTTTCTTGTTCTTTTACGGGTTGAGACGGTACGAATAATACTTTTTCAATTTTTTGTTGTTGTTTTGGTGCTTTAAATGGAACCTTGGTTATGGTTTCGATTGCGAGTTTAGTTCTGTCTTTTATTATGGTACCTGTAAGCTCAGCCATTGTAATAGGGTCAACGATTAGCTTCCAGTTTGAAAAAACTGCAATCGTACCATTTGGCTCTTTTTTATCGAGCCGTAATCGCATTATTTGCCATACTCCTTTCAGAAAAACACACTCAGCAATGGTGCCATTTTCGATAATTTTATTTTCAAATACAGGCTTACCGTTTTCATTTACGTCAAGAGCTATTTTTGAAATATCTGGCCTGTCTTTAACGGTAAATGTCGGGTATTCTTTTTTTGAAATATATGTAAGCGATGCGTATATTTTTGGTCCAGTTGATGTTTGTATAACATTGTACTTATAGTTATCTATCTTTTCCATCTTCAATTTGAAATCAATAGACTGCATTTCTGCAGGCTTCCATTTCAATCTGATATTTTCATTATCAGTAATGCTTTCAGGGTATTTTCCAGATGGAGTGAAAATCAAACCATCTGTCTCATAATCAACGTTCAATCCCTCATTGAATTCAGTTAAACTTTTTGCAATTGTAAGTCTTTTATACGTAATAGCTCGTATAGTTGTAGTTTCTTCTCCAGCATTGCTTGTTAACTTTGTAGTATTTATAAAACTATTCATAATATGGTATCTCGAAGTTTCTTTTGTTTCTCCAAAAAACATCATACTTCTTACGTCTTTATCACGTGCATAGATGATATCAAAACACAAGAAAACACTGTTACCAAGCTTCGTTTCAACGTGTTCTCCATCAACTAGATAATATTGTCCTCGAGCAATAACTGTTTGACTACTTAATGTTCCAAGCTTGGATACGTTTAATCCAGAGTCTATGCCATAGACGTTTTCGTCTTCGCCACGAAGGAATAATAGCTTACGCTGACCATCGGCTTTTACTGAAACACTATACTGTTCTTTTACGAGTTGTGTTTTACCTTCAGATAAAACAATATGCTTGTGTTCAACTGGTCGAATATCTGTGCCTACAAAATATTTTTTTGGAAATTTTTTCATATCTGAAGTATCTTTATTTTTGTAAAAAATATTGAAATAATTGTCAAGAATAGATTTTTTCTCCGTGTCTGTCAACAAAAAGTCATAAGTTGTGTCTTGGTATGCTGCAGAAAACAACCCGATAAACGATATCAAGTGACTGTTGTTAATTAATGGACCCGGATTTTGCGTGTCTATCTTTCCTAATACTTCAACCTCGATTTCATATCGTGGTTTTAATTCTTTAACTTTTGAATTTTTAAGACTATAACCACCTGCTTGTCGTACTTCAGTCATATCAACCCTAACACGATAATCCGAGTTGTCATCGATTGTTATAAAATAAATGTACCTCTTTTTTAGTCGATAAAACTTTTGGATTCGAGTTGAATTCAATAAGTTATTTATTTCCGTCAATGAAATACCAGCTACCGTGTTGTCTTCTGGAACATAAATATTTGACTCGGTAGATGCAGATAATCGCATAAATGAGAAATCCTGAACGTCTACGTTAGAAATACGTTTCTTTCTTTCAAACACGGTATTATGCAGCTCATTTAGATTGTTTTGAATACAGAATGTATTAAAATCTTCTGGTCCATTGATGCCTATTCTTAGATTATCGAGCTCTGGTATTTCTGAGTTTTCAATAATTATGTCTAGCATAACGAGCTTTTGTTCATCGTTGATACCATCAATTATGGGGTATTTGGTCCGTAGGTATGCTAACATCTTTTGAAACTCTACAATAGTATGATCCGTATTAAAATAGTTCTTTTCTTTTGAACCGAAGCGGAATTCTACTTCATCGATAATAAGGTTCTGTTCATTTTTCACCGAGCGTGCACGCTTAATGAGCTCGGAAAGCGATGCTCGAACTTTGGTGTCAAACGTACGTTCCATTTTTCGTACTATATTATAAGCGTATAAAATAATCATTTTTTGCTTAAAATATCTGAAATCAATTCGATGCGCGTACGTGATATGGTTTTGGTTTTTCCTTGTTTGGTTACTTCAATGCCTTGGTCTGCAGCCAGTTTTATTAATTTGTCCTTGGACATTGACCTCAATGTATTCTCATTTATGGGTTCAACGCTAGGTTCAACCTTACATGGTTCAACGTTAGGTTCAACCTTACATGGTTCAACCTTGTTCGGTTCAACACTTGTTTGTGTCAATGTTGTTTCATTTACGAATTCATATCCTTGAAACCGGTTGTCGATAACGGGATAATAAACGTTATTTTCTTCAAAAATTACAATTTTTTTATTCTTATTATTTTCCTCTAACGCCGTTTCCATTTTGTCAATATTCATAATTATTATTTTTAGCTCGATATACCTGCTTAGTATTTTCAAAAAATAATTATCTTTTATGTCATGTAAATTAATGTCTACATCTTGATGTGTAATGTAAAACATTTTATCTATATCGCGTTTGAAGCTCATAAGAAAGCGTTCGTATTCTTTCAACATTGATTCTTCTGACTGCATAAAATAGTCTTTTTTCATAAAATATAAAATAGATTGATAGAAAGTCCATATATGTGTTGGTATTTCTTCGTTTGGACAATCTGGAACTCGATAAATAGTGTATAACTGATTATTTATGTTATACTTTTTAGAAACATCACTTGGTAACTCTTCGTGTAATTTTTCTTCGTGCATTTGAATTTTAGACTGGGTAACACCAGCCACTTCCATAATCATTTCAATAAGAGCAATATCCATACTAGTGTTTATACGATTATTTAATTCATTTTTTCAAATAAAAAATAACTATTCTTTGTATATACTCGTATTATGGAGGACAGTAAAACAACACGTAAAGCAGCTGTCAATGATGCAATGGACTCTGTGCGTGACCAGGTTAAGTCTTGTAGTGATGCTATTAAAGACTTAAAACAAGACAGAAAAGACCAGTTAAAGGTCTTGGAAAAAAACCATAAAGAAGCTATCAAGCTTATCAACGAGAAGCACAAGGAATCACTCAAAACGATTGACGTGGCTCAAAACCGCTTGAATAACACTCTTAAAAAGTTGAAAAAATTCAAGAAAAATCCAAACGTCGAACTCGATGACGTTGTCTTGCTTCAGAAGAAGAAGAACACCAGTGCGTTAAAAAAGTTTGACAAGATTGAGAAAAACGAACATAAAGAAGCAGAAAAGGCAGCCAAATTGGAACGTAAGAACTCTGCCAAGGAATTAAAAGAAGCAGAAAAGGCTGCTAAAATCGAGCGTAAGAACTCTGCTAAGGACTTAAAAGAAACAGAACAGACTGCCAAACTCGAACGCAAGAACTCTGCCAAAAAGATGAAAGACTTGGAAAAGACTGCTAAAATCGAGCGTAAAAATTCAGAAAAGGAAATCAAGCAGCTTTACAAGCTTGAACGCAAAAATTCAATGAAAGAAATCAAAGAGACTACCAAGCGTGAACAAATGGAAGCAAAGCAAGCTGCTGTTGCTCTTAAAAAGAATAAATCTTCTATAGAGTTTACACCAAGCAAACGTGCTGCATTGTTGGTTTCAACAATTGATACTAAGAAGAGCTCAGGAAACGCTACTATGAAAAACTTTTTGATAAATAAGCTCGGGTTTGAAGAAAGCAGCATTATGACACTTTCAAATATGACAAAGGACGCAAACAAAATGAAAATTTTGGAACGTTTAGATGAGCTCATTGAAACAGCTAACGAACAAGGTTGTGATGAAATATGGTTCTACTATTCTGGTGACAGTACCATAATCACCAATACAAAAACAGAAGAATACGAAGACGGTATTATTCCTTCTGACTACAAAGAAAAAGGAGTTATTAACTCCATGACATTCAATGGTAGACTCGAAAACATTGTTGAAGGAATAAAGGTTTACGTGCTTTTAGACTGTTGTCATAATGAAAACTTTTTGGAAACATCCTATGAATATTGTGGAGGAAACGATAACGTTGAAGTTTTCAATGAGTCAAGAAATTATAGCGCTGATATTACAGTATTTACTTTAAGAAGTATAGAACTTGAGTTCAAAAATAAAGGCATACTAACCAACGCTAATGCTCATATTCTTGCAAGAATGTTTATAGAACATTACAATGAATGCGTTGAAGACGGCTGTAGCAATGTTACCATATTTTCTATGCTGAACGATATGCGGGATTATCTTGTATTCAATGAAATTGAATTGTTAGCAGTACTCAACAGTCCAGTGGAAGTCAAAAACAATACATCTCTTTTATCTATCAATTGATTATAGAATTTAATTTTTAATTTGTCTCTGTGCGAAAATTTTTTTTATTTGCTATGTATATAAGCAAACAAAAATGTCTGGAGGTTTGATGCAAATCGTCGCTTATGGTGCCCAGGATGTCTACCTGACTGGCAACCCTCAAATTACCTACTTCAAGGTTGTCTATAGACGTCACACTAACTTTGCCTGTGAATCTATTGAACAAACCTTCAACGGAACCGCTGACTTCGGTCGCAAGGTCACTGCCTTGATTTCCCGTAGCGGTGATTTGATTGGTCGCGTGTACTTGCAGGCTACTCTCCCCGCTATTTCCAATGGCTCCAGCATCCGCTGGGTTGACCACGTTGGTCACCATTTGATTAAGCAGGTCGAAGTCGAAATTGGAGGACAGCGCATTGACCGTCAATACGGTGACTGGCTCCAAATCTGGTATGAACTTACCTGCGGTATGGACAAGCGCCACTTCTTGGGCCACGGTTATGACGACATGATCGGTCATGGTGATGCTGCCAACGGTACCTCTCTCCAACATTGGGGTCCTTCTCACGCTGAATCCACTCTCTTCGTTCCCTTGCAATTCTGGTTCTGCCGCAACGTCGGTTTGGCTCTTCCCTTGATTGCTCTTCAATACCACGAAGTCAAGATCAACTTGGAATTTAGAGCCTTCTCTGAATTGGTCATTGCTGGCTCCACCGCCTCTGCCGAAAGCTTGGCCTCTGCTTCCTTGTGGGTTGACTATGTCTACCTTGACACTGAAGAACGCCGCCGTTTCGCTCAAGTCTCTCACGAATACTTGATTGAACAGCTCCAGTTCACTGGTGAAGAATCTGTCACCGGTACCTCTGCTAAGCTGAAATTGAGCTTCAACCACCCCGTCAAGGAACTTGTGTGGGTTGCTCAACGTGATGTTGTCATTGATGGTGATAACAACCAGGCTGGTAACCAATGGTCTAACTACACCACTGTTACCGCTGATGATACCGCCAACGCCGCTGACCCTAGCTCTGACTCTGCCCGCGCCTTGAACAACGTTGATGGTGCTAAGTTGCAGTTGAACGGACAGGACCGTTTCGCTTTCCGCACCGGCCGCTACTTCAACTTGGTCCAGCCCTACCAGGCCCACACCAACATCCCCGAATCCCCCGGTATCAACGTGTACTCCTTCGCCTTGAAGCCCGAAGAACACAACCCCTCTGGAAGCGCTAACTTCTCCCGTATTGATAACGCTACCTTGAACTTGACCATGAACGCCAACACTGGTTCCTGCAAGGTCCGTGTCTATGGTATCAACTACAACGTCTTCCGTATCATGTCCGGTATGGGTGGTCTTGCCTACTCTAACTAAACAGTTTACCTTTTTAAATTACATAATATCATACGTATTATGACTTGAAAAATTATTTAAGAAATGCTTTTTTAAAGATGTCTATGCCTATTAGCAATGCAAGTAACACCAAAACAGGGTTCTGTTCTGCAAATGCTATAATATCAAAACGATTTCCTCCAGCTTGTTCCAGAGTATTAATTTTCTGCTGCATTTCTTGTAGCTGAATTTCGATGTTATTATTATTTTTGTTCATAATAGCTGCAATTTTTTGCTGACATTCTATGCAGCTACTTAGGTGTTGTATTACTTGGTCGCAACTAACATTCTGTACAGTAGGCTCCTTTTCTGCTGGCTTTCCATAATGTGGTTTAATTTGACCATCGTTTACAGTATACGAAGTCTCTTTAAACACTTCAGAAAGAAGAGCGGGCATTATATTTTAATACTATAAAATATCTTTGTATTACCCTAAAAATTACACTAAGTTATGTAAATGTTATCGCAAACTGAAATACAACGAGACGAACAATATGTGTTTAGGCAAGACTATTATCATCTTAAAGCTTTAAACTATTTGATGAATGAAAAAGTTCCAAGAAATGACGCTATTATAGCGTTTATAAAAAAATATAATATATCTGTTGATGTACAATTGCCTGTACAAAACGTAAAAGGAACCTATGCACCATTAATCTATCGATGTATGCTCGATAAGAAGTATCAAAAAATTACAAAGTATTTACTTAAGCATGGTGCAAACGTAAACCAGCTTCCAAATGCAGATAAAATAACCGAGTTGTTTTTTGTGTGTAGTCGTCATTACTTGAATTACTTAAAAGAAAATGGCTGTATATTACAGCTATCTTTAAATGATACTATTCAACAAATACGGGAAAGACTTATTCAAGGTGACATTAAGCGTGTGTACGACTTACAGTTTTTAAATGTACTTGAAACAAACGTTATTTTACAGGCACTGCAAGATGATTTGATAAATGACTTGCTTGTATGTCTTTTAAATAAAGTAGCTGTTATATGCAATACTACAAATGAAAAACATCACATTGATAAGCTCATAGAAAACTATAAAAATACAATAAAATTTTTATTAAACAACGACCAATGTATGAGCGACTTGCAAATACAAAACGTTGTGAATATGTATCTTGTTGATATTGTTGCTGTAATAAAAGAGCATTACAATGAAAAAAATTGGGACTTTGTGCATATTGTAAAGCACAAAGATATGAATAGATTAAAAACGGCATATATGCGTCAACTTTTTAACGATTACAATCAAACATGCTTAATGGAACTGTTTAGTAATAGCTCATCAAGCTCTGTGTCAGAGGATTTGACTTGTACGCTGACAGTAAGTCAGGATTAAACAAGTTTTGTTGATAATCGTTAGACAACGTATTCTTATAGCTCGTAATAGTTTCTTTAGAAATATTCTCTGGATTGAAAATATTTCCTGAAGCACTGTCTTTTGTAAATGCACGACTGTTAACACGGTCATAGTCAAGCTTCTTTGTTTCCATGTTTACGGTGCTTGAACCGTTTACTACTTTAACGCCTGAACCAGAACGCTTAGGCATCTTAGTTATGATTTCTTTATCGTAATTTAGCTCCATGGCATAGGCATCGTTGTATGAACGAGGCTTTTTGTTAACAGCTCCTGCGATAGGTTTATATTTGTTATTTTCTGTTTGTTGACGAATTGTGGTCTTAGCCTTTTCATCAACGTTATATGTTTTGCCTTTGTATTTTTGTGGTCCAGCATTACCAAACGCTCGATGGGCCTTGGAATATTGTTCCTTCTTTGTTGTCCTAGCTTTATCTGTGTTATAAACAGAATTCTTAGATTTATTACCTCTAATAAACGTGCTAAATTGCTTAGTACCTGTAGTCATACGTTCATTGGGCTTCATTGTCCAACCACACTTACCGTAATCGCCTGCTTTCTTTTTATTTCCAGCAACGTTACGGAAAGGAGTATTTTCAAAGTTTTTACGACTAGATTTCTTAGTCTTGGCAATCATATCTTCGGAAAGATGATGCTTTTCCGAAGCAGGACCAGGAGCATTTACCAACGCTTTATTGTTCTTTTTGCTGGTATCACGTATAATGTACTCTGGAATAGAAATACTTTCACGCATAGCACCAGTAGTGGTAAAGTTACGTTCACCATTGTTGTTTTCTACAAGAAGTTCGGGTCTGTTTTTGTGTACTTCCATTTCAAGTGTACGCTTTTCAGTTTCAGCTTTACCTATATTCATGCGACCTTCTAGTTCAAACTTGGGGTTAACAAGTAATTCATCTGTTGTTTTTGGTACAACACGCAATGAGTTATGGAAACCACCGCTTGGTTTAGAAGTATAACCGTCGTTAAGACCAGGACCGACATAGATTTTTTCAAATGGCATTTCATTGTTCTTTTTACCTGTATTGTTAGGAATATACCTAGACATATCACGCTCTTCTATATAGGTACCATTAACGTTTGTGAAACCAGCTGTAGGCTCAAACTGTGGAGCAATTTCTTCTTTTTGTTGCTTGTTTAATCCCAATTGTCCCGTAAAATTCTCTACCTTACGCGAAGTATCTGCGTCGTTGACATTCTGTGTAACTCTGCTTCCAAAGAAAGGCACCATATTTGCGTGTCGAAGATCCTTTCCTTGGTCTGGAAGCATACTATCCCACGTCGATGTTTCTAGAGTTGCATTGTATGGGTTTACAAGCTCTTTTGGCTTTTCTTTACTGCTTAATAATTCTTTAAATTGGGAAGGTACTGCTGTTGCTAGCTTGGGGTCAAACTTTGGATTGACGATACGTTTCTTTTTATCGTCTTCTTTAAGCGTATTAAAGTAAAAAGGTACAATATTGGTATTGATTGTATCAAAGCTCTTTTGCCAGTTGTTGTCAACTGCTTGAAATTCTGTTCGAGTAACGTTATCGTACTCTTTAGATTCATAAATGTTTTTACCAACAGCGTGCTTTACTAGTGTTTGACCATTCTTATTTTCAAACTGTTCAGACGTTGTTTGTCTGTTTTTCATATACAGTCCAGTACCTAATAGGCCCAAAAATAGATAAACAGGAACTTCCATTATATAATCTATTCTAAGAAAATAATGTTTAAACGCCAGTATAAATATGTTTGATATTTTAAATGAGAATATCCATAGAAACATCAAAGCCACATCTAGTAAAAGAGCTATTTAACCGTATGACAAAGAAGCATGAAATATTAGCTAAATGCCAGATAGAAATGGAAGAAGAGCACAAAGAAATAGACAGCTCTTCAGACCAAGAAGCAGAAGAACCAGAAAAAAAATTCCAAGATAGTGATAACTTTTTATGTGATAAAGAGCCGTCGTTTGTAGAGCTACTTAACTATATGAGAATTCTATGGTCAACTAATAATAACGTGTATGTAAATGTGTTATATAACATCGTAGTATACCCACAGTTTATGGTGTCAAAGGAAAAATGTACTCAAAAAGAATACTCGATATATAAGAGTATTTTTAATAGAAAAAATTATATGCCAGACATAGTAATACTGTTGTATGACGAAAACACGGTATCCATGGAAAATATGTTGAATGATCCATTCTTTAAAATACACGTATTTAAGGTTCAATTACTCGATGAAATGCTTAATGAAACAGCACAAATGCTATCAGATACACTTATGTTTATTTATGGGAATTATATAGACGATAGTTCACAGTTCAGTTATTTTGAACAATGCTATGCCAACTATAACTGCATTGACAAGAAGAAGTAACACGATAACTACGAGGTAAGGAAGAGAAAGTTGAAATATATACATTCCAAAAGGTTTCAAAATGGTTTCGAAAATAATATCTTTACTACGCTGCTTTGTGAACTCTTCCATTATTTGTGTCCATAGTTTCTCTAATACCATACTTACTTGAAGTAACATATTTTATGCTTCTATGTAATCGCAAAAATCTGATACACGCTTACACAGAAACGAATTCTGTTTCGATAATATAAAACCATTACGACGTATGGTGTTTATTTTTTCTATATTACTTGGGTCTAACACGTAATTGAATTTTTCTTCGATATTGTTTAAATCACATGCTATATAATTCACATTTTCTAAAAATCCAAGCTGTTTTAGCTCGTATTTTACGTGTACATCATATGCAATCAATAACGAACCCGACGATATAATTTCAAAAAACTTGGAAACAATATATGGACGGTCATCTCGTGCACAGCACGTAAATGCTGCTAAATAAGAGTTAATTAACGTATAATATTTACTACCACAATAGTTATGACGGTTTCTGTCATTATACCCTGGATGACATAAATATTCAATTTTCTTATTTTTCTCAGCAATTAAAGCTGCTTTATGTCTTGCTGGATAAATACTTTCTGTCATCTGACCTGATAATAATATTTTATGTGTTGGGTTTTCGTTGAATTTTATTTCTTTTAACAGCGTTTCATTTACGTAATGCGGAAACCAATAAGTGTTTATGTTAACGTCATAAAACATAGGAACACAATAGGCATACGAATTAAGTAATAAATTAAAGTAATTTAAAACTCTTAAGCGTGCCTTTATATTGTTATGCAAATCATCAATATACCAGCATAATTTAATGCCAACGTTATTCTTTTTTACACGTCTTAGAAAGGCATGATTGTTTAAAACATAAGAACCACACAACCATATAAGTATTACTGAAGGCCTGGTTCCACAAAACGTTTCAATATTTTTTAAAGTAAGAATTTTTATATCCTTTGTATTAGCTACTTTCCAACCATTTTTTTCAAATTGTATACACGGTATTCTGTATATCAATGCACTACCATCAACGTCTTGGTCTTCTTCATACACACATCCACATATAAAAAGCTTCATATTATAATATTAATTATAAAATTATTGGTACAACTACGCGCTGACACGAAACAATATATACCGTATTATCACGTTCACGTACATATACTTCGTTTGTTTTTATAATAGACTGTTCCTGACTGTCATGGTCTTTAACTTTTGAAAGTATACTGTTAATTTCGTCTTCTACGTTATCCATTTGTTAAACTAACTAATTTATTATAACAATTTTGACACATTATTGCATCATTTAATGCTCTATGTGATTGTTCTTTCTTTTCCTTAAAAAGTAGCTCGTAAAGAGCGTTTAGTTTTGGATTTTTATATAACCCTAAAAGCTTACGCGAAAGCTCCATTGTACATATTACATTTAGTGTACTTATTCTTTTTGCAAGAAATAGTTTATCAGCTCGATAACATTCCGATAACAACACATAAATATCAAAAGAGGCATTATGACATACTATGGTATCGACATTGTGGCTATTCATGTGTTCTAACAGTTCGTCTAAAGCTTGTTCTATATTTTTTCCATGCTTTAGTGTCATATCAGACGTAATACCGTGTATATCTGAATTTTTAATATTTTTATTTTTTATCAATGTAGAGTATTGTAATTTTGTTTCTTCTTTTGTTATCACGTAACCAAGCTCAATAATTCTAGAATTTTTATAATATTTAAGCTCTTTAGGGTCATAATATTTATTGTAGCCTTCCATAATAGGAATGCCTGTAGTTTCCGTATCCAAAAATATTATACTCGATATTACGTCTTTCTTTTTTTCATCAATCCAGGTATTTTTTAATTTTTTCCACATTTCTTTATGCTTCCCAAAGGAAAATTCAGTTTTTACGCACTGCATAATTTAGTTTATAATTTTTAAAAACTTATGCGTAAAAACACCGTAAAAAATAAGTTACAATAGTTTATAAATGCCTCGTACTAACACCTCTAAGACTACCAAGGCTAAGGCCGCCCCTGTTGCTGCCGCTGCCGCTGCTGCCGCTGCTGCCCCAGCTCCTGTTGCTGAAACTCCTGTCGTAGCCGACAAGAAGAAGAGCCCCAAGAAGAAGGAAGAGCCTGTTGCTGTTACTCCTGAACCTGCTGTTGCTCCTGCTGCTGCTCCTGCTGCTACTGTGGGTGAAGAAGCTGTTAACTATACCTCTATGAATGCTTCTCTTGTTGTTTCTCTTCAACGCGTAATTAACGAAACCAAGGAAGCCATTAAGACTGTTCGTACTATGAAGACTATGCACGAAAAGGAGCTTAAGGAAAACAAGAATTCTAAGAAGAAGGAAAAGCGTGTCCGCACTTCTCAAGCTGGATTTGCTGTTGCCACTAAGATTACTCCTCAGCTAGCTGCTTACATTGGTGTTGATTCTGTTGACTCCCTTTCTAGAACGGAAGCCGTCAAGAAGATCCACCAAAGAATTGTTGAAAAGAACCTCCAAGACCCCCAAGACCGCCGTATTATCCGTTACGAAAATGACAAGGAACTCAAGACTCTTTTGGGACTGCCAGAAGCATTCAAGAACAACAGTAAGGGTGAAAAGGATATCAAGCTTTCATACTTTAACTTGCAACGTTACATTTCCCATCACTTTATCAAGGAATAATTTTTTATAATTATATTACTTTAATATATAATGCTCAAACAGAAGAGCTCTTTTAATAGTTGTGTTGTATTAGACATTGATGAAACCTTGATACATACGAAATATACAACAGATAAACAAGACGAATCTTTAAAAAAGAAATCTGATATTTCTTTTAAAATTAATGGAATATATTACTATATCTTAGTTAGACCAAATGCAGTATCCTTCTTAAAAGCCGTGTTTGAAAAATTCGAACACGTTTGCATTTGGACAGCTGCAGAAAAGCTGTATGCAAAGAAAATAATTTCAAACCTCTTTACGGAAAAACAAGAAGCTTCTTTACTAGAATTCTGGAGCAGAAAGAACTGTGTTATTAAAGATGGAAATTATACTAAGCCTCTTACCAAGCTGTTTAACAAGCATAAATTCTTAAATCCTAAAAATACAGTGTTAATAGATAATAATAATCTCATTACAAAATTAAATAAAAATATGAGCATTAACGTGCCTGATTATACTGGTCAAAAGAATGATAAAATACTATTAAAGCTTACTCCATTAAGAACTATTAATTCAGAGCAAAAATTAACATTATACAAGAATAAATTGAAATAAATTTTATTTGCTCTTTGTATAAGTAATGTCGTCGTTGTGCTCATTCGCTCCATTTGAAAGTACTAAACAAGCTCAACAAGCTCAACAAGCTCCTTCTTCTAACCAACAAGGTGGTGGTTCTAGCGATTACTATGGTGCATTCTATGCCCAGAACATCAGCGTTCCTGAGCTCACTAAAACAACGTTGGAAAATATTGATAACTCTCCTATGTTTAACCCATTAGCTGAAAACACTGTTATTCCTACTGTTTTGACAGGAATTGTTCCCGTTGCTTCAGTACTTGCAAACACCAATTAAATGCGGTATAAACTCTTGAAAATTCTATATGCATAGTTTAAGAATTATGCATATAGGCGTTATTGGCTGCGGATTCGTTGGTGGTTCTCTAGTAGAATGCTTTAAAGAAAAAGGTAATACTATCTATTCCTATGACAAATTCAAAAACATTGGAACCCTTGAAGAAGTCATTGAAAATTCAGAAATTATTTTTCTATGCTTACCTACGCTATATGACGAAGAAAAGAAATGCTATGATACCACTGCTATTGAAGAAACATGTACAGCACTTGCAAGAAATGGTTGTAATAAGCCAATCGTCATAAAAAGCACTGTAACCCCAGGTACTTGCGATAATCTTGCACAGAAGCATAATCTTCAAATTGTACATAACCCAGAATTTCTAACTGCATCAACAGCGTTATATGATTTCAAAAACCAAAATCATATTGTTATTGGAAGCACTAAAAGTGTAACCGACGAAGCATTATCAGATGTACGAAATTTCTATGCATTGTCATTTAAAACAGCTGCAATTTCAATGTGTACTGCATTTGAATCAGAGGTAATGAAATTAACATGCAATTGCTTTTATGCTGTTAAGGTTCAATTCTTCAATGAAATACATGCTCTTGTTGAACACGACCAAAAAAGCTATGACACTGTAATAGATATGTGTTTAAAAAATGGTTGGATACATCCTATGCATACTAAAGTTCCTGGAACAGATGGAAAATATAGCTTCGGTGGAATGTGTTTTCCAAAAGATACACGTGCACTTTGCTCGTATATGGAACAAAAAGGTATTATCAACAGTATTTTAAAAGGTACTGTTGAAGAACAAAGAAAAATGCGAGAAGACTAGACATTTAATCAAAATTAAGCGTTATAAGACACTTATGTCCAGAAATAATTTTAGTTGCAGACACAGTAGCTGTATTTGGCTCTTTTTCATTCATGCTGCTTGATATAGCATTATAATTTTTTTCAATATACTCGATAACAAGGTTTTCAATTGCCCATCGGAAGAAGTTTAGCTGTCCGATAGTAGTATGAATTGACTGACCATTATCGTATTCTAGCCATATACGTGACCTTCTGCAGAAAGGGTCAAATAGCTTCTTACTATATGATTTAAGCTGAGACTTATAATACGTATGCAAAAAGAACAAATTTGACACTACCTTACCATTACGTACCTTTCGTATTTCATACTTGGTATTATTGGCTTTTGAATAGTTAGTTACAAAGTAATCGATGAGACGCAAGGAAATACGTGTTTCACCTTTTAAAATAGGAATCATAATAGCTAAATTGCTTTCTATTTTAAAAAATGCTAGTAGCGTTTCCATAAGCTCATCTTCTTTACTTTTGATAACTAAGCTCTTATTATGGTGTGTATCTATTAATGGATATGTTTGTGGTCTGTCGTTAATGATATTCATATAATGTTAAATTATAATATGACTATTTTTAGCGCAATTTTTTCATAAAAATTTTTCTTTTCATTTTCTATTACGGTGTTGTTATTTATATAGTATTCCTCTATTTGTTGTATTATGTCTTCGTGGTTATAAGATTTACATAAGTAGTCGTATTTACATTTAAAGTTTATCTTTTGTGTTTCTATTTCTTCGAATGCCCTTTTCTTTGTATGTGTTATAAGAGTATCTGACCAAGGTAACTGTCCATATATGCAGTATAAAAGGGTATAATACAAAGACTCTAAATCATCTCGATAACTATAATTTTTTAAACCCTTTTTATGAGCATTGATACTCATAAAAATCGGAGAACCAACGACTGAGTTACACACTAGGTCTTCTGTAAATGGTGCAGCTAAAGAAAAATCTATTATAAATATAGCGTCTTTATCCAGCATAATATTCATTGGTTTTATATCTCTATGCACTATACCATTAGAGTGTATTTCTTCAAGGCATACTACTAGCTCATATAATAAATACAATGCGTTGTTTAACTCTATAATACCGTTGTTTTTTATGAAGTCATGTAGTGTTATGTCGTACTTTGGTATGACTATGTACTTTAATATACTAATGCTTCCTGATGATAAAATTGTGGGAACATTGGCTTTATTATGCAGGTGTTTAAGAATATATAATTCTTTTTGGTATACATTATGGTCTTTAAATAGTTTAATAGCTACTTGTTTATTTGATGATTGTTTATGTGTTCCATAGAATACTCTGCTATGCCTTCCTGAACCTATCAACTGTTTATTAAACAAAACATACCCATCTTCTAATTCCATCTTAAATTTATAATTTATTAAAAAACTGAACTAAATTATTAATAACTGAAATGATACGTAAGAAATTCACTATGGTCATCAAACGACAAATCCCTCTAGTTGAATACCTGGGGAGGGGGAGCTCTAAAAATGTTACGGAAATTTGTGAAATGGTTACGGACAATTCACGAAACCTGACGAATAATTCACGAAATGTGACGATAGATGTGCAAAAACAACACATACTTGATGAAAAAAATATGAGAGAAAAATTTCAAGAAAATATTTCTCTTCAAAATAATTTTGAGAAGAAGAAGTTTGTTTTTACAACTCACAATTGTATTTATGATTCTCTCATAGAAGAAAAGATTTGTAGTTTTTGTAACAAAGAATTTGTCAATGGAATCCCAGTAGTTCCAATGGAACATGTTATGGAAAAGGACCATTGCGATACTCGGATAGCTGAGTTCAACAGACGAACTATGACAGACCAGAAGTCAGAGGAATGGCTGCGTGCTAGGCATGAATGTGTTACGGCAAGTGTGGTGGCCAAAATAACAGACAAACTTGAGTCCAAGACAATAAAGTCTATGATAATCGAGAAAGCTCATTATGGTAAGTACTCGAAGAATATCAAAAACATTTACACAACATACGGAGAACTGTATGAACCACTTGCAAATATGGTATATGATTACCGTAGTGGACGAAATACGTATGAGTTCGGGCTTATCAAGCATCCTATGTATAATTTCATAGGAGCTTCAACAGACGGTGTCACCAACGACTTGATAAACATTGAAATCAAATGTCCTACTTCACGAGTTGTCGATGGGCATATTAGTCAGTTGTATTACGAACAAATGCAGCTACAAATGGAGGTACTTGACTTGAATATTACTCACTTTTTCGAATGCAACTTCATTACACATACCATAGACGAGTTCATAAACGGTACTTTTAAGCACGAAAAAGGCATTATAGTCGAATATCTTTCTGAAGGCATAGAACATTATGAGTATAGTCCATTGGAACTACACAAAGACAATGCCCTTTTAATGGAATGGAAAGAAAGCGTTCATATTCGTCTTATGAACAGTCAAAAAATTATAACGGACACTATTTACTGGTCGTTGTTGCGTGTCAACTGCAATGAAGTATTGCGTGACAAAGAATGGTTTGCACGAAAGCTTCCAATGCTCGAGAAGTTTTGGTCTAAGGTACTTGAAGAACGAGAAACAAATGCACTGGAACAAGAGTACTATGGAAACCAGCTAAAGGACGGAATTTGTATGATCTAAAATTAACAACACCATAACAACAGCTGAAAGTTTCCAAGATTTTTTTAAATAATGCAGCATCATACCAAGCATTATTTCGCTATTTGATTGCCATGATTTTCCATTTAGGCTCTTACTACCGTAATGATGTATAGAATAACTATTAGAATACTTTGAATAGTCTATGTCTTTACGGCTTGTATATTCTGTCCATTTGATAGGGTCAATAAGACCGCTTTGTACTACTTCTTTTTCAGAGAAATTGTTTACTATTTGTGAAAAAGCTTTAGGACCTGTTGTTCTGAAAATATATGCAATATTTGTTTCATACCATGCTCTTTCTATGGGTTGTTGTGAAACAAATTTGATTAACTGTTTCCATAGTGCATTTTTTTTTGAAGATGCAAACCAACCATTGTTATAAAGAGTGTCGTAATAATTCGAAGCAATTTGTTCAAATATATCTACGTCAAGAGACACTACAAAAAGTTTTTTATTTGTTTTTAGAAATAGGCTGTCAATAGGCTTTAAACATTCGCAGTCCATATCCACATATAATCCGCCATAAGCATACATTATACAGTATTTTGCAAAATCTATTTTTTGTATCATAGACGGTAACATCTCATAAAATTGAAGGTATTTTGGAAATGACCTTTTTATAAGGTTTTCAATGTCGTCTTTTTCCCATAGTAAATATTCGTAATCTTCGTGATTTCTCATCCATGATATAGCATAACGACGATATTCTTTTGGTACCTTATTACCACCTTGATACCATATTTGATGTATTACTTTTGGTATATGATGCATTTAAATGCTCTTTGATATTTTTTTAAATTTATTTACGAATAAAATATAAGTTATATTATATGTCTGCTATTACTACCGTCGTACTTTCTGCATCAGACTTTGGTACTAAGGTCGAATACCACCAGAAGCGCAAGGCTCTTGTAGCTGAAGGATATACTGTTTCTGTTTCTACCAAAAATACAGTAACTCTTGTAAAAGAAGCACCTGCACCTGTTTCTTCAAGAAGAGGTTCGACACCTTCTCGCAGAAGAGCTCCTTCTGTTACCCGTACCGCCCATGCCCCTGCACCTATTGCCGCTGCTGCTCCCGCTCCCGCTCCCGCTCCTGTTGTTGCTGTTCCCGTCCCAGCAAAGAGAGGTTCTACCCCTACCCGAAGAAGAGCTCCTGCCCCCGCTCCTGCCCCTGTCCCTGTCCCTGCCCCCGCTCCTGAACCCGTTGCCGCTGCTCCCGCTCCCGCTCCTGCTGCTACACGTGGACGTGGACGAGGTCGCCGTTAAATTTATATTTTTTACAAATCAATCATTGTAAAGTATTTTATACCAAGATTATATAATGCCTGTTAGAGCAAGAACAGGTAAAAGAATATTTACTAAAGTTTCAAAAGAACCTGAAAAGTCACAAGAACCTGTTCAAGAACCACAAGAACCACAAGAACCTGTTCAAGAACCACAAGAAATTATGAAGAAAAGTTTACCGTCTCCTTCACGTATTCCAGTTAGAAAACCAACACCTGTCAGGAGAGCTCCTTCGCCTTCGCCTGTTGTCAGGAGAGCTCCTTCGCCTTCGCCTTCTCCTATTTCTACTCGTGCTTCTGCTCCCATTAAAAGAAATTTAACACCTAGTCGAAGAACTCCTTCACCTATTGTAAATCGTAAAGACGATAATAAAGTGCATGCATCAATATTAAAAAGAAGTGATACTCCTCCACGTATGTTACGAAAATAATTTCTGCTTTAAAAATATTCAGAATAATATTTTATATTATTTTATAATGTTTGTCCAACACAAGTTTGTGCTTAACAGTGAAAATATTGAACGTATTAAAGCTGTTAAACCCGAGTTCGGGTTCAATGGTTTTGGTGAAGTGACTTACTACCGTACATACAGCAGACAGCTTGAAAATGGTGGTCAAGAGCACTGGGGAGACACTGTAGTACGTGTTGTCCAAGGCGTCATCAGTATTCGAAAGAGCCACATGTTGAATAACTACTTGCAATGGGACGAAAATTATTGGCAAAATTATGCTCTTGACTTCGGGCTTTATCTTGCAAATATGAGATTCTTGCCTCCTGGAAGAGGATTGTGGGCAATGGGTACCAAGCATGTTGACCGCGTGGGTTCTGCTGCTCTTAATAACTGTGGTGCTGTTGATACTACCGATTTCATTGCTGCTGCAGATTGGACTATGGATATGCTTATGCATGGTGTCGGTGTTGGTTTCAACACTGTATGGAAGGGATGCACCAAAGTTCCTGCTGACACTTCCTCAAGTGTTAAATTCGTTGTGCAAGACAGTCGAGAAGGATGGGTATCTTCTTTGAGATATCTACTTGGCTGTTATATTCCGCATTCCTTTGTTGACCATAAAGATAGTGTTTGCGAGGAATACTATGTAAAAGAAAATATGCGTAACAAAATGCCAGAGTTTGACTACTCTATGGTGCGTCCTGCTGGTGCAATTATCAAAGGTTTTGGAGGCATTGCAAGCGGTCCTGACCCGTTGATTAAGCTTCACGAGCGTGTTCATGCTGTTATGAAGCGCTACCTTAAGGGGGAAATCAACGAAGTTCGATGTGTTGCTGACGTTATGAACTCCATTGGTGCTTGCGTTGTTGCAGGAAACATTCGTCGAAGCGCTCAAATTGCACTGGGAAACGTGCATAGTGATACCTTTTTAAATTTGAAAAATTATTCCCTTTATCCTGAACGCATGGAAATCGGATGGATGAGCAATAACACTGTTATGCTCGAGAAAGACGAGGACTTCCTTCGTATTCCTGATATTGCCGAGCGCATTCGTGACAATGGTGAACCTGGTATTTTCAACTTGATTAACATCCAGAAGTTTGGCCGTTTCACGGACGAGATGCCTGACAAGGCAACGCTGAGCAATCCATGCAGTGAAATTCCCTTGGAGTCATACGAGCTATGCAACCTTGCAGAAGTGTTTCCTACACGGTGTGTAAATAACAAGGGAGAACTGAATGATGCAGTACTTTATCAAGCTATAAAATACGCTACTTTCTACGCATCGACAGTTTCATTGCTTGCTACCCATCGTTCTGAAACAAATGCGGTTATTGCTCGTAACAGACGTATTGGCGTTTCTCTTTCTGGTATTGCTGACTGGATGGACAAAATTGGTGCTGCTTATCTAAGCCGCAAGCTTCGTCAATGCTATAAAATAGTGCGAGCTGAAAATAAAAAGTTAGCAGAACAAGCAGGTGTTCCCAAGAGTATCCGAGTGACTACCATTAAACCTTCCGGAACCATTAGCCAGCTTACAGGTGTATCTTCGGGAATGC
>Ga0233439_10002595_pt1 | contig 20104 bp, 20 predicted proteins | sample SI_123_September_6_FD_182713 | JGI IMG/M metagenome (GOLD analysis project Ga0233439, IMG submission 182713) | Seawater microbial communities from Saanich Inlet, British Columbia, Canada - SI_123_September2016_100_MG | ecosystem: Environmental > Aquatic > Marine > Inlet | place: Canada: British... | reverse complement strand
TATGACTTTAGAAAAAAAAAATAGTTATGCATTAAATTTATATAATAATTTGAATTCGATTAGTGATATTATTAAATTAAAGGATAATACGAACAAGTATGACTATGTTAATGATGAAAAATTGATAAACTAATATTAATAGTTACTTGCTATTTATATAATGGATACTATACAAACTAAGGATATAAAACAAACTAAGGATATAAAAGATAATATGAATGTCGCCAATAAGAAGGCAGCGGTTGTATTAGAAACAAAAGGTGAAAAAGAGTTTATTAAACATGTATTTACTGCAGAGGATGGAAAGAAATTAACTTATGCAGAAATGCGAGCCCTATATGGATAAAAATTAAAATTATCTTATGCTATACTGATTCATTTAATAAATAATATAATGTCATACATTAACTACTATGAATATAATCCAACACAAGAAACACTATATAAACGTGTTTATGACCCTACGATTAATAGGGTTGACTTACAATATATTGTTGGATACCTGTTATTGGACACTTTTCATATATACCAGTTAAAATGTTAGATATTTATTTAAAAATGAATATCTAATTAATTATAATGGATTCAAATGATAGCGAAAACGATAGTATTGAAATTAGTTATACCTTAGATAATTGGAACGATTATCGAAATAGTGTAGATTCACAGATAACCACTATGTGGAATTTTGTTTTATATAATCAATTTTCGAATGAAGAAATACGTAGATTACAATGTAAAGTTAATTATTTAAATACGAATTTAGATAAATCTAATAAAGAATATGAGAATCTTAGTAATAAATTTGAAGATGTTTATCGAACTAATAAATCATTAAAACGTAAAATTAGCAAATTAGAAGATGAATTATGTCCACCATCGCGTAAAAAAAGTAAATTAACTAATCTATTAGCAGAAGAATTTACTAATATTGATGCGGATTATACATTTATGACTTTAGAAAAAAAAAATAGTTATGCATTAAATTTATATAATAATTTGAATTCGATTAGTGATATTATTAAATTAAAGGATAATACGAACAAGTATGACTATGTTAATGATGAAAAATTTATTAAATTATATAATTTAATACCATCTCTAGAAGAGTTGGATAATATAATTGGTATGACTGAAGTTAAAGATACTATTTTTAAAGCAATATGTTATTTTATACATGGGTTACATAATAAAACAGAATTAAATCATGTTATGATAACAGGTCCGCCAGGTGTTGGGAAAACAACAATAGCTAAAATTATTGGTAAAATATATTTACAATTAGATTTTTTGGAAAATGATATATTTATAACAGCAAGTCGTTCTGATTTAATTGCAAAATATTTAGGTCAAACAGCAATTAAAACACAAGAAGTAATTGATCGAGCATTAGGGGGAGTTTTATTTATTGATGAAGTATACTCATTAGGTAATTCAGAAAAACGAGATTCATTTGCAAAAGAATGTATTGATACACTTAATCTTAATATGACTAGGGATGAAAAACCTTGGTTATTAATTGTAGGAGGGTATAAAGAAGATATAGAAAAATCATTTTTAGCTTTTAATAAGGGATTAGAAAGACGATTTACCGTTAGATTAAATATAGAAAAATATAATGCCGAAGAATTATATTTAATTCTATTAAAATTTATTAAAGATGATAATTGGAAAGTTGAGGAAAATGCTATAACGGTTGATGATATTACTAAATCATATCAATATTTCAAGTTTTATGCTGGTGATATGCAAAAACTATTTCAACAAGCAAAACAATTTTATAGTATACGGTTAATGAAAGATTCACTTGTACTAGGTAATAATGATAATAAATTATCTAGAGATGATATTAATAAAAGCATTGAATATTTAGTTGATAATATTGCATCATCGAAAGATGAAATGGATAATTATATTAGACATAGTATGTACGTATAGCATAAATAAAAATTAAAAATGCTAAATAATAAAATGCATATAATTCTAATAATTTATCAAAATCATTTTCATACTCTAATTGTAAATGCGGATTTATTATTCTATAGATAAATCCTGATTCCATATCTTTGTTACCAAGTAAAATATATTCTAATTTTGTTAACATACAATTAGAACCAATTTTCCAATTAAATATAACAAATACTAATAAAGCAATAGAATTTTTTAAATGATAAATTGTATTAAATGGACTTGATATTATATAAATTATTAATATAAAGTGTATTAATCTAAGCAAATTAACTAACATATTATATTATATTATATTATAAAATAATATGTTTTGTAAAAATTAAGATACAATTAGATATTTCAAGCTTGTTTCTCTACACTTTTGGTGCCTCTTGCGTGTATGCAGGTAGTCTATTTAGGGGGTTGCCTTCATAGAGTCCGTTCACAGAAAGAACAGCCCATAATAAATAACATGGTGCGCAACAACATGCTAGGATGGCATGGATCCAATTAATTCCATTAGTAGATCCGTCAGTGATATTATATGCTATTAATTGAGCAGCAACAATTATCATTAGATTAGCTACACAACTAATCCACATATTACCCATATGTTCTTTACCATTATCAAAAGTAGCTACACTTTTAGCGAAAGAACCAAAGTTTTCTCGGAATTGTTTTCTTCCTTGTTCGGTACTGAATTTATTAATAACTTGACCAGCTAATCCTGTACTTTGAGTAAAAAGTTCAAAAGGAGTCATATATATATACTATAGATTTTTTATATATTTTTATTTTCAATATAAAAAATAGATACTATATATAAATATAATGTATCAATCGAAAAATAAGAGTGATAGTAAAACACCTTATGATATACGTGTTGTCAAAGTAACTACGTCTGGTCCTAAAAGAGCAATTTTAACAAAAGAAGAATATACTATAAAAGATGGTCGAATAACTCTACCACAATATTATTATTCTGCTGGATATTATGAACGTTTAACAGATGGTGTATGGGAAGATTTACCGCTATTAGACAGTTAAACATACTTTGTTCCAAGTATTTTTAGTTGATTTTCCAAGTTTATCATTTAGATATGATTTAAGATCTTTTTTATCTGGAATTTCATTATCGTATAGATTATTCCACCAATTGGAAAAACTAGAATAGAATTCACTAGATTTAACAATATCAGTTGATTCTGTAGTTTGTTCAACACATTCCTGAAAAAATGTATCAAAACGAGTTGATTCACTTGGTTCGTCCATATCAGCTATTGGGTCAGAATCATTTACTTCAAGTTCAAGAGTATCTGTTGAATATAAAGAATATATATAATTTAATAGGTTATTAACATTATCATTATTTAGAGATTTAAGATGAGTTCGCACAGTCGTTTCATCAAGTTTTTGTTCGGCATATATTTGTAATCGAAGTAAAACACTGTTAAGACGTCGTCTATCATTTTGTGTAAAATCAACGAGATTATTGTTAAAAGATAATTGTGACATTTCGTTCACTAATTGTTCGGATGTTCGACCAAGAGAAGACATGAGGTCAATCGTTTCTAGATCAAAGCTAAATTCGGTTAATAGGGTTACTAAAGACATTAAATATAAATAGTAATATCTTTTTAAATTATTACTATTTATTTTTTGTCCATTATTATAATAAGTATCAAATGTGCATTCCGGATTGCAATAATACTTTTTTGATTTTTTTACCAGATAAATATTTTAATAAGAAAAAGTATTGGTGTTGGTATAAAAAAGCTAGAATACATATAGTAGAAGAATTAGAAAACAAAGGAATTTGTGTCATCTCTAATCAAAAAATGTTAAACTATACTAAAGATTTAAGTTTTACATTTAATGAAAAAGCTAATCCTAAAGTAAATACTCTTTATATTCATTTATTAAATGGACAATATTATTCGGATGATATTTTTTGCAAAAAGAAAATAGAAATCGAAAGAGAAATTTTATTCTTACTCGCAGCCAAATTAGGTGTTCATATGATTGAATATGATGTTGAAACAACCGAAGTAACTGTTTCGAATATAACTGCATCAACAGATATAAAAAATGTAAATATTAGTACAGTTTATAATAAAACTATCACTAATAAAACCACAAAAAAATACGAAGAAGAATATTCAAATAGAGGAGCCCCTGTATATATAGCATCTAAAAATATAGAACAGGTAGAAGAAAACATTAAACAAAAGTTTAGTAGTTTACCCAAAGTGTTTTCATATGATTTTTATCAAAAAAGTAACAAGCTTAAAACATTTGTATATAAACGATATAATTTTAAAATGAAATCACTAAAATATATTGCCGAAACAGAAGATGTAATCGATAAGAGTTTTGAAGTTAAAAGTACATTATTAGGATATGGAATTGGTATAAAATTCGATAAATATATTAATTATATAGAAAAAGTAACATATAATATTAAATTTTTTACGGATCAAGAAATACGAATAAAATTAGATAGTGTTTTGCGATTGAAAACCGATCCTTTTTCTATTATTAGAGAAAGATATAATAATATGGATGATAAGGATATTGCTATTTTCCATATCGCAGATTATGTTCGTAAATATGCACAAAAATGTACTTTTACTTTGTTAGATTCGAATGATCGTAATATAGTTATTAATAATAATCTTAATTTATATGATAAATTAGTAAGCTGGATTGATAGTCAAAATTCTGGACTATTTGAAGGTATATGTCATACTTTTATAAGCACTTATCAAATAAGAACTTGGTTATTAGCTAAATTAAAATTAAATAATAATGAAATATTAAATGAAAATGATAGTTCTAAAATTGAAGAATGTGGTATATTATGTTTGCAAAAAAAGAAATACGAAAAATACAAAAAAAGTTTATTAGAAACATCCGATGATTCATTGGAAACTTTAGAAGAACCAGTTCCAGTCCTAGTTGCACAATACCAAGAAGATTCAAATATTAGTGATTATATACAAGAGTCTTTATAAAAAATATTGATTTAACAAGATATTATTTTTATATTATATAATATTAATGTGTGGTATATGGACTATCATTGAAAAAAATACTGAAGCTGATGTGTCAGCTTATTTAGCAGATTTCTGGAAAATAAAACATCGTGGACCAGATAATTCTCATATTGAAACATTTGATAATGTTTATATTGGGTTTCACCGACTTGCTATTATGGATACTAGTTTTAAAAGTAACCAACCGTATGTAGTAAGAGATAGCACACGAACTATTGTATTTATTTGCAATGGAGAAGTATATAATTATACACAACTCAACAAAGAATATGATTTTGATGTTGGTACTAGTGATTGCTTGGTCATACCTAAATTGTTTATTCACTATACAAATAATCATAGCATAGAGGAATGGATTCAATTATTTAATGATAAAATTAAAGGTGAATATGCATTCATTTTATTTGAATATGATGAAATGATGAAATTATCAAGATATTTTGTTGGGAGAGACCATGTTGGAATACGTCCGTTATATATGTCAAAAAATAATAATGATGTTGATTTTTATTCATCTGAAATAAAAGGGATGTTGAATTATCAAGATCCGATTGAAGAATTCCCTCCTGGTACTATAAAAATAGTAAATCATAATATTTTCAGTTATGATACAAAGTATGTAAATTTTACTGATATATATAATACTGTGTCGTCAGATTCAATTGTATTTAATAATGATGTATATATACACAGAGATAAAACTATTAATAATATTAGAAATGCTACTATAAATTCTATTAAAAGAAGATTAGTAGCACATCGACCAATAGCATTCCTATTATCTGGGGGAGTTGATAGTAGTTTAGTAGCTGCGATTAGTGCTAAAATTATTGGACAACCTATTAGAACATTCTGTTGTGGAATGAAAGGGTCAACAGATATGAAGTATGCTCGTATGGTAGCTGATCATATTGGTAGTAATCATACAGAAGTATATTTTACAGAAGAAGAAGGATTAGAAGCACTCGAAGATGTAATTTATACAACGGAAACATGGGATACTACTACAATTAGAGCATCAGTAGGTCAATATTTAGTAAGTAAATATATTGGTACGCATACTGATTGTCGTGTTGTTATGGTAGGTGAAGGACCGGATGAAATATGTTCATCATATCTTTTTAATTATTATGCACCAAATAGTAGTGCTTTATGTGAGACGGCAAGAGACTATGTTCGTAATATACATTTATATGATGGTAGACGAGCCGATAGATGTGTTTCAAGATGGGGATTAGAAGCACGAATTCCATTTCTCGATCCTGAATTTATTAGAACTTATTGGAATATTCCAAGCAAATTAAGAAATCCTAAAAATAATCCAATGGAAAAATGGTGGTTGAGAGAAGCATTTAGTGGTTTAAATTTACTACCAGATGAAATTCTATGGAGAAAGAAAGAAGCATTTTCAGATGGAGTCAGTTCAACTGAACGTTCGTGGTATCAAATTATACAAGAACATGCTCAAAATAATTATAAAGGTGTTATACCTGTTGATATGTATCAAACTAATATACCACAAACTTTAGAAGCCAAATATTTCAGAGAATTATTTATTACACAATTCGGGATGAGACGAGATAATATTATTCCGAATTATTGGCAACCAAAATGGGATAAAGATGGTAATGAAATTAAGGAATATATGGATCCTTCAGCCAGAGTATTAGAAGTTTATAGTTCATAATTCTATATATGCATTTGATTTTTTAGAATGTGTGGAACAAAGACTGTATATTTTATAAATTCCATTTAATAGAATAATAAAAAATATATTTCCAACTAAAATCCAACTTGCCACATCGATATATTTATTAATATAATCTTTATGGAAAATTAAATGATAAAATAAATATGAGTCTGCTGCTATTCCCGATAAGAGAAATAATATTTTATAAACACTACAAGTTAAAGTTGGATTATATGTATCATTGCAACATTGTCCTATCCGTTTCCATAAAAAGAATATACTATAGTAACAAATACATAAAAATAAAAAAATTTCAGCATATATTAGAATAACAATATATCCTTTTTCGTGTTTACTTGTATCATTAAATGATAATTCATCTCTTTCCTTTATTAATAACATACCAGATGCTATTGTACATATAAATGAAGATATAAAAGCCAGCAATAAGGGAATATTTTTCGACATTAATAAAATAATAAACTATCGTTTAATTATTTTGTTAATTCAATTAATAATTCACTAACTACGTTATCCCAATTCATAATTTCATGTTGTCTAAATATTTTCATATCAGGATACCATTTTGTTCTAGTATCATCTAATCCCCAACGCCATTCAGGTATATGGGTTATTAATCCCCATGTTTCAACCTTTAAAGTTGCTGCTAAATGTAATAATGATGTATCTGTTGAAATTACTAGATTACTATTAAGGAATATACTAACAGTATCAACAAATGCTTTATCATCTTTATCAATCTGTTCTGACAAGTCTAAAATATTATTTTCTTTTAAAAATAGTTTTTCATATTGGTCTAATTCTTTTTGAACCGATATCCAACTAATATTTGGTAAGGAAAACAATGGTTTTAATTTAAATAATTCAATTCCTCGTTTCCATTTTTCTAAACCATTTTCACGATTACCGTGCCAATTAATTACAATTTTTTTAGTATTTTTTGGAATTTGATTTGATATTTTATTATAAAAGTAATTATCATAAATATTTACTAAATATGGTTTAAAATAAATATCATTATATTCTAATCCTAAAAAATAAGATAACATAAATACATCAGACTGATAATCAAATTTAGTTGCTAATCGTGATAGTTCTTTTTCAGCTATTAAGGTTATATTTGGATTTCTAAAAAAATTAGATAATTTAAATAACCATAATAATTTAGTATCTACCAAAAAGACTATCTTGTTATCTGAATATACTGAACATATTTTATTAATAAATCTACTATACATAATTATATCGCCAAAACCACCACTGTTAAAAAGAATCATGGTTTTATTTTTATCATTTGGTTTAAAAAATCCACTTTTTTCTGGAATTAATTTTTTAACACATGAATTATTTAGGTTATAATACATATGACCAAACATATAATAGGGCCAACCTTTTTGGTATTGTTTTTGTAATAATAAATAATGTCCATATAAATGTTTTGGATGTCTAGTTGTGTTATAATCTTTATAGTATATATTAAGATTATTTATTACTTTTAATATATATTCTTCGCTTTTATTAAATTCTTTTTTATATTTGTATAATTTTGATAAACTTATATAACATTCTGCTAAAATATGTGTATCTTTTACATTTTTATTTAATAATTGTATTAAATATTTTTCAGCTTTTTTAAAGTCTGGTAGATTTAAATATACTTTACCTAATTCTAATAAAAAATCATCTGTTTTAAATTTATTGAAAGCGATTAATGCATATTTTTCGGTATCTTCAAAACGATTAACTCTTTCCTTGTTATAATAAAGTATTAATGATTTGTATATATAAGGTAAATTATCATCTGCAGCTAATCCCTTTTTAAAATAGTTTTCACAATCTTGAGGTCTATTTTGTGATTTAGCAATAACCAGACCCGTATTATGTAATATTTGTGGATTATTAGGTTCAAGTTTTAATGATTTGAAATAAAGATTTAATGCGTTTTCATGGTCGTCTTGATATTCATAGAATCTAGCAACTGTTCCTATCAAGACATAATCTTTAGAATTATATGATATACCTAATTCAAAAAGTTTATTAATTTGATTTAAATCTTGTGTATAAACAAATTTGTCTTGGAGTAACATTTCTATAATATTAACATAAGGTTCTGGGCGTTTCATATCAACATGTATACAATATAACCAATGATTTAATAATAAAGATTTATTAGATGAAGAAAAACAAAATAATTGACCACAATCAATTAAAATATCAATACATTCTGCATTAGATGTATTAACATATTTAATTGTTTTTTTTATATATTCTAGACTTTCATCTTTTCGATTTGTAATAATATAATATTTAGCTAAATGATAATAAGGGACATACCATTCAGGATATATATTAATTAAATTTTTTAGTAAATATTCATTATTTGGAGAAGATAAACTGGTTATTATTTTATTTATAATATTTTGATCATTTTCTGATATATTAATATTAAAATATTTTTGTTCTAATTTATTAGGTAATTTATTTTTAATGTATTGCATGGTTTCATATAATAAACTATTACTAAAAGTATCACATATATCACTTCTTTCACCAACTAATCCTTTTTTTAATATAAAAGCTTTTAATGGTGGGTTACTATACCATAATAGAACATCAATAGGTGCTTTGTAATCTTTACAACTATTGATACATTTTTTACAACCATTTAATGACATGATATAAAAATGTAATCCACATCTGGGTTCTAATGTATTAAAATGTATAAAGTTACTATTTGATAAAGTATAATTATTTGATAAATTAGCTAAATTATATTTAAAACCTATATTTTCTTTATTATGGGTTGTATCGATAGTTTGACTCATGTATAAAATATCCCAATCTATTCCGGATAACTCTTTAATAGCAGAACATATATAATTATAATCAAAATCATTTGGTTTTATAATATCATCTTCAGCAACAATAATAAAAGATTGATTATTATCAATACATTGTTGCCATAAATTTATATGAGAGTGAAAACAACCTAGTTCGCCAGGTTTTAAAATATTAGTTTGAATGTTTAATTCTGATCCTTTAATCGCATTATACCTTTTTAGATTAACATTAGTATCTTTAAAATTTTTCAAAATATTATTCCATTTTTCTATACGATAATCTAAATTAATTACATTTATATCAATATTATTTTGTATATTGTAAATCTTTTCTTCCTTTATATTTGAATTGAAACAAATATTTAATTCATTCTTTTTCTTATATCTTTTATCATTTGTTTGGTGAATTGATTCTGTTATATTAATATATTCTTGGTCAAATTGTTTATTTTTACTTTTTATTCTAATATTATTTTCTAAATCCCATAATTTGTTATTAATAACTAATAGGTCATCGAATAGTTTTAATAAATCTCTATCATTTGTCTTGTATTTAATTAAGCTATCATATTCTCGTTGTATATTATTTTTCTGTTCTAGATTTGGTGCTTTTTTTAATTTTATTGTAAGAATAGTTAATTTGTCAATAATTTCACCTAGAGAACATTCTATGATATATTTCATATTATATTATAGAATGCATTATTATGTTTAAATTAATTATAAAAGTTTCGTATATATAAGCCATAATTTTTTATTTAAATTATTATTTTAATTTCTAGAATTTTTACAAAGGTATAAAAAGCATTTATAAAATAATATTAGTTCGGTTAATATCATATGCCATTAATGGATATTGTATTATATCAGATAAATCCCGAACAAATTGTCTAATATAAAAACCTGACGAAACATGAATAGAAATAGGTAATGTATATATATTATGTAAATTTAAGTTTTCCCATTGTTTTATTATAATCGTTTGATTAAAGTCTTTTGTTTTATCAATGGAATTAATTTGTTCTATGATGTTATTTTTCCAATCTGTAAAATCATATTGGACCAATTGGTTGATAGATATACTTGAAATTTCTACAGAATGTTCTGGTCTTTCTACAGCTATATTATTTTTTTTATAATACCACAATGGTAATCCTTTTATTTTTTTTGAACTATAGTGATGAAACTTTTGATTAAAATTAGTACAATTATAATGATTTATTTGTTGTATTAATTTTTCATATATATTAGATAACAATAATGGGGTAGAATTAGGATTAATTATATCAATAGATTCTAAAATACCTAATGGATCATCAGTATCTGTTTGAATACCAAATACTATTTCAAACTCATATGTTTTTGGATTATTCAAGTATAGATTCATATATTTACATTCATTGTTAGTTAATAATAATAATTTACCTCGCGCCATTGGGTCTAATCTGCCGCAAAAACATAATTTTTTTATATCATTTTCTTGTTTAAATTTTTCAATGTATTGATTTATAGTACATCCCGGTGGTTTAATTGTTATCAACATTTATTAAATAATATTATATATTAGTTAATAAATATTTATCAATTTTTGTTATTAATAAAAATTGATTTTGACAATTAATATAAATAATAAGTTATATATTAATTTATAAATGTCTAAAATACTTGTTATAGTAGAATCACCTGGAAAGATAAAAAAAATAGAAGAATATCTAGGAAATAATTATATAGTTAAAGCATCTTATGGTCATTGTAGAGATTTAGATTCTAAAACTTTATCTATTGATGTTAATGATAATTACAAGCCTAATTATATTGTTATTCCAGATAAGAAAAAAGTAATAAAAGATTTAAAATATTATGCTTCTGCTGCTACAGAAGTTATATTAGCAGCAGATGAAGATAGAGAAGGAGAAATGATTGCTTCTAGTTTACGCGATGTTTTGAAACTAAAACAGCCAAAAAGAATTGTTTTTCATGAAATTACTAAAAAGGCAATTAATGATGCAGTTGCTAATCCGACAATTATTAATGAGAATATGGTTATGGCGCAACAGACACGACGATTATTAGATAGATTAGTTGGTTATAAAATTAGTCCGTTATTATGGAAACAAATGCAGGGACAGTTATCAGCAGGTAGGGTTCAATCTGTTGTTGTAAGAATCATTGTAGATAAAGAAGAAGAAATCAAAAAATCAATATCAAGTCCATATTTTAAAACAATCGGTATATTTGATTATAAAGAAAAAAAGTTAAATACGGTATTAAATAAATATGACCAGATATATAAATTCGAAGAAGAAGATGTTCTCGAGTTTTTAAATAAATTCAGTAAAACAGATATATGTAAAGTAGTAGATGTTGGTAATAGACTAACAAATAGAAAACCATCTCCTCCGTTTATTACTTCGACTTTACAACAAGATGCATCAACGAAATTAGGATTTAATTCTAAACAAACAATGATGATTGCTCAAAAATTATATGAAGCTGGTATGATTACATATATGAGAACAGATAGTACTAATTTATCTAAACAAGCATTAGATGACTGTAAAGCATATATTATAAAAAATTATGGGGATAAATACTCTCAGTTGAGAACATTTACAAAAAAAAGTAAGAATGCACAAGAAGCACATGAAGCTATTAGACCAACTAAACTTAACATTAGTACTTTTGATAAATTAGGAAATGAATGCAAGAGATTATATTCATTAATATGGAAAAGAACTATTGCTTGTCAAATGGCTGATGCCAAAGTAGATATTCTGACTATTAAAATCGATATTATAAATAAACAAAGTATTTTGCCAAAAGATACATTATTTGTTACTAATTTAGAAACTATTATATTTGATGGATTTTTAATTGTATACAATAATTCTAATGTAGAGGAAGATACTAACCAAGAGATAACAGTTGAAAAAGAGAAATTAAATATTAAAAAAGGAGAAATTATTAATTTTAATTCTGTAAAAGTAACTGAAGAATATACTAAACCACCATTACGATATAATGAGCCAGGGCTAATTAAATATTTAGAAAAAAATGGTATTGGTCGTCCATCAACATATGCTTCTATTATGTCTAAAATTGTAGATAGAAATTATATTGAGATAAGTAATATAGATGGAGTAACTAAAGATTCCCAACAATTTACTATAACAAAGAAGAGTTTAACAACAAAGACAAAGGTAAAAAAAACAATTAAAGAAATTACAATTGGTAGAGAAAGTAAGAAACTAGTACCAACGGAAATGGGTATTAAAGTAAATGATTTTATGGTTAAGAATTTTGAACCTATTATGGATATTACATTTACAGCACAATTAGAAAAAATGTTAGATAAAGTTGCGGTAGGGAAAGCTAAATGGTATAATATATTAGATACATATTATAAAATGTTTAATCCTATGGTTTTAGAATTACAAGAACAATCTAAACATATTACTGATTTAACAAAAAATGATAAATTAGTAGGTATTGACCCAACTACAAATCAAGAAATATATTCAACGGTTGCAAAATATGGAGTATGTGTTAAAACACTAGATGATGATAAGTGGAAATATGCACCAGTAAAAGATATGGAACAAGATGATATTACATTAGAAAAAGCAATTGAATTATTAGAATATCCTAAAACTATAGGAAAAATTGGCAATGGAGATGTTACATTAAATAAGGGGCAGTATGGTTTATATTTTAAAATGGGTAATAAGAAACTTGGTATAAAAGATAATAATAGAGAATTAGATATTGAATATGCTAAAGAATTATTTAATGGTGGAGACCCATATGCTATAAAATCATTTAACTTGAAAGATAAAATGGTTCATTTGAAAAAAGGTCCATATGGATATTATCTTCAAATTATTTATAATTCAAAAAAGAAGAATAAAAATATATCTTTATCGGATAAAATAAATCCTGATAAAGTAACTATGGAAAGTATACAAAAATCATTCAAGGTATAATAAAATCTAAATAATAATATAGATGATTAATGTAATCAGGACTGCTATTATTGTTATATGTTTATTTACATTTTATTATGTCAAGTCATATTATAAATCTATTGAATCTATGCAACAAATAACTAATTCAAAAATTTATAAAAATAATATAGATATATATGTTTTATATATATCAAAAAGGGAAAAATATATTAAAAATATTATTAATAAACTATTTATAAATACAATTTATTATACTGGTATTAATAAAATAAATTTGAATAAAAAAAAATTAATTGAAGATAAGTTGGTTACATTAAACTATGCTAACTCTTTCTATTTTAATAATGGTCGGGTTGCATGCCATTTAGGACATATAAATATTTTAAAAAAATTTATGGAAGGATACAAACAATATTGTCTTGTATTAGAAGATGATATTAATATTAGAGATGATGATATAGAATCTATTAAATATAAATTAGCTAATATTTTAGATAATATACCAAAAGATGCGGATATAGTATATTTGAGTTATTGTTGGGAACAATGTTATTTTACAAAAAAAAATGATGATATATTTCATAAATCATATAGCCCTTTATGTAGACATATATATTTAGTAAGTAGAAAAGGAGCTGACAGTATAATAAAAAATACAATACCAATGTATATGAATGGAGACCAGATGTACGCCGATTTAATTAAAAGAAATATTTTAAAAGCATATAATGTAGATCATAATTATTTAAATATATCACAAAATAGAGGAGTATTAGGTTCTAATTTGAATAATGGTAATGAAGTGCCTCCACCTTGTGACAGTACATATAATATATTACATCATATATATAAAGAAGGTGTAGCATTATTATAGTTTAATATATCTTGACATATTTCAATTGATTGTTTAGCTAGTATTGCACTATTTAATTGTGAGGAAATAAAAAATTCATCTCCTAATCTTTCATGAGTAGTTTGAGTGAGTTGACAAATTTTGTTCGATCCTATTTGATATCCACTTGGGTCACCACTACATTCATTTGTACATTTACAATTGTTTTCTATAGCACAGTCTTCACGACGTGTTGGTAAACTAGGTGAATCAGATGGCCTTCTAAGCGCATAACGAACTATAGCTTGTTTGAGATGGCTAACTGTTAAGGTGGACGAACCTTCTAATTTAAAAAATACAAATCTTTGAGGGTCGTTTTTATCTTTCGTATTATTAAAAGTATACCATTTAATATTTTTTCTTTCTAAACTATGTTCTCCACAGTTAATTGTTACTGGATATTTACTTAAATTAACTTCACATAGTCCATTTGATTTGCTGCATATTTTATACAATCCGTTATAGGGAACAAATCCTATATGGGATTCCATAGGAATCAGTTTATCGGATTGTGCTTTTGCTAATATAGGTTTTAATTTATTATTACAGTCATCTATAACAAAACTACCTTTTATAAAGCAACTATCTGTTTTATTCAATACTTTATATAACAAGTTAATATACTCAACTAATTTTCTTTTTTCTTGATTGTTTTCGTTTGGTTTTTTTAAATTGATATATTTTAATTTATATTTTAAATATTTTTTGTAATAATTTTTTGAATCCATTATATAAATAAAAGAGATTTACAAAAATTATATTCTTTTAATTTAATCGCTAATTCTAACATTTCATATGCATCGTCAGCACTATGGAATTTATTGAATTCATTGCTTACTGTTTTTTTATTATATTCACATAAATAAATGTTACATATACTTTCACCAGGATGTTTATTAATAAATTTAGAAACATCAAATACATTATTTACCAAAGTAATTATAAACACTTAGATTGTCTATTTTATTTATAATCTGAACCATATCAGCATCAACTAATTCTTTTATATTTTTTATATTGGATATAATATTATTCTTAAAGTCTGTTTGATTTTTATACTTTATATTTTGAGTTTGTTTACGTATAATATCATATGCGTTATCTATGTGATAACTACGTAATAAGGATTGGATTGCTTCGCTTAATATCTCTGGATTATTTTCTAATTCATTCTTTATGATTTCATGATTTAAGTTTAATTTTGATATACCTTTGATGATAGATGTATAAGATAATAAACAATGTCCTAAATATACTCCCATATTTCTTAATACAGTTGAATCAGACAAATCTCTTTGTAATCGCGATGATGATAATTTATCTATAAAACATCTTAATCCACTATTTGCTATTCTTAAATTACCTTCTGCATTTTCGAAATCAATTGGATTTACTTTTTGAGGCATTGTTGAAGAACCAACTTGGTTTTCATTTTCTTTATTAAGTTTAAAAATACCTCTACTGATATATAGCCAAATATCAGTACAAAAATCTACAAGTGTATTGTTAATTTGTAATAAGTATGAACAAATTCGGATAACATCTTCATAGTTTGAAATTTGAGTTGTATATTGCCATCTAGTTAATCCCAAATCATTGATAAATTTATCAAAAATAGTATTCCAATCATGTTCTGGATAGGTATAATAATGTGCATTTAATTTACCAATTGCGCCACCAAATTTTGTCATATAAGTATGATTTTTTATTTCACCAAAGTTATAATTTATTCTTGATATAAAAACATTAATTTCCTTATCTATTGTTGTTGGAATTGCCGGTTGTCCATGTGTTAAAGCAAGTAAAGAAACATTTTTACCTTTTTGTTTTAATCCATCTAGTGAATCTAGTAATGTATCTAATGTTGTGATTATGGTATTTTCCATAGTATGTTTTAATTGTAAACTAAAAGCCACACTATTTATATCTTGTGATGTCAAGCCAAAATGAATCAAGGTTTTATATTTAATATCATCAATATTATAGTTTATATATTGGTTTCTTAGAAAGATTTCAATAGATTTAATATCATGGAAAGTTATTTTTTCGATATTTAAAATTTCTGATAATTCTGAATCTGAAAAGTATATATAAATATTATCCAATAATTTTATATTTTTTAATTTTTTATTATATAAAACGAGTATTAGTAATTTAAAATATTCAATTTCTATATATAATCTATATTTGTACCAAGCAAAATAGGAAAAATAATCTTTTATTTTGTTTATCTTGCTCTCATACCGATTATCTAGTGGACAAATTGTATCATAATATGACATTTATTATATTATGATAATATTTAAATATAATAATTATGTTAACATGCGTGCAAGTCTTGCATTGCATTTACATTAAAACAACAGAGTTACGTAAATGCTATACAAGACTTGTATCGTTAACAGCAATCCAATCAGGATTGCATTGCATTGCACTTATTAACACTCATAAAAACAAGGTTTTTATGAGTGTTAATAAAAATTTTAGTCTAAAAAATATATTATATTACTATATCAATTTAATGATAGATATTGTTGTGGGGCTACAGTACGGAGATGAAGGGAAAGGCAAAGTTGTTAATTATTTAGCAAGTGAACATAATTATGATTATTGTATTCGATATAATGGAGGGGCTAATGCCGGACACACTATTTATAAAAATGGAACAAAGATAGTAACACATCAAATTCCTACGGGTATTGTATACGGAATACCATGTATTATTGGTGATAATTGTTATTTAGATATAGAAAGATTACAACGTGAAATATATGAGTTAAATAATATTGGTATTGATATTAAAAATAAATTATTTATTAGTTCAAAATGTAATGTGATAACTATTATGCATAAAATAATTGATAGTAAAGATAAAGTTATAGGAACTACCAAATCAGGTATAGGTCCATGTGCTGTTGATAAATATAATAGATGTGGAACACATGTTTCCAAAGAATTATTAGAAAAGAGTAATTTATTTTTACCTATTGTTAATATTGATGAACTAATGATAAATTTTATGCAAGCTAATAAAAAAAGTCCTAATATTTTAATAGAAGGAGCACAAGGATATGGTTTAGATATAAATCATGGAGATTATCCATATGTTACAAGTAGTCATTGTATATCAACGGATTGTTTTAATATTGGTATACCAATTTATCAATATATGACGAAAATGGATATACCATGTAATATATATGGTGTCGCTAAAATATATGAAACATATGTTGGCAGCAAAAAGTTTCAACCAGATAACAATTCTACCTTAGAAAAAATACAATTTTTAGGTAATGAGTATGGAGCAACTACGGCAAGAAAAAGACAATGTAATCTATTAAATCTATCTTACTTGATAAAATCAATATGGGTTAATCAAGTTGATAAAGTAATTATAAATAAATGTGATATAATAACTGATGAAAGTTTAGATAATAAAGGATTAAGTTTGTATCATAACAAAAATAAAATTGATTTTAATACATTTACTGAAATGAAGAAATATATAACAAATGAACTTACTAGTAATATATTTTGGTTAAAAGAAGATAATATAAGGTGGTCTTATTCACCGAATACAATATAATTAATCTAATTTTTTATCAATTCCATTATATAGAGTATCAATAAGAGTATGATCTCCAGCAAATATATATTGGCGGACAATACCGAAGAAAAATAAGAGTTCTGTTACATATGCACCAGCAATTAAACCGATACCTAATTTATAAGAAAAATCAATTTGGCCTCCATCGTTATTATCTCTATTTTGATAAACAAAATAGAATAATGTTATTACGGCAATTATTAGCACAATAATTAAAGGTAATATTCTTTGTTTAAATAATTGACTATTCATGGAATCTCTTTGATTTTCTTGTTTTTTAGCAATATTATTAATTTGTTCATTTTTTGGCGAATGTATATTCTTACTAACTAATATTTTTTCAGCATCGTTTAATGCTAAATATTCATTAACTAAACCTATTTTATTTTCAATAACTTTATTAAGTTGTTTTGCCGCAACTATAGTAAAGAATAAATACTGGACAACTATAAAAAATAAAATATTTAATACAGCAATTGATAAATTTTTAATATTATTTGGGTTTTTTAAATGTGAAAACATGTTCCGTATATAAAATAATGTAGATATTTTATTTGTTAATAATATATCTATAGTTTTTTTCTATAATTTATTATATGCAGAATGCAACTATACAAAACATTTATTCTATTCTTTTTGCTGCTACTATTTTGACTATATTTGAGATTGTATTTTTTTATATAATTATAGCACCTGGTGTTAAAGGCACAATGAATGAAAATCTTAATAAACTAGTAAATGTTTTTTCAAACAAATTAAATAAAGTCGGGGAATCAAGCATGGAAGGTAAAATACTATCAAGTAGTATATTTAATTCTAAATTAGGAAATATGTTTAAAGTATTTAGAATACGAGAAGATAAGCTAGTTAATAAAATTAATATGTATACTATATATACTGGTATTATTATTCTAGTATCATTAGTTATAACAGTTTATTCATTATATCGTTCTTTAGACACAGGTACTGCTAAAACTCCAACCATATTTGCTATATTTACTGTTATATGTTTAATTATATTCCAAATTTTCTTTTATTTTTATGGATTAAAATATAAATATCCTGGTAGTGAAGGGTCAGAAGAACTTATAAAATTCATATACGATAATTTAAATATATATGATAAACCAACTACAGTTAAAAAACTAAGAGAATATAGTGATGAACTATCAAATAATTACAGTGATAATGAAATATTACAATTAGAAGATAACAATTTAATAATTGATAATATAACAAGTATTATAATGAAAAATAGATGAATAAAACTATTGAAATAATTAAAGAAGAAGTTGGGGATGCGTTAAAAGAGAGAGGATATGAAGAAACCAAAATAAATGAATGGGTAGAATATGTTGAATAAATTAAAATACTTTTATAATACTTTTATAATATTTAATTTTCGTGATGTTTTTATTTTTTTAATAATAAAAATTGAAGTTATATAAGTTAGATATGATAATACCATAAATTTCAATCCAAAATGATTAAAATTAATGGTAACTCATTTAATAAAGATATAAAAGAATTATATTTATATGGTAATCAATTAACCCAGATACCAACAGAGATAGGTAATCTCACGCAATTGACTTATTTAGATTTATATAATAATAAATTAACCCAACTACCAAAAGAGATAGGTAATCTCACGCAATTGACTGAATTATATTTATTTAATAATCAATTAACCCAGCTACCAAGAGAGATAGGGAATATCACACAATTGACTGAATTATATTTATATAATAATAAATTAACTCAACTACCAAACGAGATAGGTCAACTCACGCAATTGACTTATTTAGATTTATCTTATAATCAATTAACCCAACTACCAAGAGAGATAGGAAACTTAACACAATTAACTCGTTTATATTTATCTGGTAATCAATTAACCCAACTACCAAGTGAGATAGGTAATCTCACGCAATTGACTTATTTATCTTTATATGATAATCCAATAGAAAACACATTAAATCCAATTATTCAAAGATTTCTACAACGCATAGAGAATAAAAGAAATCAAAAAAACATTTATAGTGATACGCAAAACGTCCATAGTTCATCTATTCAACAATCC
>Ga0233439_10002591_pt1 | contig 20139 bp, 13 predicted proteins | sample SI_123_September_6_FD_182713 | JGI IMG/M metagenome (GOLD analysis project Ga0233439, IMG submission 182713) | Seawater microbial communities from Saanich Inlet, British Columbia, Canada - SI_123_September2016_100_MG | ecosystem: Environmental > Aquatic > Marine > Inlet | place: Canada: British... | reverse complement strand
GAAAAGCTCTCGTATCCGCACCTACAAAGTGTGAGCAGTCGGGAGTCGAGAGAGTGTAAAAACTCTCTCGGCTCTCGCCCGATTCGGGCTACTTGACTTCACTATTTCTTCCTCCACTATTTCTTTTTTGAGAGTGAAGTCACACCCACTCACGCTCTGAGCTCGTAAAGATCACATCAGGAATCTCTCCCTCTCAAAAGAATATATAGTGAACAGAGAGAAAGCCATCTCTCTTTAACTCCTATATAGAAAGGGAAAAATTATGGCTACTAATAGAGATGTTGCATCGGCTTGGGGTCAAAGTCTTCGATTGGCGACAAAGAATATGTCGTCAAATGGGAGCGAATTGTATAGCTATGATCTTATGATCGGCTACACGACTAAGGAAGGTGGCAAAGTACTTATCGACTACACGCAAGGTGGAGGGCGGTTTGTTTCGATGACTACAAGTGGCAAACATATTGCACCTAGTCGAATTTATGCAGATTTTACGGTCACGCCTGATCAATATGATGAGCATGGTAAAAATGCTGAGTTGAATCTTGCTCCTAATCCTCCTTTGATGGATGAGCCTTCACTCTCTCCACATCATCTTATCAATGGTGGGGACTGAGGGAGTCGGGAGCTGAGAGAGTGTAAAAACTCTCTCGGCTCTCGCCCGATTCGGGCTACTTGACTTCACGCTTTAAAACTTTTTTTAACTTTTTTAGTAAAATATGTCCGTAGTGGAAAGTTTTAAAATCTACAGCTCTAGCTCTTCAGTTTCAAAAAAACCAAAAAAGAAATCTTTCTTTAGAAGAGTGAAGTCATATACTCTCTCGGTGTGGGTTATTTCTTTTTTTATTTCTATCTGACTTTAGGTTAAATGTCATAATCTCTGATTATGACATTTAACCTAAAGTGAGTATTTTCAAGGGCTTATGTGGGACACCACTAAACATATGACTTCACGTTGTTTCTTTCTTGTATTTCTTTTTGAGCGAGTCGGTACTGAGGGGAAGCTCAGGCAGCGTAAAGATCACATCAGGAATCTCTTCCTCTCAAAAGAATATATAGTGAACAAGGGATAAGCCATATCCCATTATCTCTCTTATGAAAGGAGAAAAAATTATGGTTGTTGTTGAATGTTTAGGAATAGCACTTCTTTTTGCATCTGCTCTCACATTACCCGTATGGGTGTTTTGGTGTTTACTCGACCATTGAGTTGGCGGGAGGGGGTCGGTAGAAATACTGACCCGCTCTCGCCCGATTCGGGCTAGTTGACTTCACGATATTTCTCCATGCACTATTTCTTTTTGAGAGTGAAGTCATACACTCTCTCGGTGTGAGACGTAAAGATCACATCAGGAATCACTCCCCTTAGAAAGAATATATGGTGAACAGAGGGTCGCTTATCCCTCTTTACTCTCTTATGAAAGGAGTTAAAATGAGCAAGGATTTTTGGAGAGATATTTTTGAGTTAACATTTGTTTGGTTGGTTTTTATTTTTGTATGTCTTACAGTCGCTTGGTGTGTTGATACATTAGGTGTCTCACAGGCGACCGCCTCAAATGAGACGGAAGCATATGAGATTCAATGCAGAAAGCCAAGCGGCGAGATCGGAGTGTATCTCACAAAGGATGAGATTCCTGTCAATCGGGCAGTTTTCACATTTTACACAGTAGAAAATGTGAGGGTTTTCAGTGCAAATTGCCATGCAGAAATAAAGGCGAGAGGGGGTCGGTAGAAATACTGACCCGCTCTCGCCCGATTCGGGCTACTTGACTTCACGTTATTTCTTCCTCCACTATTTCTTTTTGAGAGTGAAGTCATACACTCTCTCGCTCTGAGTTCGTAAAGATCACATCAGAAATCTCTCCCTCTCAAAAGAATATATAGTGAACAGAGGGACAGTCATTCCTCTTTAACTCTCTCATGAAAGGGAAACAAAAAATGACTTTATTGAAATTATCACTTCTTTTAAATTGGGCAAATGTTCGTTCTTTGATCACAGGTGAGGTTGGGGGGTTGGTTCATTCCTTCCTCACAAATAACCCTGAGACCGCTCAGTTCCATTTTAAACATGGAATTGACATAGCTGAGTGGGTCGAGGAAACAAAACTCATCTTGGTTGATGGCTGTGCCAAGGCAGAGACATCACAGGGAGAGATGGTCAAAGCGATCAAGCGAGGTGAGAACATTATGATCCACGATGTGGATCGAATGAATGGTCGAGATCTCAACCTCTTGATGGAGGTGATCGAATCTCACCCAACCACAAAGTTTGTTTTAACTTTGGAGTATCCTCTCCAAAGTACATTTGATCTAGAGAAAAACATTCCAATCCGAAACAGTTTTGAGTTTAGGGGCAAGCGAGTCTAGCGATCTCGCTTGCCCGTTTCGGGCTACTTGACTTCACGTTATTTCTCCATGCACTATTTCTTTTTGAGAGTGAAGTCATACACTCTCTCGGTGTGAGACGTAAAGATCACATCAGAAATCTCTCCCCTTCAAAAGAATATATAGTGAACAGAGGGTCGCTTATCCCTCTTTACTCTCTTATGAAAGGAGTTAAAATGAGCAAGGATTATTGGAGAGATACTTTTGAGTTAGGTTTGGTAATGTTCGTTTTTTGTGTTTCGGTGCTATTGTTCTTTTGTGCTGTAGATGCTTTGTTTATCTCACATGAGGCGAACGCCTCAAATGAGAAGTCTGCATATGAGATTCAATGCAGAAAGCCTTCGGGCGAGATCGGAACATTTCTCTCAAAGGATGAGATTCCTGTCAATCGGGCAGTTTTCACATTTTACACAACTGATAATGTGAGGGTTTTCTCAACCTTCTGCCATGCAGAAATAAAGGCGGGAGGGGGTCGGTAGAAATACTGACCCTCTCTCGCCCGATTCGGGCTAGTTGACTTCACGTTATTTCTTCCTCCACTATTTCTTTTTGAGAGTGAAGTCATACACTCTCTCGGTGTGAGACGTAAAGATCACATCAGAAATCTCTCCCTCTCAAAAGAATATATAGTGAACAGAGGGACAGTCATTCCTCTTTAACTCCTATATAGAAAGGGAAATAAAAAATGACTAAAACAGAGAAAAAAGAGATACAAACAAAATTGTCTTTTCTTCTGACTTTTCTTGGGGCGGATTTAGTTTTTAAATTTTGGGGGTCAGATCTAACTCTTTGGAGCGTATTTAATGCGTACCAAGAGCATGGGTACACCTGTATCGGAGGTGGGGAAGAGGATAATAATTTTATTTTAGTCGGTAAAGGGGAGACAATTTATGTCTCCCTTGAAGAGAAAGAGATCGAGATCTCTTTTGACACTATAAGCGATGAAGAATTCTTTTACGACCGAGTAAAATCGGTTTCCATGACAGTCGAAAGACTGTCCCCACAAGCCTAATGGCGGTGGGTCGAGAGGTGTAAAAACCTTTTGACCCTCGCCCGATTCGGGCTTATATGACTTCACGTTCTCTCACCACAGAAATGAACAGTGTGACTTCACTATTTCTTCCTCCACTATTTCTTTTTGAGAGTGAAGTCACGCCCTTAGCCCCATCCAGGGCGTAAAGATCACATCCGGAATACCTCCTTTTCAAAAGAATATATGGTGAACAAGGGGTTTGCTTATCCCCATCACACCTTATGAAAGGGAAATAACATGGGCTACATGGATATATTAATGATTCTTTTGAGTCTCTTGGGTTCGGACAACGCCAAGCCTGAGATGACCGATGACCCTATCGTCCTCATGAGCCTCCAAGAGCTTGCTCATGAGATCAGCCTTGCACCTTCAAAGTACAGAGCCGACCTTGTGTCGCTTGCGTACAATGAAAGCAGGTTCGGTTATCGTTTTGTCTTTGCAGGCAAGATGATCGAAAAAAACGGTGATTGTGGTGTCTTTCAACAAAAACCTCGCTTTGCTAACGCAGGTAAGACGAGTTGTGAAAAGCTTCAAGATCCTGCTGAAGCTGTGAAGCAAGCCGTTGCCTATCTACGTTATGTAGAAAAGCGATGGGGTTCACAGTGGATCACGATCAAGATCAAGGGTAGAAATACTAAGGTTAACATTGCGATCTGTCATTATAATAGTGGAAACTATTGCGATGACAACCGAGACAAGAAACTCAATAAACGAGATCGCTCTATCCGTTATGCATTAAAGCATAACAGTGTTAGAAAGCTCGTAGAGTTAAAGCACCTCTTTAATGAGGTTGCTGTGAACTGAGGTGGAGCGAGGGGGTGAGGTGTAAAAACCTTGCTCCCTCGCCCGATTCGGGCTTCATGACTTCACGCTCTCTCCCACATCGAGGGAGTGTATGATTTCACGATAACGAATCGCTGAATAGCGTGAAGTCATGAAGCCCTATTTCCACATCCCTTGTTTGGTGAGTGGGGGGTACTGTCAGATTAGACCATGCTCTTCTAAGTTTGCTTTAAGAGCGGTTTTCTTTTGAGAGAGTGCATCTTTAGCGTTGGTGTAATCTACTTCAACCGAGTTATAGAGGTCTTTTGCATTCAAAACATCTTGGAGGTAAGCGGTTAAAGAACTCAAAGCCGTTGAGAGATCCTCTTGTAAAGCCGTTGAAGGGGGGTTATAGAAAAACAAACAGCTAGGGTCGAAGTCTTCGGAAATACTCCACAAGCCGGACTGATACTCGAAGACACCCAAAGACGATCTCAAAGACATTAAACTGTTGTAAGTCAGATCCACCTCTCTCTCTAAGAGAGTTGAGATATGAGAGGTTGAGCGGTGGGGGTTATTCAACACAAAATAGATTGTCTTGTCTTCAATAAGAGTTGGCTCTGCGTTCAAAGTATACGACCCTCGATTGTCAACAGGTCGAATAAAGTTAGAGCGGATTTTCCGTAGCCATGAGCGTGGAAATAACTCTTTGATTTGATCTTCAGTCATCACTCGGTTTAAGTTTGATTTGACTTTATTGTGACGGCTCAAAAATATTTCTGTTCGGTTTCTCATTTATTTTCCTGTGTCGTGTGTGTTTAGGGTGCTGTTGTGATTGAGTGGAAAGGAACGCCCATTTCAATGACATGGGTTTCTAAGTTCTGGTTTGGATTTTGATTGCTGAAAAACTTAAGAATCTTGTCAGCAACTTTCAGCTCTCCTATCTGTAGTTTACGGTACATCTTTTGTGCTCTAGGACTTCCGATACTCGTAGGGTCAAGATCTAAAGAAATAATGTAGTGGCGACTCGACCCATCGTCTTCCGAGAGGAGTATAGACTTAATGCCGTCTCTACTCTCCATTTTCCCTAAGAATTTAGATTCAGGTAAAACGTGCATCAACTCTAGAGGTGCAACCTCTTCCTCCTCAAAGATGTCATCCCAAACAGAATCTTCTGAGGTGGCTTCCTCTTCAGGAACGACAACAACCTCTTCAGGAGAATCGAAAACTATCTCTTCAGGAGAATCGAAAACTATCTCACTCTCAATCTCTGAAGGAGGTTGGATGTCCTCTGAAGGGGTACTCTCAGTATCCACCCACTCTCTCCCACGAGCGTCTAATGCTACTCGTTGTCCTTCTTCATTTACATTAACTTCAATCTCACCACCTGTCGGGGTTAGAGAGTCTTCTCCATGCTCCTCAAGATATGCGGTGTTTCTTTGCTGTTGTAAGTTCTCTTCAAACTCTAAATGGCTCTTCATTGCTTGCTCATGTGTTTGGGCTTCGTACTCTCCCATCATATCTTCTGCTTCAGCATTACCAAAGGACTCAGGCTCAACTTCGACCTCAGTCTGAGGAAGGATAGTGTCCTGAGCTGAGAGGGTGTCAATTGTGTCCACATCCGCAGGTTCGGTAGCCTGTTTAGCCATCTCTGCACGATTCTTAGGTAACTTAGCCTCTACTCCATTCGGAAGCTCTGCATCAGGGGTTGTAGAGAGCCAACTCCATGCAGGGGTGAAAAGGACACCTTTCTTTTTCAGGCTCACTGTCTGAGAAACATACGCAATGTCGAAATGATACCTCCCATTTGGGTATTTCTTCAACACCCCTGCTGATTTGCAAAGTCCAAAGTCTGCTTTTGACGCTGACTCCTTATTAAGAATCCACGCCTTTATGTCATTAGATTTCGCCACTCCTCCAAGATCGTTAATTGCTTGGGGGATACGAGCTTTCATTACTTGTGTCGCATCTGTACGAGTAGTTCCCACAGTCTGAACCTCCTGTTGATTGGAAATAGTTGTTGGGCTTGGGTTTGTTACAGTCTCCATGTTTACCTCTATATCGTTGTTTGTTTGTTTTTAAGAGTGGAAATAAACTATTTTTGATCTAAAATCTGATCTACTTCTGCTTTCAGAGCTTCAAACTCCCCTAAAAGCTTTTGGTTGCTCCCTTTTATACCGAAGTATTTCTTGCAATCCCCCACTTTCCAAGCCCTGTTGGGCTTCATGTTCAATTTAGTCCACAGCTTCAAATCTCTATGGCTCACAATCATGTTCCATATCGCTAAAAGCATGGGGTTACCATTCACATTTAAGGTCAAGGAAGGGTTTGTCAATTCTCTGAAGAACTGTGTGTCTTGTCTCGACTTGAGCATCGGGAAATTATCCAGGTCAAGTGGCTGTATTTCTGACTCGTCCATATTTACTCCTCATGTTCGGGTTGATTGGGTACTTCCACTCTATATACTTTTTAGTGGGAGTCGTTGCCAGAATTAGTCTGAACTTTTTATAGCGTGAAACACCAAGCCAACAACGAAACTGAAAATAATAAGCTGATTTTTGAGTTTTCTTGGCTTAACTGGTGATTCTGAACAAGGTGGTGCAAGTACTCGTCTGTTTTGTACAACTCTTGAGCTTTCATTAGACCCTCTGTCCTAAGATTTGAGGAGTTCACACCCTTCTCTGAGAAATAGTTTTTTATTTCTTCACGGAAGCGACCCTTCTGTCGCTCGAAGTAGTAGCAACTCAAAAGTAGTATGTAAGAGACCCCACTGCAAAGATCAAATGTGTTCATGTTTCCTCCCCTAGAAATAGTCTGAGTGGCAAACCCCCCTATATCGTTTAAAAGCTATTTTTCCTCCCAGACTATTTCTAGGATTTTGAGAAACAACCAAAATTAGAAATAATCGAAGAAATAGTTAAGATTATTTCTAAGCATCCAAGAAAAGATAAATTTAAAGAAAGAGCCTAATAGACCTACGCACATCATCTATGATGAGATGCAGGAAGCAGGAGTGCGTACGACCTTATTTTGTGCGTATTTTGGGGAAAAAGATAAACTTTGTTTAATAAGAGGAGACATCTTAATAGACCTTCTATATTATCTTACAGCAAGAGAGAAGCATAGTTTGATAACTTGTTATTAGTAGCTCTTATTTTCTTTTATGAGCTTTCTTTTAGCCCTAAAACGCACTCTAACCCTTTAGATACAAGTATAAGGATCTCAACTATAATAATAGCTCCGCTTCCACTTAACAGAGAGTACTAGAGTCATGCCGATCAGCAGTAGGTTAATACTAGCCAACATTCTATCTAGCAATGTTTCAAACACAGGACAGCACTACCCACTTAAGATGAAGAGTATAAGTGAGGCAGTCTCCTCTTGGTTATCTATGGGAGGAGTAACTCTGAGTGGTAGAGGAGTGGGTAGTGGTGGTATTGGTACAGCTACGGGAGTGATGAATTTACTCCCTGATGTAACTAGTATGGATTTAGCATTTAAGGCTAATGGATTATTTCTAGCCGAGAAATATTATTTACCTGTGGTATTAGGTTTAAGTGCTTTGAAATATCCTGTAGTGGGAGCAAGTCCTATAGTGGGAGTTGGTAGTTGGAGTGGTGCAGTAGACATGGCTATGGTGGGGACACTCTATATAGAAATAGACTTAGCGATGCTTAAGAATGGTGTGAGTGGTTTCTATAAGGGAGAAATAAGTGCATGGGCTATGGGTATTTGTAGTTTATTTTCTACGGGTTCAGTTGTTGGGGGTATAATAGTAGGTACAAGTAGTCCTATATCTATGGATTCCCCATTAACAAAAATAAAGGTGGCTTAGAGACATGAGTAAGATCCTATTAGATGCTCGTAGTGGAGACAACAATGCACAGGACACAGATTTAGCTTTACGTTTAGTGAGGGGATATTCTGAGGAAATAGGAGGAGAGTGGGTACGTCCTATGAGGGACTTGTACGAGAACTACGAGTTGGGTGGGGATTATTTGTATATAACAGAGAGAGACGGATCTTTAATAGACAGGGGTAAGCGTAGATTATTAGATCAATTTGAAGAAATAGTATCTTTTGGAGGAGACAAATATTATTTAACGGGAGAGAGGCGTGGTTTTAAGATCTTAGAAATAAACAATGTAGCTTTTGTCGAGTCTGATTTTGAAGTTTATTATGGTGGTACTAAGATAAGGGCATTAGACGGGAGGGTAATCTTTAATATATTAGTGGAGTATATTGGAGTTTCATTTTGTGTGAGTAGAAATGACGAAGTACGAGAGAGGTATTCTTGGGTTGGTGGAACATGGAAGTTAAAAAACGGTGGAAGCACAGAGAAGTTAGGTATAGGTCATTCAACGAGTGACGATATAGTCTTAGGGTCAGGGGTTGTAACTTTAGGAACAGACCCTAGTGATTTAGGGGGGGAGAGATATGAGATAGGTGGTGATTTACTTCCTATCGTGGATGAGAGTACTTTATCTGAGTATGTATTCGGGGTTGAGGTTGGTGTAGTGGGAGATGGTACAGGATTGGTACGTTGGAATGACGCAGTGAGTTTGGGTCGTGATGTATATTTCACAGGATCTAATTTCCCTAGAGATGGGGAAGGCGGTTTGAGTTATTTCCAAGTTTTAGATCCTGAAGTATATGAGTATTTCATATCACCGATTCCTCATTATTATGAGTCACCTAAGATTAGACTGGGTTTTGAGGGTTATTTAGATGTAGAATTATTTGAAGACGACGTAAGTCTTGAGGCTTGGTACGGGAGTGGCAATCTAAAGGGTAGCAAGGTAGGTATTTCTTTATCTTCGGGTCGTTTATTATCTATGTGGAGTAATTTAAGATACGAGGGTTTGGTGTTGGGTATTGGTGTGGGAGTTTTGGATTATTTAGATTTCGAGAGTCACCGTCAAAACATAGGCATATGTACTTTAGAGAGGTCTGGTTTAAGTTATTTACCTGATGGTAGTGGTCTTGTACCAACAGGAGTAGGTACGGGTTTAGAGCCTAATGGTAGTGGTCTTGTTAAAGACTTAGAGCTTTTGGGATCTTCTTTTATTTCAGTTGGAGGAGGTAGTCTTCTAAGAATAGTGCAAGTGAGCAAGTTACCTGAGAACTTTTTTGGTTTTGAGGATTTGCGAGGAGACAGGGCATATTTCTTTAATGGGGGTATTTACATGAGTGAGGGAGTTCTTTCAGTGGCGAAGAGTCGTCAATCGAAAGAGCATGGTAGTTTTCCTTTATTTTCACTTATTCAGGCGATGGTACAAGCAAAGAGTTTTAGGGATTTGGAATTAGTATCACATCGCAAGGTGAAGGGTAGTGGTGGAGGCAGGTTTACTCTGAGTAATGGCAACGTAGTGGAGTATACGAACGAGGGTTTAGTTTCAGGTTCTAGTTTAGTCCGTATTTCTGCTTCTGGGCATCTTATTGTAGATACGAGTGGTGGAGTAGAAATCACATACCCACCTTCAAGTGACGAGTATGTAGAGGGTCTTAAAAACATTTCTTTGAGTCCTTTCTCTCATTTCTCTGGACTCTCTTTAAGTCTCACAGGAAAAAGCACTAAAGTATTCGAGTCTTTAGAAAACGAGGAAGTGGGTAAGATCCAAGAAATGATCTTCAACTTCTTGGATTTCACACCACGGACAGATTTCAAAGGTTTTGATGTAGATAAGTTTTTTAGGGTAGGTCTGAAAAACTTAGAAGATGGCGTAGACATCTTACATCTTTTCTCTGAAAAGAAGATTGAGTGGATAGAGAACAAGACTTTAACGAAGAGAGTGAAGATCCCTGAGAGTCATTTATTTCTGTCATCGGGGTTAAAACCTAATACGACTAGTATAGAGTTAAAGAACGGAAGTGCTGTAGAAACGCTATCAGAGGGTGTAGACTATGATTTACCTTTAGGTGGTCAGATGGGTGTTGCTCGTTTAAAGGCAGAGTTAGGTGAAGAAATAGCTAAGGGTTATGTATCTAATCTTAATGGTGCAGGAGAGTTCGGCATCTCAGGTACAGGTAGAGTGGGAGACTATTTTTACTTAAACAAGGACAAGGTGTATCGTAAGATCACCCAAGTCTCTCCTTTAAAAGTGGAGAGTGTAGATACTCTGAACAGTGCAGGAGTGAGAACAGAAGTTCCTTTAGGAGAAGAAGATCATGGTGTGTGGAAGATATTTCGAGGTTGGGATTCAGACCCCGACCCTACCCGACTATGTGACGAGAGTTTTATTTCTGTACCGCCTTTAGAGGGAGGTTTTTTATCAGTACGGAAGTTATATAAATTTACAGTAGACGTTCCTTTAGCTTCAGCTCATCCTAGTTCGTCACTTATGTTGAAGAGTGTTACAGATAATCTGATTCCAATAGTGGTATTAACCCCGATAGAAATAGACAACAATACAATAGACACCTCTAACTCTCACTACATAAGTGATTCTTATGAGATACTAGTAGAGGGTGTAGTACAAGTTGTGGGTGTAGACTATAATATAGTCGAGGGTGTTATTTCTTTTGTAGGGGTAGTATCTCCAAGTAGCGAAGTGTTATTTTCACCTCTCCCTAGAGTTTTGGCAGACAAAGCAGAAGTGTTATCTGATGGTACAGGGCTTCAAGTGCCGATTGATTTTGGAGTAGCTCGTTATTTAGTAGAGGAAGTATCAGAGCAAGAGTATTCTTACCAAGCCGCAACAGGAGCGATTTCATTTAGAAGACCTTTACGGAGGGGTGTTGGTGTAGAGGTTTCTTATTTCCCTTTAAGTGGGGATGGTAGTGTAGGGGCAAGAACAGAAGAGACAATCGCATTTATACAAAACAGTCAGCCTGCAACTCGCATCTCAGAACGAGAGTATAGTTATAACTCTGAAGGGTTTGACATATTTCTTGATGTAGAGCCTGTGTTTTATTCAGGCAGTTTGCCTGTGGGTTATGGTGGAGGTACGACTCCAAATTTCACACAAGATAGTATTCTTCTACCTGAAGGTATTCCTGAAGATAGTTTGGTGATGTTATCTTTCGCCACAAGTTCAGCAACAGGGGGAGAGTATGTTGTTAAGACGACAAGCTCTATTTATGTCCCAGTTATAGAAATAGCTAAGGATAGTGATAAAGTTGTACTTCCTTATGTGGACACAGAAATAAGTGTAGGGCATATTCTTGATTTAGGCACACATTCTTTTAGTGTCAGTAATGCCTTTAATAATGGAATACAGACTACTGTAGAAATAACTCCTTCAGCGAGATTTGATCTTAGAGGTGAGCTATACAGGACAACGAACAAGAATATTTTCATAGAAGTTCAAAACACTATTATTTCTTGTGAGCCTAGAAGTTCTGAGTTTTTAGTGATGGGGGACTTAACGAGTTCTTTAGTAGAAGACTCTATTTTAATAATAGATGACACACCCTATCGTGTGAAGTTATCTACCTTGTTGCAGAACGGTGTAACTAAAGTAGAAATACAAGGTTATTCTAACGGACATCAAGCGACAACATATAAGTATTCAATTCGACCAGTATATAAAGAAGGAAGTCAAACTCTGAAGCCTATAGGGGGGTTAATCCCTGAAGATGGGTTTACACTCATCAAAGAAATCGCAGGGTTTGGTATTTCTTTAGTGAACAATGAAGATTATATTCTCGACACTCAGTCTGGTAGGGTAACTCTGAAAAATGGGCACACTATAAATAGGGATACGAGATATGTTTTATTGCACACTGCTATTACGACACTCTCTCCTCAAGTAGGTACGGATGGTCGTATTTCTTACCCGAAATATACAGCCACATTCCAAGAGTCCAATGTTCCCGATAAGTATGTGGGCAACACACTTTTTACGAGTTGTGTCATTGAGAACCCCGATACTTTTTATTTAGAGGCGGTAGACGAGGACACTTATGTGTCAGAAGTTTCAGCCAAGCTCTTAAACCAAGCTTCGAGAACATCGGGAGGTAGAAGAGCTTCTTTCTCTTTTTCCAATGGTGTTTCTTTTGGACTCTATGAAACACTTGGCAAAGATGTTGTAGCTAGAAATAGGATTGGTTTTTACAATGGCCTTATAGAACCGATAGACGACATTATATCTACAGTGTCAGGCAAAGTGGTGGGAGATCAAGACGGCAAGTTCAAGTTTAATCTGAACTTTGGAGGTACTTGGGGCGGGGCAGGTTTAGAAGACCCAATAACTAGAGAAATACAACCTAGATATTTAACTTTAGAGTTTTATGCGAATACGCCTAATCCTCCACTCACACCTTCTTCGACTTTACCTGGTACCTCGGCAGGTAATAATACCATAAGAAATCAGATGAGATTTCTTGATAATGAAATAGACGATGTAGTGATGACAGGAGTTCGAGAGAAAATTGAGTATTTGATTCTCCCTCCTTTTTATGACGTGAAATACTTCCCTGTATATCAGGGGATGTATGAGCCTAGTCGTGTCTCTCGTTTATTTCCAGAAGAAGTGCAGTTTATGACTACGCTTGCCCCTTCAGAAATAGGCAGATACACTGCGGGGCATGAAGTGCTTGTAAACCCAAGCGACAAGTCTCTATTCGCTAAGACAAGAGAGGTTGTTACGAAGGGGTCTGCTATAGGGAGGACACAAAACCCTGCTTATGGTTTGATTAAGAATGTTTCAGCTATTTCTAAGCTCACTAAGAGAAAAGCTAGATTTAGAGTGTGGGACTACAGCCCGACAGGATTTCTAGAAATACCTGACTACCCTGTTGCACACTTAGGCAAACCTGCAATTATTTTATCTGCAATGGATTTTAGCGATTTCCCTGTAACTGAGTTTGGCTATCCAGATATAGACGCTTTGATTGCTCAAGACACCGACCCCAATGCGATCAAATACCCTACCGTTGAGAGGGGAAACTTTAATCTGAAGTATACAGGCTTGAGCGTAGGGGATAAGATAGAAATTGGAAGACCTTTAGAGGGGTTTTCACCTGTAGTGAACATAGCAGAAATAGTGACGGCTGAAAATGCACTAGAAGAAACGATCTACTCTCCCGTATTTGCTAGTATCGTGGCTATATGGGGAGGTTGTGTTATTATTCTTAGTGGCAATGCTTCTTCTCTGTTTTATTTTGGAAATAGTTTCAATCAAAGACCTCCAAAGAGGGGAGATACTCTTGTAGAGTCTTTTAGAAATAACATAGATGGATCTTCAAGTTCGAGCAGATCATATGAAGTGGGAGAGAATCTTGGAATTAAGTCCAACACTGGAGAACTCTTAGATATAACACTCCCATCTGACCAAGACCTAATGTTGCTCAATCCTTTTGAGATCCATAGTTTTGGTGTAAAAGAGTTTTTCAAACAAATAACGCCAAGTCCTCTTATGAACTTAGAGGGTAGAGTCGGTTTCGCTTCAGCCTTGAGAGAGCCGTTTAAATACCCTGCTTTAGAAGGTCAAAAAATCAATGACAGCGGGGATTACACTCTCCCTTATATTTCTGAACCTGCTGAGAGAGATTTGCTCCCTCAAATAGCGAGTGAAATAAGGAAGATTATTTCTACCAAAGTTAATGACGTGTATGTCTATCCAGATGAGCTTCGACTAGAAGGCACGACAGTACTTGGAGATATTGAGTCTGATGTCTCTCTAACTCCTTATACTGAAGATGATACACTCCCTAGTGTTAATGTTAGGAATGGTGATCTGCTTGTAGTTGATCTTGAGGAGAATAACTCTGCTACAGGGTTTGTAGAAATAAGTGGCGTAGACGTAGACAATGATCGCATCATAGCTCCACGTTTCACATCGCCTATTTCTGACGGAAGTTTCATAAAATATGATTTAGTGAATTATTTCCACGCTGATCGAGATAACACAGATATTGGTATTTCTATCAAACAAGACTATTTAAATCTCGTCAATCATTATGTGATTACGATTAAGCTTTCTTCTGTCAACGCAGGTTTGAAACACTCTGAGTTATTTCAGTTCGTGCAGAACAGTACTTTTGGAGCATCGTTTTTAAACAGATTTAAACTAAAAGACATAGGTGCGAGTCTTTCAATCGAGTTCCAATTTGAGAATGGGAGTTGGTATGTTGGGGTAGGGACTGTTGCTAGGCAGTTAGTCAATAGCTTTACTAGTGTAGATGATTACACTTTTCAGTTTATTATCCAAGACCCACTCTTAGATCACAATCAATGGGGAGGACTTTACACTTATTATACGACCAACCAAGGCTTGGATGTATTTTCTTTTTGGGATGTGAATAACATAAACAACATGAATGGGAACTTTGACTTTGTAGGTATTGATGATAAGGGTGTAGACTTCAAATCTGATGTACTATTCAGTGATGGCGTGTATTACGACAACATCGGTCAGCAACAGAGTGTGGGAGCTTCTTATAGTTTAGAAATATTAGAAGACAGAGTAACTCTGAAAGAAACAAACCCTGCCTTTACAAACTTATTTCTACAGTTTGACGGAGATACCACACCAACTGAGCTTAACATTTATGATGTAGAAGTATTCATGTTTAGTGGTGGGGCAGCTAGCTCATTTTTCTCAAAAATGAATAGCCATTCATTTTTGAATGATGGAGACCCTTTTGTCTTAAAAAGAATAAATAATACAGATGAGTATGTCGTCCATTCTTTGAGATACAAAAATACCTACGCCACATTATCAGGTAAGAAGATGTCAGTGTGGTCAGGTTCAGAGGTCTATAAGAATCAGTCTTCAGAAGGCACTATATTCAACGGAGAGTGCGAGTTGGGCTTCATTGAATACGATGGGGTTAGTATTTCTTTAAAAGCCCACAAACTCAATCTATTGAAGACTTCTGTAGATACTTCCAATGTCGTCAATGGAGATCTTGCCTTCGTGGAAGAAGGACACCATGCTGGAGTCTATAGAGTTTTAGATACGATTGGGGCAGATTTAACTGACGTACCCAAAACTTTAAGTGTTGGTGCAGGAGCAATAAAGCCTCTCCCTACTATTTCTTCGTTAGATCTTGTGACCAACACGATTGTATTTAGTGGAGACATCTCTGATTTCTACCACACTCTTCAAGCAGGAAGTAAAATAGGCGTTATTATTTCTAATGCAAACATTAGAGTAGAACCTCTTGTCTCAATAGACACCCTTGAATCTTCAGCACTTATTCTTGATTTCGTCTCATATAATAATATCACATACACTTTAACTTTTGATCCTGCAAACTCTACATATTTAGGGAGTACTACCCCCTTCGCAGGAAATCACGAAGATGTTCTTTCAGTTGGGCAATCTATTACAGGGATAAATAAGATCCCTATTTCTTCCTATGAGGCTCTTGGTTTTTCTAATTCAGGAAAGATACCTGTAGAAATAAATGTAGAGGGTATTGAAGTTCAAAGTAGTTTTGGTGGAGGTGTAAGTGGAACAATAGGTAGCGTACAGTTTCCCATCACACCTGTTTATGATGGAGAGGGTTTCTTAACCCATATTTCTTTTGAAACAGTCTTTAATAACTGTGTTGTGATTCAGGTTGCTCATTATCCCTTTGTAGGATATTTAGATGATACCGTCACTCTTATTTCAAGGGGGCTATTTCTTCTAACAGGAGATCAGATTACTCTGAAATATAGCGTAGTTGCAGGCATATACACAGATAATAGTTTTCCCACGATGGGGACAAGAAACTATACAGACACTGACACACATTATTTCTCAACAGCGTTTGGCTTTGGTATGAGAAATACACTCCCCACAGTCACCTCAAGTCTCGCAGCAACAGGAGATTACTCTGAAAAGTCTAATGTCGTGGTGCGGAGGTTGAGAAGATTTACACCAGCCTTTTTCAACTTTAGTTCTGCTTTCAAATCTCTCAATCTTCTTTATGAGGAGAGGAGAGGTATTGTGGCAAGTATAGATAAAGACAACAGCCCTCCGAACTTAATAACACTAGTGAGTTCTCCTGTAGATAGAGAGTTGGTGTCAGACCCAAATAAGGGCACTGCCACACAGATTGGAAACTTCACTGACGATGGGGTGCTAAAACAAGGAGACTACGTTAAGGTCTTTGATAGTAACTCTGAGGAAATACTTTATCTCAAGGTGATCGACTTTACCGCCACAGAAATAACCTGCAAGTATATCAACGGGGTTATACCTTCAGTTATTAGTAACCATACTTTCATGTTAGAAGTTAAAAGACATATCATCCCTCAAATGCAGTCTTTCAATAGCTTTGTAGACACAGCTTTGACTGATATTTATACAAGTGAAACAGGACAAGTAGACTTAATTGCTAACGAGCTTTATTTAACTGACCCAAATGAAGATTTCTCCAATGTTTCTGTAAACGACTATATTCTCATCGACCCTGCTAACTTCTTGGTAGGCACAAACTCTGAGTATGGAGTACCAAGGAGAGGGGATATAGGGCAACAAGGTACTCTTGTTTATGATGACTCTAACGACCCTAGTCCTTTTGATGACAACAGAGGGGTTTATAAAGTAAATAACATAGATACAAATGCAGGCACTATTTCTGTAATACCTGTTTCAACGTATGCAGGAGTAGCACCTTCTGACTATAATCTGATCCCAACTATAGATGGAGTCGATGGTGCAGGGTTAAGAGAGACACGATCTATTGTTAATGGAACTCATGCAGACCAAAGTAATATAGATTTCTCGATAGCTCCTTTCACTTACAGGGTTCTGCGTAGAATACAAGAAGTGGACGAAGACTTAGTTGAGACTACACTATTTCTAAGAGAGAGGACTCTTTCTTGGTCAGAGAAAATGTTAACGTATGGGAGATTGAAGCCCTCTACTTGGGTTCTCTATGAATCTGAAGAGTATATACAAACCATAGGTCTTGGTGATCCTACACACCCAAGCAATCAAGAATTGGTCAGCATCGAAGGTCGAGTCGAAGATCAACCTATTGACGTTCCATTTGTCACCTCTTTTGAATGTCTTTCTGTATTAGACCGTAGATTCTTAACTGAGGATGTTAAAGTCTTTACAGAGGGTTATGGGCTATATTATGGGAGTCCTAATGAAAATATTGGAATACCTACATTATTGGACAATGGTATTTCCTTTATGGACGCTAGAGAAATAAGATACTCTTGGATAAATGTGCGAGTGAATCGTTTGAACGGAACTTTAGTTGAAGCTTCTCGTGTTGATTTCTCTAACCCTAGTCGAAGTGCCTTAAAGGATCTGAAATGAGTAGTGAATGGAAACGACCAAACTCTGAGCCAGATTTTAAAGGTCAAGCGAATAGCTTTATTTCTAACTTGAAGATGATCCAAGCTCTCTTAGAAAAGCAACTCCAAGCAGAAATCAAGAATCTTCAAAATTCAGAACTTGAACTAAAAAAAGTACAAGCTCAAATAGAGAGAAGAAAAGAGTCTAAGGATGGCTAGTGAAATAATAAAGAACCCCCCACAATGGGCAGGTATAGATTCTAGGGAAGCCAATAAATGGATAGATGAAAACATCAGACCCATTGCTGAAAATGTAGATGATTTCTTTCAAGTTATCATTGGCTTTGAACAATTCTTACAAGAAATACTAGACTTCGCAATCACATTTCTTCAAGGAATAAAGAACCCTCTAATAGCTCTCATACAAGCACTCATAGATGCACTTAGAGCGATAATCAATGATTTATCTCAAGCAGGTTTTTATTTTACACTAGATTCTGTGTTTAAGGACCCTTCTTCTCTAAAAGAAATAGGCAAGTTTGAGGGGGGTTATAGTCGGTTCAGAAAAGAACTTACTGAGAAACTCACTAATCCCAAAGATTTAGGAAGACCCAATTTCTCTGAACTTACAGGACTCCTTACTATCACTGCATATGCTTCTGCTGATGTAGAAGATTGGATTAAAGCGTATAAATCAATAGTCAAGTTCCTACAGCTTTTCCAAATAGATAGAGTAAGTTCTTATCCTCCACCTAGAAATATTACTACAGGCTTCTACAAAAGTTATGCAGGTTTAAAACTAGAAGTAACACCTAAAGAAATAGATGTAACTCAGCCTCCTGAAGGATTACTCTTAAAGTGGAGTCTACCTTCGGCAAAGAAAACACCTTTGTTTCCTGATATTAAAGCACCACCTGATTATTTCTTAGTCACTATTTCTACAAGAGCTACTCCTCTTATGATTGTCACCGAAAGAAACGTATCTTCTTCTACTAGTCCAAATGGTATGAACACTGTTGTTGAGCCGATATACTTAAGCGACAAGAAAACAGAGATAGCGACTACTTTACTTTTGTCTGAAGTTTTCAGAGACGGTAGAGCGGATGGGAATCGCCTTAAATATCTCTTAAAGAGCAGTGCAACGGAGCTAGATCCAGAGGCATATAATTTCGAGGAAGGGAAATATAAGATCTATGCCACAGACTACATCAACTCTCCTATGAAAATAAATTTGATGGATCTAAAAGACGAAACGTACTCTTTTTTGATTGAGACTGGGACGTTTGGGGTTATTTTTACAGGGTCTGATTACAAAGAAGAGTTTTCATATAGAAATTTACCTAAGAAACTGTATGATGTGGCTAGTAAGAGACATTCTGAAGAAATAACAAAATACTATGTATCTATAAGTTCGCTTATGGGAGATGGAAGAGATTTAGAGGATGTTTTAAACCCCGCCCTGGCGACTCCTCAATACTTCGACTCTGCTTTACCTTCTTTCTCAATCCCTGTTGAACATACAAGCATAGGTCTAACATCGCTCAAGTATATAAGCTCTTTGAGAGAAGTTCTCACTCGTTTTTTGGTTTTTGAAAAAACAATGCACAGTACTAAACTTTCTGTGATGTCAGAGTTCTATAGTCTTGACCCTAGATCAATTGAAAGAGTGTATAGTCTCTTCAAAAGAAGCTCTAAAAACCCCCTCTTCAAAGAAAACAAGTCTAATGATCCAGTGAGGTATGTGGGAAAAATAAAAAAAGAGGTAGATTCTGCTATTGAGAGAGTCTTAGAGAGAGGGTTACCTGAGTTAAAGGAAATAGAAAGAATGCAAGACGAAATTGACTATTTCAATCGGGGACAACTAACATCGGACACTGATTTCTATTTCTACAAGTCCTTAAGCACACTTAAGAATGCAGGAGATGACGGAATATACAAAGACTTGCGATTAGGTGATTCAGACACTAGAAGAGTAGCGTCGAGAAAAGAAGAAAAATGGTTTGTTAAGGGGGTTTCTCGCTCTTTTAATGTAGAAGGAGACACCTTAACGAGCGAGGATAAAGGAGACGACAGCACACCACTTTTCAAAAAAGGAAATGTCGTCGTATATCCCGTTTTAAAAGAAGATTTCTATCTTAATTTCACAGACATATTGCTCAGTATTCCTTCTAAAAAGAAAGAAATAGCAGTTGGGGAGAGTGAGTGGTATTTCACAAGGTTCTTTGGCAAGTTCCCACAACTTGAAGAGTTTTTAGAGAAAATAGAATCTTTTCTTTTGGCTATTTCTAAGAGCCTTGCAGGTTTCATAGACGCTCTAATCGAATACATAAATCTAATCAAGCAGAGGATCGCTTCTTTGATGGCTTTTATTGCACAGATCAAAGCCATAATTGATATGCTACTTAATCTGAGACTCCCTGACACGAACATTAAATATCTTTTAACAAGATCAAGAGGAACTCTAGGGTTCGTAGAGGATATTTCTACTGCATTAGAACAGCCTAAATCAGGTCGAGGGATATATTCTACTTATGCAACGCTAGTGTTTGGTTCTGGTCTTCCACAGATCGTAGAAGACTTTATCTTAGGCTTTTTCAACCTTGATGAAGAAGCCGTCTTAGATTCTTTCAATAACGAAGAAATAGACCAACTTCCATAAGGGGTGTAGATATGAGTTTTGGTTGGACACTTATGTTTAGAGAGGGTCAGTGGTTAGAACTCAGATCCTTTCTCTTAAAACAAAGAGCAAATGTAAAAGAAAGATTAGAATAAAACACTA
>Ga0233439_10002590_pt1 | contig 20143 bp, 25 predicted proteins | sample SI_123_September_6_FD_182713 | JGI IMG/M metagenome (GOLD analysis project Ga0233439, IMG submission 182713) | Seawater microbial communities from Saanich Inlet, British Columbia, Canada - SI_123_September2016_100_MG | ecosystem: Environmental > Aquatic > Marine > Inlet | place: Canada: British... | reverse complement strand
ACCGACCCAGAAAAGCACTGGAGTTTCGATCACCAAACGATGTCTTTACACTCGATAAACCATAAACACTAAACGTGCACTTCAGAGTTGAGACCACAATTCCTATACATCTCGATTCACCGATGTATCCTTCTTCAAGCACAACGTTGAGCTTTGGGCAAACGGCGAGGCCGTTTGTCCAAAGCAACAGCACCTTGTTATATTTTCTTAGCAATAATTTCAATTGGAGCAATCAAATTTTCTGCTATATTTCTAATCATATTTTTAATTTTCTCGGCAGTACTTTCCTGCATCAAAGTGTGTAAGCCGAGAGGCGGCGGGCCACCATTAGCCTCAGCTTTTGCACGTAGCTGTTTAAAAAATTCCAGCGCAAAATCACGACGACTGTTCTCTTCGGAAAAATCAAAGCCAGCATCACTTAATGCTTTTTTGTATTGATCGGGTGTTGATAGCTTGCTGGTGCTGCTTTCTGTTGCCCATGGGACAGGATAAAGAAGCTCACCTTCTTTTTGACGCATAATGTCATAAACACCGAAATATGCTCCAGGTTTTAATACTCTATAAATTTCAGAAAATAACGATGATTTATCATCAATATTCATACCAACATGAAGCATATAACCGCCATCAAACATGCTATCTTGAAAAGGCATTGATAATGCACTTCCCTGCTCAAGAGTTACATCACTCTCAAGATTTAACCAACCACATAAGACCTTTCCTGTTTCAATATACTCAGGTGTTAAGTCAATTCCTGTAACGCGGCTTTTAAACTTAGTTGCCACGTACCGCGATGCCCCTCCTAAACCACAACCCACATCTAACACATGGTTTTTTTCTGAAAAGTTGAGTTGATCGATTAGATTATCGGTTGCTACGCGTCCTCCGATATGGAACTCATCGACAGGCGCAAGATCTTCAATTGTTACATTCTCAGTGGTTTTACCGAGAGCGGGAAGAGCGGCTTCAATTGCATTAATTAGATCACCGTGTAAATAATGGTCTGATACAGTTTTATCATATGACATAAATAATTAATCTCCTGACTCTCTATTAAAAAAATGCGAACTCAACCTGTAAGTGCAATAGTGTAATCCACGGGTTGGTATCCAGTTTCACGGCATAAGACTTCGTTTGGGGTTTGGCAGTCCAAGCATTTTCGTGGTCTGTGGTTGGAGTTGGTTTCTGATGTAGTGCACCTCTTGTTGTGTTAGGCGTTCAAGGGACTCTCCTTTCGGTACGTATTGGCGAATTAAGCCGTTGGTATTCTCGTTGAGTCCGCGCTCCCAAATGGTAAGGATGGGCTAAATAGACCACTGCCCTATCGCGTGTGCGATCATTAGATGGGCGGTAAACTCTATGTATAGTAATTATGAAGGGCCTTTTAGGGTGTCAGGTCAAGCGCTGTCGAGGTCTTTTCGCCCGGTTCCCTGCCGGGGTACCCGCCCTTGGGCGGTGCCGCCTCCAGGATTGGCCGGGCCCGATGGACGCAAGGGCTTGTTGTAGGGGCTGCGGTGCCGGGGTAGATGCGCCGGCGCTTGAGGTCGGCGACGGTGTAGTCGCCTTTGTCCGTATCGACAAATTAGGGGCGCTTCAGATCTAGCCAGCAGAATTACGGTTATCTTGATACTTGACGGCCGTGCAGAACTTTCCGTATCATCGATTCGTTTCGACATTCGCAGCACTGTGAGTGAAACAGCGCATGGAAAGCACGCCGCCGGTCACCTTGCTTTTTAGCCGCTATGGAGCCCCAATTAGAGTAAGGTAGGGAAGGTCCTGCTCACCTTCAACGGAGCGATAACGATGGATGGACAAGAATTAGCTGAGCAATATCGCAATCAGGGTTATTTCATCGTCGTCGACGCGGTGGAGCCGGACCTGCTGGACCTGCTAGAGACAGCGGCCTGGCGAGTGGTCGATAAGGTGCGTTCGGGTGCGGTGGTCGACGCCGCCGAGGGCGTGCGCACCGGCGGCGAGGGCGTCGAGCCGCAGTTGAAGTTTCCACGAACATTCCAACGCGGTCCACGCTCAGTGCAAACCGCCTCGAAGGCTATCTACCCCCTACTCCGCCGCCTCTACAACACGCCCGGGCGTCCGTCGTCGGGTTGGATTCGAGCCTGATGCGAGCGCCGCGCCAACAATCGCACTCACCAGGCTATAAAGTCCATCGCCCCGACGGACCGCACCGACTCACCTATACCCCTTGACTCGAACCCTAAAAGCCCCTTTATAATTTGTGGTCTCAACTTCTAAGTGCACCTTTCGCGGTGCGTGAAAAAACAAAGGCCAACCGGCATATTTCCTTTGTCAATTTACCCGCCCCGCGAAGAGGAGCACATGAAGGAGTATACTCAGTTGACCCAGCCTCAAAAGTACGAAATATCCGCGTTACACAAAGTCGGCCAGGGTCCCACGCAGATCGCTCGGATCGTCGGTGTGCATCGCACGACGATTTCACGCGAGTTAAAACGAAATCAAAGCCCCAATGGGTATTATATCCTCAAGCGGCTCATCAACGTAGCCAAAAACGGCGAGCAGACCGTATTCGCCCATTCAAGTGGACCGGACGCTGTCGCCGTCTGGTCGAAGGCAAATTGCGTCACGAGTGGAGCCCCGAGCAGATGGCCGGTTGGCTAGGACGAAACGAAACGTTTTCTATATCCCATGAGCGGATCTACCAGCCTATCCGTAGGGATCGAGACCGCGGTGGCCGACTTCATACCCACCTACGTCAGCAACAACCCCCCAAGAGGGTTTCTTCCAAAACCGCGTATAGAGGCTCGATTCCCCACCGGGTTTCGATGGATGACCGTCCCGATATCGTTGATGAAAAAACTCGGATTGGTGATGGGGAAGTCGATCTGATGATGGGCCGTCACGGCGGGGGTGGCCTGTTGACCTTGGTGGACCGAACAACTCGCGTCACCCGTATTGAACCCGTACTCTCCAAGCAGGCCGATCACGTCGCCGACGTAATCATAAGGGCATTGAGTGAGATCAAAGGTCAGGTCCATACACTGACGATGGACAACGGAAACGAATTTGCTCAACATGAAAGAGTCGCCAAGACCCTACGGGCCAAAGTCTATTTTGCTCACCCGAATTGTGCCTGGGAGCGCGGGGCCAACGAAAACACCAACGGGCTATTACGCCAGTACTTCCCCAAGGGCACTAACGTTAAGACGATCACTCAAGCTAACATTCGGCGGGCGGAAGACAGACTCAATGACCGACCCAGAAAAGCACTGGAATTTCGATCACCAAACGATATCTTTCAACACGATAAACCATAAACACTAAACGTGCACTTCAGAGTTGAGACCACATTTTATTGATCAGAATTAGCAGCTACTGCCAATGTGTATAAACCGATTCTTGCTACGCGGAATACGGGCGACCTAATTCACGTTCCTATTGATATGGTCAATCTCTTCGAATACAACCCTTCCCTCTGATTATGTCCTGATCGGCCGTCGCAAACGCGGCATCGCGACATGATCAACCCGCAATCCAACTGGTATAGCTTTCGGGGGAGAGACCATAAGGCCCAATGGAGAGATACTCACGAACGCAAAGCGCATAGCACGGAAGAGACTACCGTATTCGCCTACGCTCCTCTCTCGGCGATCTTAACAACCCGGCGTTTGGCCTCCTCAGAGAGTTCGTCCCATGCAGATAACACCTTCACGAGATCAGCGGGGATATTTTGGTACACACCTGGTACACACTTCGGCTGTCGAAATTTGTTGTCACCTTGTGTACTGGGCGTGGCTTTTTGTGAATCGGTCGATGTTGGTGGTGTCGCTAATGTGTTGTTTTGTAGGGGTTTTGCGGTGTGGTGTGGTGTAGATGTGGCATTTGCGGTTTTTACTTCTACGGGTTCGATTCCCGCCGCCTCCACCATTATTGGACAAGCGCAACTCCCTGTCAGCAAAGGGAGTTGCGCTTTCTTGTTCTGCACCGACAGCTTGTCGTGGCATGAATATGGCATTGTCAGCTTGAGCGGGACCTAATTCTTGGCCCAGCGAGCGGGTGAATATTTAGGTATGTATATCGCTCACTACCGCGACAAGACGAAGCCGGCCACCGCAGCCCCACACAGCGCTACATCCACGGCAAAGACCCGCGCTACAGCGTCTGGACAACTAGGTTGCGAAAGCGGATCTTCACATCTGACAGGCCCCCCATACCGGCGTGCGTTTGTAAACCAATGTGTCCCATACGGGGCATCGTCTTCCAGGCGTATTTGAACTTGTTGCGGGTACCATCCGGGTTCATCCCCGGCGTGTTGAATAGTTCGAGATCTGCCTCCACGACTAACACGTCGTTTAGTTCCACCTCGACTCGGGACCCTTCACAACGTAGCCGCATCCGGTTCCACTCTCCCGCCGGACTCAGTGGGTTTGTCGAGGGCGCGATCATGTCGTAGAGGGCGCCGTTGTCACTCTTGTCGAGAGGCGGCTCCTTACCATATGTGTCCAGGATCTGGATCTCCAGCCCGGTGTGCACCTCGTCGTCCAGGTCGGACACGCGCAGGAACACGCCGCTATTCACCTTGGCGTCGGCGTTGAACTCGAAGGTGAGCTCGAAGTCGCCGTACTGGGTCTGCGTGCTCAGATTGCTCATTTTGCCGGCCTCGGAGGTGCCGACGATCATACCGTCCACGACGGTCCACAGGTGGGGATTTTTGTGGTCTTCCCACCCGGTCAGGTCCCGGCCGTTGAACAGCTCGATGGTTTTTGTCATCAGGTATCCTTTCCAGTAGCGGTAGGGTGGTACGTCAGTGGCGTACTCACCTCGCGTGAGACGCTATGGGGAATCAGCACACACCCCCCTCTAGCGTGCATAGGAAATATAAAGGCCCTTTTGGACCATCGGGTCAAGCCGTCTTGGCGTCTGCTCGCCCCCTCCAGTCTGGTTTCTTTTTACATGGCGCTTAACGAGCCCACGATTCACGATCCCGCACATGCGGGGTGGGCGAAGGCCAAGGGGCGAAAGCGACGCTGCGTGAATGGCTGTGATATCTGACGCGGGACTTTACTCAGGGGTGGGGACAAGCCCGCTGCGGGTAGTCGGTTTTATCTCCTCATACATGATAGTCTCACCTTCTATCGTTACAGATTACCGTACGCCGTCTCCACGAATTTCGGTTTCGTCAATGTATCAAACTGGGCGGGGATTGCGGAGTGGAGCAGCGTCTTGGTGAGACCAAGTGCGACAGGTCATAGATAGAGGATGGATAGAGGAGTGGGACGTGTGATCGTCGGTTGGGGATGTAGCTATGTTTGTTTATTTGCACTTCGCCGTGTCCAACGCCTCAGCACTGCTCCGTCATTCCATCCGCGGCCAACTGCGGGATCAAATCCCGAGCGTTTTAAGCTATTCGCGCTTTGACGATAGCCAGTACCTGAGTCTTCTGATCATCCGATAGTTTGGGCCAGATAGCGACGACGGCAGCCAGATCGTTTGGCATAGATATGGCATTGTCTTTTTGCATATAAGTGCAATCCCCCTGTAATCCTCCTGCAATGGTGCTGTTCGGGGGGGGCTTGGAACGCACTGTAGCGCAATGCACTTGCAAGGCGGGTGCATTATCTGACGCCGATGGGAGGTCGGTTCGATTCCCGCCGCCTCCACCATTTTTGAACAGCGCAATGGTATCAAAGGGAGTTGCGCTCTTTAGGTCTGAGCCTACCATTTTTTTTGCGTTGACCGCTTCCAATACGCGATTCTTGAGCAGAGATTCGGCCAAAATCGTCTCCAACTCTTTGAGCCGCCTGGCATCGGCCAAATCCATGTCACCGTATTTCTTACGCCAGCGATGGAACGTGGCTTTAGAGATATTGGTATGGGCTAGTTTTCGTAATGATTCTTATGCCTCTAACACGAGTACTGAATCATGTATGATATTTACAAATAAACAGCTAATGCTTGGAAACCTAAAGATCCTCCGCGACTTATGGCGTTAAGACGAACAACTATAATGCGAAATACCACCAGCGTTAAAAAGCGCTTTTGGTTTTAAGCGATAATATTTCTCTTCAATGGCTTGCGACTGTTCTTCATAGGGGTGGTTAAGTACTTCTTGTAACTCTTTCACTAAGCTGTAGTCACCTTGCTGGGCTTGTTCGTAAGCGGGAACAATTAACCACTCTCGCCACGTAAATTTCGGGTTAACTTGTTTCATCTTTTTAGAGACCTCTTCCTGATTGTCATCTTGAATCACAAGTTTTCGCCAAGCCGTTAGCCAGTTTTGCCACTTTTCATCGAGTTGGGTAGATGTGTTTACATAGAAGCTCTTTTTCAATGCCAAGATATCATCGGGGATATTAGATAACTCACGGAACAAGATGGTGTAATCCACCTCTGACTGCGACATCAACTTGATTAATTGATTAAACAGTTGTGAGTTAAACTCAGCTAAGCCAAGTTTAGCGGCCCACATGGTTTGCAGTTGTTGTTGCATGGTTTCTGCAAAGCCTTGTCTAACGTTGTCCAAGCGTTCCAGCACATCGGCATCTTCTGCTAATAGTGGCCTCACGGCCGCCCAAAACATTTGGTAATTAGCTTCTGCAGCGAGAGGTTGATTGAAAAAGGCAAAATGTCCGCCGCCCCCAGTCCAAGGTTGAAATTCAGTATCAAAAATTTCACAGAAGCCAAATGGTCCGTAGTCAAGGGTATAGCCACCTGCTGAGCAATTATCACTGTTGAAATTGCCTTGGCAGTAGCCTACACGAAGCCAATTTGCGATGAGTGACGTAAGGCGTTCACTCAATATTTTGGCTAATTCTACGATTTGATCAGCAAAATGTAGGCTTTGATCTATTTCACTTAGGTATTCTCGCTCAATTAAGTGAGCGACGATCATACGTAGCTCTTCGAACGCTTTTGGATGTGCATTGCTGCGAGCACGGCGGGCAAATAATTCTAGCTGGCCCACACGCAAAAATGAGGGAGCAACGCGTGTTGATATGGCTACAGGGTTGTCGACTAAAATATCCGGATCGAAACTTTTGGAGTTTTGAGAATACCAAGGGCGGCTAACGGTCTCCGTTTGAGAGACATAAAGTGTTAATGACCGTGACGTCGGCACTCCTAAAGCATGCATGTATTCTTGCGCTAAAAACTCTCGCACACTTGAACGTAGGACGGCACGACCATCTGCGCCCCGACAATAAGGCGTTGGACCTCCACCTTTTAGCTGCATTTCCCAACGTTTGCCGTTAAAAAGGCCTTCAAAAATGGATATTGCACGTCCATCTCCATAACCATTGCCGGTTCGAAACGGACATTGATGGGTATATTCAGTGCCATAAATCGACAGTGCATATCCGGTTGCCCAGCCGAACGAGCGCATGGGATCAAGCACGGCTGATAGATCACCAGAAAATACCTGTTGAAAGGATTTATCTAGTGCCAAGTCATCACTCAATCCTAATTCTGCAAAAAAGCTACTGCTATGGAAAACATATTCCGGCGCTTCAAGAGGAGTAGGGGTAACAGGGACAAAATGACCCGAAAAGACCTGACGCGGGTGATGATCATTACCATCGCGAGTACTATCTGGGTCGGCACGTAAGGTATCCATGAGCGAATAATCAGCCAATTTTACAAACTTTTCGAAGGTTGTAATATCTGGCTTGGCGATGCTTTTGGCTTCATTGATCATGCTTGCAGACTCGGTGATAATTTATCAGTAGAATACGACTCAGAGTATAATTTAGGCTAAAAAAATCATCGGAGCCAGGTCGTGCCCGCCCCGCCGTCGCCGGGGGCTTCACTCGCGGCGTCGACGGGCCCCCCTCGGATCTCCTGGGTGGCGTTGTTGGCGCGGGTCGCGCCCTCAATGTGACCCGCTGTCCCGCCTGTGGCGGGCGACGAGGGAGCTCCTGAGGAATGGAGGCGATCGAGGTGATGATCGAAGCCTTGCAGGGTAAGGAATCACGTAAGCTGATAAGGCTTGGAATGATGCTGGGCCAGCATCGAATCCCCGGCATGGAAAAAAGTTTTCGAACCCGCTTTCGGCCAAGAGCTTCAATATGCCTCCGAAGACGTTGCTACGAGCTCTCCCTTGGGGACCCGCATTGAAGACCTCCCCTATACTAATGGGTGATCAAATTCCGCGTGTTTTAAGCGATTCGTCTTCTGATTATAGCCTGGATCTGAGCCTTCTGATCGTCCGACAGACTAGGCCAGGCGGCGACGACCATGGCCAGGTCGTTGGGCATTGGCTGATGCGCGGGTTTGGTTGTACCGTACAACTTTTGCGCGTTGGGAAGTGTTTCGTTTGTGTCCCGAAAGCGCAAAGATGTGCTTTCGGGCTCGTGCTCGGCTCAGCAGCTTGACACTTGGCTGTTGCGCGGGTTGGGAAGTATGTGGATTCAACTCGTAAGTGGGACGTCTTAATGCGCAGCGTCCGTTTTCTGTTGCCGACTCATTATTAATATACTGCCAATATGCATAAACTAATTCTTGCCACGCGGAATACGGGCGATCTACTTTGCGCTCTCGTTGATAGGGTCAATCCCTTTGAGTGCAAGCCTTCTCTTTGATTACGCGCTCAAGGATCAAAGGTCGGCCGAGGTGGATCCGCCCAATTACCTTCGGGGTCCGTCCCACGGCAGAGTATCCCTTTAGCCTGCAAGGTCTCATCGGCACGGACATCGATTGTTGCATAGCGGATCCCGATGCCACATCGCCTGCGGTCGGAATGGTTGGCGTCCGAGCCGTGCAGCAGTAGGCAGGAATGGATGGAAACTTCCCCGGCTTTCAGTTCAAGACAATCCGGGGTGCCGTACTGTTCTATATTGTCCACGGTCTGGTTCAAGACATTGTTCTCCTGGGGGTCGCTTTCGCGGTACGGCAGCAGACCATGACGATGGGATGCCGGCACTACCTGTATGCAAGCATTCTCTCGGTCGACATCGTCTATCGCCACCCAGATGGTTATCACCTTTGTCCGATCCACGGGCCAGTAGGTAAAATCCTGGTGCCAGGATACTACTTGGGGGTCGTGCGGCAATTTGCAAAAGTAATGGGCCCCGATGGCGGCAAAATTAGGACCGAGGAGGTCTTCGGCCAGATCGAGGATTTGCGGACTTGTAACCAAGTCATAAACCCCGCCATACACTACGTGGGAACCACTGATTGAGTAGCTGCTTTTTCCTTGAGCAAGGGCAAAAGCAAGCAGGCCGTCAAAGTATGCCCGGTTCGCCGCCACCTGGTCTGCATCAAAGAGCGGTATGCTTTTCAGGTAGCCATCCTGGTTGTAGGTTTCTACCTGATCTGCTGTCAGACAGTTGAGGCTGGAGTTTGTACTTGGGTAAAAGGTAAAGTCTTTTTCCATGTGTATTTCCCTTAGGAGGTTAACGGTCTTCAGGCAGGGATTCCCGCTGTTGCCAATCGCCCAGTTCGAACGTGCGGTCGTCGGTTTTAGCGAGAAGGCTGGGCCGCTCTTTAGGCTGACGATTCCAATTCTGGCGTCCATGAAAAAGAATCTTCTGATTGTTGGGAATAGATTCGAGGAATTCATCTGACCACTCACCATCTCCCCAGTACGGAAAGTGACTCGGGCCATAGCCACTGATAATAATCACGCGCTCTCGCTCGCTGCGGATCTGTCCTGTTGCGTGGATCAACGGCTCGGCAAAAAGCAACGTGGAACCGGCCGGTGCCTTTACCTGATGAATCATCGAGCGATCTTCATAGGCGCAGGCAATTAACTCGTCTGGTGGAATATCAATCTTGTGGCTTCCAGCGATCACCACGGTGCCGCCATCATCCGCATCGAGGTCGGTAAGATTGGTTAATGTTTTGACAAAGTTCGAATGGTACAATCCATTGCGCGTGTGACTTCCGTAGGGCACATCGGTGCCTCGGTGAAAGGAAAAAGTTGGGTCTTCTGTTTTATCCAAGCTTGGCAAGCGACTGTTTATATAGGCATTCGATTCTACTAGTCTAATTTCTCCGCCCATAATTTCGGCCGCCATACCAAGCAGTCTGGGATGAGAAATATAGCTGGTAATCAGGGGATGAGCCTGCTCAATATCCCGCATAAAAATATGATGTGCATGGCCAGGGTGTGCCACGCCTGCGCCGCGAACCTTGGTCGGAGGATCAGCTGAAAACGATATCGGTTCACCTGCTGCTATTAAATCGGTCTTTAATACCTGCAGGACATCGATTAAAGCTTGGCATTCCGCTGGCGTCAGCACTTCCGGAATAACCACATAGCCATAAATATCAAAATGAAGACGCTGCTGGGGACTCAGAGCCGGAAAGGGAATATCCATTGCCGGCAGAGATTCGCGATGATAATTCATATGGTCTCAATCGTGGCTTATAAAGTATGGTCAGCGACTTGGCGGGCGGAGGACAGCCATTTACGCCACCGCTCGCAGCGCATATGCCCTGCTATTTGCAGGATATGGATGGCCCAGGAGGGCGGCTGCTCGCTGTTCCAGGATCGCACCGTTCCGCGTTCGGCGAAAAGCCGACCGGCGACCGACGCGTGCTGCGTTTCTTCGCGGCGGATACGGTAGATGGTGGTCCGCTGTGCCGCGAGTAACAGCCATGGCGAACTGCTATCAACGAGGAGCGGAGGTTGCTGCGCGCCGCGCTCTGATGAGTGGGAGGCGTTAATGCGGGAACGCAGCATCACGCCAAGCGGCTGTTTAACTTCTCGTCGAGCTCTTCCTTGTAGCGACCGAAAGCGAAAGCCATGTCCATCTCGTCCATAATCGTTTTGCCTTCGTCATCCGTGATCATGAGCGTGGCCATATACGCCAGCCAGCGGTCGGCGATCTTTCCGGTATGACTCTGGTTAAAATGCTCCTCCGTTGGTGCTGTCATGTAGAGATACAGACGTTCTTCGTGATGATGAATGACCATGTTGACTTGATTGTCAGACATGGCCTGCGCCAACTCTGGCCAGACTTCATCGTGCGCTTTTTTATACTCTGCGTAACATCCCGGTTTTAGCCGGTAAGTAAGTGCCTTGGACCACATCTGTTCCTCCGTTTGTTAATCCCAAATTTGGGTTGCGATGATTCGTATCTACAGCCGAGCAGTATCAGATCATTCAGACGGTACTTTTGGCCTGGTCAAGGCTGTCAGCGTCGCTCAGGGGCTGCAGTGTCGGAGGTGACTTGGCCCATTCTATATATCCCCAGAAGAGCCGATCTTGTTCGCCGCAGAGAAAAGTCACTAGCCCAAAAGAGGGGCCGCGGTTGAATATCCGCAATCGGCGCGGCGACTCCCTCATAGGCCAGGGGTTCCAATGGGTCCTCAGCGACGGTGATGACTCCCACGGCCCAAGCCTCAGAACGGCTGCAAAGCCCTCCAGCGATCGTAGTAGAGTTGCATCTTTGCGGGCAGGCTTTCGCGAATATTAGGGGATAACATCCATCTAAAACGTTCGTCCACTTTCTCGTTGGTCGGTCCTCCCGATATTGGCCCACCTCCGTGCAGAGACATACGTTCGTGCAAACCCTCTGGAGCGACCCCCCGGTGGATTGTTTTACCGTTCCAGAACATGGTCTGGCCCCGTTTCATCTCGATCGTTTGCTCTCCCGGCATGGAGTCGCGACACCGATGATTCTTGCAACAAACCCCTATACGTGTCATTTAAATCGGATACGTTCCCACGGCCATCACTCCAACTTGTCGAGATTAGGCGTATGCACGGCTTTATTGCCCATATAACCGACGGCTTCGGCATGCTGGCTGTCGGTCAAAATCCATACGATGTTTTTTATCTTTTTCATAGAGGCATTAATTTCTTATTAACTCTACTTTGTCCAAATAAAGGACCTGTTCCTTAGAGCCTACATCAAGCTCCAAGCGCACATCCATTTCGCTCTCTTTGTTGTGGGTATAAAGCCTGGTGTGCGTTTTTGCCTCTTTGCCGATATGTATCCACCCGTTATCGGCTTCATAACTATCGTAGATCAGGTCGATGTTATGCGCATTTTTCAGCATAATTCTCATGCGACCTGTGCCGCCTTCACTTGCCGATATAAAACATATTCGATAGGTCTGCCCCTTTATCAGGTGGAGCAGCGTTTTGTCCGGCGCGCCGATATATTCTCCATGGCCTCCATAAGTCTGCTGGTATAGTTGACCTTCTGCGTTTTGTGGCACGTGTATCTTCAACATGGAGTTCCCACTGAACGCTTCACTGCCGTAGACGTACTCTTGGGTTATCTTGTCCGAAGTTAGACGCCAGGAAAGGCCCGGCTGATGGAATTCGCTATTGATTATCTGCGATGTTTTGGGCAGTGCCGTTGGCGTGAAGCCCGTTAATTGGTCCAGCACCGTCTGGTTCCACCCCAACTCAGAGTCAAAAATGGCGTATGATCTCTGGTTGTTCTGCATTCCCGTGTACCACATGCTGCCGATGTCGTGTTTTCTAAAGTTGGACATGTGATGCTGCAGCCATTCGGTTAGTTCTGCGTCCGGGCGCCCTGGGAAGGTCCAACAACCCCATTCCGTAGTGACAATCGGAATGTCGACGCCAATACGGTCTCTCCAGCGGACTGCCGTGGTTATTTTGTTTAAAACGATGGGTTTCCACTTTTTATCTTCTGGGAGGGGGGCGATCCACATGGCGAAATTGACGCCGTCTTCGTGCCTCGGATTATAAAAATGGATAGCCACCCCCGCATTTGTATCGTCATAGAATCCTTTACCGCCGTCAAACGTATAGGTGAGGTATTTTTCCGTCACGTATGGGTCTAAGTATTCGGGGTCATTGCTGCGAGGAGCGCCAATTAGAATGGGACGCGTCGGGTCTTCGTTGCGAATCGCCTGTGCGGCGGAATTGTATAACTGCATTACCTCTTCATAGCGTTCTTCTTCTTTATAGCCAATACCTTTGGGTTCGTTGAGTATCTCGAAAACGAGATCACCGGGGTATTTCTTCCAAGCTCTGGCTAACTCTCCCCATTTTTTTGCTATTTGCTCAGCACCCACTGCGATATTGTTTTTGGCCCAGGCAGAATTGCCCCACATACAGATTACGATGGCTAGGTCATTGGCTAAGGCATCGACGATTTGTTGTTCGGTCTCTTCGGTGCCCGCTCCAAAAGGCATAAACACGCGCACTGAGGTAAAGCCTGCATTCGCTGCAGCCTGAAATTGCGCGACATCGTGCTGTACCTTTGGCCACACTCCAGCACTCGGCAGCGAAGTGTCAATATTGATGCCTTTATGGAGTTTTTTAAAGACGGGTGCGTTGGCGCGTTGTGTGGGGTCTTGGCGCTGGGCTTCTGCTTTAGCATATGCAATGCCGAAGTGGTCAGCGAAGATAAAAAAGTCGTCGAAGTTGACCGCACCACTGCCATCCAGATCGGTAGCCTCAACGAAGTCTTCCTGACTAAAGTTGTCGGCGAAGATAAAAAAGTCGTCGAAATTGACCGTTGCATTGCCATCAAAGTCGCCTAAGATAGTGTTACCCTCGTCATCTTGCAAAACCTGGACTTCCTCCGCATCGAAACCGGCACCAGAGAGATCTACGGTGATCTCAGGCTCGTCCTCATCGTCACTGGCAATCACAATAGAGCCAATCATGATCAAACAGCAAAAAATGAAAATGTTAAAACGGTCCATCGTATAAATCTCTTTGTTTGGCAATGCTTTCTCGTCCCGGTAGCTTAGGTCGATAAAAGCCTGTTCTGGGGAATCCCAATCTAATAAGACGCCCATAAAATCTTGGTTTATATCGTGAAGCGGGTGTGAGTTTTTTGGGTTTGTACAAGCTCTTCCGGGCTGAGATAGCCCAGCCGACTATGGGGTCTTTCGGTGTTATAATGCTGTCGCCAATCCTCAATAACGAGTCGAGCTTCGCGTAGATTCAACTATCCTGGGGTAAGCGGAGTCTATACTGGATCGAGCAGGGCACGGCTCCTGTGATTGCGCAAATACTACGGTTTCGAGTGTTTGGGAGCAATATTCTCGTAATGAGCGACAGCTTTTACGTGTTCTTTGTTTGGTTGCCGCCATACGATGACCAGCGGCGGTGAGGATAGTTCATCTCCTGGGCCACGCGGCGTCTACGCTGAGCAGAGAAGAGCAGGGGGACGCCCCGACTCGGATCCCGGCCTGTTACTCCGCCTAGCGTTCACCTCGCCGCCGCCAACGCCTCCGCTTTGTGCTCCTCGAGGAGCGCCTCGGTATGTTGACCGGCGCGCACGGCACTTTACCCTTGAGCCGTTCCAACCACTCGTCCGTCGCACGTTTTTGCAACAGATCTTTTAAAAGTGGCAGCAATGCTTCTCTGTTTTGCAGCCGCAGTGCAAAGCTGCAAACGCGCGCATCTGCACCCAAGCAGGGCCAACTCTCGGGAGTCAGCCAGGTCACGCCACTTTGTAGGATTGTCCTGAAGGCCCGATGTAGAGGTGATGGTGCCGGGCACAAGTTAATTGTAGAATATTCATTTGCCATAAAAAGTTTACTGGAGGATTACAATTGGTGTCTCGGGCCTTTTTTCTGACCTTGAGGGTTAGATCTTGTACACTATCTATTATTGCCGTTCTTAACCGCTATAATTCAGCTAAATAATAAAAATGTCTATTTTGTCATTCCCCCAAGCGAAGGGGTCCGTAGCAATAAATGGAAATACATTCGTTATTTTACCCAAGACCCGCTCTACGAGGAGCTCTTCGACTTAGAAGCGGATCCGGATGAAACACAGAATATGTGCCAAAACCCAGCCTATGCTAAAGATCTGGACCGGTTGCGCCTACGGTGCGACCAACTGCTGGCAGAGGCGAGAGGGGCATAAAAAAAGTGGCAAGAGATACGTCAGTGTTCATTACAGCACCTGGCCCATAGGGTGCTAGCATTTCGAAACGAAAGAATAGATTATGATCCTGGTTACGGGGGCTGCCGGTAGGCTAGGCCGACGTGTAGTTCAGCTCTTCCTCGATCGCGGCTACGAGGTCTTAGGCACCGGCCGAGTCCCCTACCAGGAATCTCCATCATCCTTTGTTGTCGCCGACATTCAGGGCTACGAAGCTTTCCTCTTGGCCCAACAGACCACACGCTTTGACGAGCCAACCAAGGAACTGATCAAGCGCAATTTTGGCAAAGGGGAAATCCCAATCCGCGGCCAACTGGAAGATAACTCCAGTGTCATAAGTACAAAAAAAGCCCAAAGGTACTGGGCATGAAATTCAGACCAGAATGGTGCCCAGCCTAATGGATACTTTAGTGCCTCAGCGCGTCGAAGATGTGGACGTGGCGGTACGCTTGTTTGATCTGATAAACCGCATAGTTTACTCCTCGCGCCTGTTGTTCGGGTCGGGCAATACCATGTTAGAAGTGCGAGGAAGCCATGAATGAGGCAACGATTTCTATAGTGACGGAGAAGATCTTCCCGCGGCGCTTCGAGCAGGACGCGGACACGGTGGCGCTGTACCGGTTCGACGAGGGCGCCGGTGACGAGTGCCACGAAGCCACCGACCCAGCGCTGACGCTCCGCGCCCACAAGCGGGCTCTCTGGGGCTTGGTCGAAGGGCTCGGCCCCGTCATCCGCTTCGAGCGCGGCAGCAATGACGACGCGAACGTTCTGGTGGGCCCCGTCAATCACGACGCGCTGGAGTTGCGCCGCTGCCCCGACGAGTACACGGTCGAGGCCTGGGTCCGCTACACCGGGCCCTGGGGGGCGGAGCTCGGCGGCGAGTACCCGCGCACGACGGCGCAAATCTGCGGTACCGACGAGGACGGTTTCAGCCTGCCGACCGGCCAGCGCAAAGGCTGGAGCTTCTCGCTACACGACGGCACCCGCGAGCAGCCGCAGGACGGCCGGCTGATGCCGCAAGCGCGCAACTTGGGTCAATCTGGCCACCGCGATTTCAACGGTCTCACCGGGCTCGAGGGAACGCGCGGGCCATTTTTCTGCGGGTTGGCCGACGCTACCGCCGTCAGCCGCACCGGGCTGGAGGGCGAGGGCTGGCATCACATCGCGTGGCAGTGGCGGAAGCTGGACGAAGCTCACTGGCTGTTTGTTGACGGGGCGGTGGTCTGGTCCGGGCGCGCGCCAGAGACGCGCGTTGTTGGCCCCGTGGTCGGCAACACGATTCCATTCATGGTGGGTGGCGTCGTTCACTCACAGGACCCGCCGTTCTACCTCGGCTGGTGCTCGTTCGAAGGCGAGATGGCCGGCCTGCGGATCTCACGCGTGCTGCGGCTGCCGGTCGCGCCTGCGCTGCGGATCGTGCCGACCTACGGCCACCTGCACTACAACGAGCGCAGCGGGCCGTCCACCGAAAATCAACGCGCGGCAGCACGTGCACACCCGGCCAGCTTGTCGGATGCCACCGTGCAAGTACCTTATCGTGCAGCGGTGGTCGTGGAAGGCGGCACCGCCGCGTCATTTGCCCTGCTCGACAACGAGCAACCGGCGGCGCTCCCGCAAGGTCTGCAGCTCGATCGGCTGCAAGGTGTCGTGCACGGCGTGCCAACGGTGCCCGGGACGACAGCCTTCACCGTGCTGGTCACCGCAATCGATGGCCAGCAGGCACGACAGCCGTTCACGCTCGCTGTGGTCGAAGGGCGGCTGGCCACGCGCTCGCTGCCGCCAGCCTTCGGTGGGCGGCCGTACAGCGCCGCCCTCGAGAGCGGTACCCTCGGCCCCTCGGTACGCTGGCAGTCCAAGGGCGTGTTCCCAGCATGGCTATCGCTGCAGGAATGCGATGACGCTGGCGGCTGGTGCATCACAGGGACCCCGCCCGAGAGCTGCTGTGGAACCGTTGAGCGGTTGACACTCGAGGCGAGCGCCACCACGGGCGCCGCTGTCGACCAGACCCCCCTCGCACTGCGGATCTTGGCTCCCGGCCTGCGCGAGCTTGAGGTTGACGAGCACACGCAGGCGCTGTGGGATTGGCAGGGTGACGATGGCAAGATGATTGTGGACCGCGCCGGCCTAGCCGGAGATGACTCCTTGACCCTGAGTTGGGTCAATATGGCAGGCGACACGCGCGAGTGGTTCCCAGGCTGGGGTCGCTACCCGTGGGAGTGCGGTGGTGGCGAGTGGGGTTTCACAACCCCCGCAGAGGCGGGCGAGATAGCCGACTTGCGCCGGTGCACAGACGCCTGGTGCGTGGAAGCGTGGTTCCGGGTCGGTGACAACCAGATCAAGGTTGATCGCTACGGCCGTACCTTTAACTTCGGTCATATCTGCGGCTCCTTTGACAGCTCCGAACAAGGCGTCTGGGAGCTCTTTCTTTCGACGCATGACTCGCCGGACGGCAACACCCTGGCGCCAGGTGTCACCTTTGCGTCGGCGGGCCACCGGTGGGAGGGGCTCGGGCCGTGGAAATACCCACAGGGCATCGTCGCCGGTGACCCTGATGCCTGCTGCGTGTCCGACGCGCAATGGCACCACGTGGCGTGGCAGTATGAGTACGCAACGGACACCCACGAGCTGTGGTTGGACGGACGGCTGATCTGGAGCCTGGCATGCGCGGACGGCGTGCCGCTTGTCAACGACAGGGCTGGCCACGGGGCGCAGTTCAGCGTGTCGACGAGGCCCGCTGGCCATAGCCGCTACGGCGGCAAGGTCAATTTCTTGGGGTATGGCCACTGGTTTGGGCACATCGGCGACATTCGCATCAGCGACGCGCGGCGCCTACCGTGAATATGCAGTCGCAGTATGGGGCGTAGAGGGGGCGGTTGGCAGTAGTGATGTGTGCGTTGTGTGTGTTGTGCGCGTGGGGGGCATGGGTGACAGCGCAGTGGGTGGGTGCTTAGAGCTAGTAACCGTTACTCGTACGGTAGTCGGGCATCATCGATGCGCAGCGCCCCCCTCCGCCTCGCCGCCCCTCTTGCCGATCAGCACCACCGCGTCCAACTGCGGGATAAAATTCCGAGTGTTTTAAGTCATTCGTCCTCCGACGATAGCCAGGACCTGAGCCTTTTGACCATCCGATAGACGGCGCCAAACGCTCGCTTCGGGTTCGACCATAGAGATTCGTCGTCAGGTCGGGGGGCGCGTGACGAGCGAGGGCCTAGGCCTTTTTGACGGTGGCGTTGCTCGCAAATACGAAATTTCACACGCTTGCGCTGTGCACACAGGAGTCCGCGCGAATTTTACCGATAAATATCGGTCGATCATGATCTGTGTGAGCAAGGCTGCTCCGCACGGTTTGTGTGTATTGATACACTACCCGTACAGTAATACATAGAGGAGGCTCAGATTGCGCGCTCAAGAAACAGCCAATGGGGATTATATCGTCCACGATAAACCGGTGTTGCATTGGTTTGTGGTCATAATGATGATAGTGATCCTACTTTCTGCCTGGATCCGGGATGTTCATGGTGCATGGTACATCCTCCCGATCATCATTCTAATTTCTATGCTGAGTAGAAATACCAGTTTTAATATGACCACGATTTTTTCACTCAATGATCTAAAAATACGTACCGAACACAGAAAGCTCTTTGGCATCAAACGGCACGAGGTGGACTTCAGTGCTGTGCAGGAACTTGAATTTGCAAACGAACGCTGGGGTGCTCGGAATCAAAACCCCCGCGCGAGTCTGACGCTTTGTACGATTGATGAAGAGATGAATGGTGATTCATTCGCGGTCTTCACCATGGCGAACTCGGACAAGGGAAAGATTGTGGCAGATCGAATCTCCGAGATACTGAACCCGTACCTGGCGCCTGAGATCCCGGAGACGGCTCCGATTCCCCCCTGGTTTGGCAACGACGCTCCATCGCGTCTATACGACCTGTGCCGCATGCATTCCTCAGAAACCTGCTTTTTTGTGAGTCTGGAGGATCTGGACGAATCCCGACGGACAGCTATGGAGAGCAAGCTTTCGCTGCCCAAAGACGAAAAAATAGTGGCTTTTCACGATCTGACGACAGGTAGAAGCGGAGAGCGGGGGATCGCCGTGGGCTGCGGCGGTTTATACTGGAGAAACGGCTTTTCAACCTATTCTAAAAGCACCTGGATCAGTTGGGAGAGGTTCGTTGACGCCGAAGTAAGTGTAGATCCCAACGATGCCGACGTATGGATAGCTCCGTCGATGCAGCTTGATCTGGGGTCGGGGGAAAAGGCCCGACAGAAAACGGTCTACGAATTACTCTTGGCCATTCAGGGCGAGCTCAGGCAGATGCGAGATCAGCACGCCTAAGTAATGACTGAGACCCCGATACAGATCAGGCTCGGAGCCAATGTGAAAGCTCAACATAGCAAGTATTCGCCGGGTCGGAGGTTGAGGTAATTCCCTATACAACTCCACGATCCTCGTATCAGAGAGGTTGAACAGGAATGAGCTTTTTGCAAGGACATTTTATGGCAGCTGGCGTGCCCTTCAATAGTTGCCCTATTTATAGTGTGAGTCTTTCTGACCTGTAGGCTGCTCATGAAAGGCAAACCCATAGCACGGAAGCGATTATCCGTATTCTTCGCCAGGCCGATGGCGGCGAAACCGCCCATCGCTTTGCCGTGAGCACAACATCTCAGAGCAAACGTTCTATCGCTAGGTTGATCATATCGCAAAGAATGTCGATTTCCTGGATATTGAGGCCGCCGGTCGCCGCCGCTTCGGAGCTACCGTCAATGACAAACCCCATCGAATGCACCCGGGCTAATTTGATAAAGCCCTTGAGCCCCTGTTTGTCGTTAGGATTCTGCACTACCACGGCGTGGTAGCGGCCAGTGTCCAGGGCGTTGACGTCCAGCATCTCCAAGGCCATATCGATTCTATTCTCGGCAGTACGGGTTATGCTCAAGTCGACTTGCAACGGCATCGCCGGCTCCAGCACCCCACTTTTTACTCATAACGCCGAGTTGCCTTAGTGAGGCATGAAGTTTCTTATCTTATGCCACCCATCACTACACCATCTGGGCGTGGGGGACAAGAGATACCCGCCTCCACCTCATTCCACTTGTATTGCCTGGACTCTTTCACCCCGAGTTCACTGCGCAGCCGACCTACCGCCTGTAGTAGATAAGTATTGTATTTATTGGCATTGTTATGGGCTTTGTGTTAACTGGGCGAAAAAGGAAAGCGCGTATGGTCCAAGAGCAAAAACGCAAAAAAGGGTGGCGACGGGGTGCGACCGCTAGGCAAATGCCAATTTAGGCGCTCTCGGTTCCTTCGGAGAGAGAGACGGTTTTCGGCAAAACCAG
>Ga0233439_10002587_pt1 | contig 20167 bp, 14 predicted proteins | sample SI_123_September_6_FD_182713 | JGI IMG/M metagenome (GOLD analysis project Ga0233439, IMG submission 182713) | Seawater microbial communities from Saanich Inlet, British Columbia, Canada - SI_123_September2016_100_MG | ecosystem: Environmental > Aquatic > Marine > Inlet | place: Canada: British... | reverse complement strand
TATCAAAGTAGCGGGGGTCTTCACGCATCATCTGCGCCAGGCCACCATGGGCCAGACGTTTGCGGCGGGTTTTGTCAGGGTGTTCGGTCATTGCAGGACTCCTATAAAAAAAGGCCCGGCAATTGCGGGGCCTTTTAGGGGGTGGGTTAAATTTCAGATACAAAAAAACCCGCGAGGGCCAAATGAATTTGGCGAGCTGCGGGATGATCAAAACCCTGCGTCAGTTCTTTCGCAGGATACAAAAAAACTTATACTTTAGGTCCCCGTTTGACAAGTAATACTTACGCTCGGGTATTTATGCGGCGTTCCTAATCCAGTGCTTTGACGATGCCTTCGCACATGGCTTTGGCATCGGCGAACAGCATCATGGTGTTGTCGCGATAGAACAGATCGTTATCAACCCCGGCATAGCCCGGTGACAGCGAGCGTTTTACAAACAACACGGTCTGGGATTTATCCACGTCCAGGATTGGCATGCCAAAGATGGGGCTTTGCGGATCATCGCGGGCGGCGGGGTTGGTGACATCATTGGCACCAATCACAAAGGCCACGTCTGCGGTCTGGAATTCGGAATTGATTTCTTCGAGTTCAAACACTTCGTCATATGGCACGTTGGCTTCGGCCAGCAGCACGTTCATGTGCCCCGGCATGCGGCCAGCGACGGGATGAATGGCATAGGTCACGTCCACGCCTTCGGCTTTCAGCTTGTCGACCATGTCGCGCAGCGCGTGCTGGGCCTGGGCCACGGCCATGCCGTAGCCGGGAACAATGATCACCTTGCCCGCGTTCTTCATGATAAAGGCCGCATCATCGGCGGAACCGGCTTTAACCGGACGATCCCCCGTGGATGATGCTGGCCCGGCACCGGCATCGCCGCCAAAGCCACCTAAAATAACGCTGAAGAACGACCGGTTCATGGCCTTGCACATGATGTAGGACAAAATGGCACCCGATGATCCCACCAGCGCGCCTGTGACGATGAGCGCGGTGTTTTCAAGGGTGAAGCCAATGCCCGCAGCAGCCCAGCCGGAATAAGAATTCAACATGGAAATCACCACCGGCATATCGGCACCGCCGATGGGGATGATGATCAAAAAGCCGATCAAGAATGCCAAACCCGTCATCAACCAGAACCAGCGCGGGTCCACATCAATGGCAAAGGCCACGATCAAGGCAACAATCACCAGCCCGATCACAAGGTTCAATAAATGCTGGCCCGGGAACACCACGGGATTGCCGGAAACAAGGCCCTGTAATTTGGTGAAGGCAATGATGGAGCCTGAAAAGGTAATGGCACCGATGACAATACCCAGCGACATTTCAATGCGGCTGGCAACCTTCAACACACCGCTGGCATCAACGATGCCATAGGCTGCCGGATTATAAAACGCCGCTGCGGCCACCAAAACGGCTGCCAAACCCACCAGAGAATGAAACGCTGCAACCAATTGGGGCATGGCCGCCATCTGGATGCGCAGGGCAATCACCGTCCCGATGGCACCACCCACCACCAGGGCACCCAAAATTTCCACATAGGAAAACACGCCGGGCAGCGCCACCGTGGTGACAATGGCGATGATCATGCCGGTAATGGCAAAGCTGTTGCCCGAACGCGCCGTTTCCGGGCTGGAAAGGCCACGGAGCGCCATGATGAACAGGACGGATGCCAAAAGATAAGCAAGGGCTGCGAAATTAGCTGTCATGATGGCCCCCTATTTCCGTTCTTTTTTCTTGTACATGGCGAGCATCCGTTGGGTCACCGCAAAGCCGCCAAAGATGTTGATGGCAGCCAAGGCAATGGCGATCAGGCCAAAGATTTTGGAAAGTTCAAACCCCGTCGGCCCGGCGGCGATCAAGGCGCCAACAATAATGACGGAAGAAATGGCGTTGGTGACGCTCATCAACGGGGTATGAAGCGCCGGGGTCACCGACCACACCACATAATACCCGATAAAAATCGCCAGCACGAAAATGGCCAGACGAAAGACGAACGGATCAACCACGGTTGCTTCCATGATCAGGCCCCTTTTTCTGTCAACAGCGGGTGAATAACCTTGCCGTCATGGCAAAGTGCGGAACCCGTAATGATTTCATCTTCCCAATTAATCTCCAGCGCACCGGTTTCAGAATTGATCAGGGGGGTAAGAAAATTCAACAAATTCCGGGCATAGAGTTGGCTGGCGTCTTCGGCCAGGCGGGCGGGAACATTGGTATAGCCAATCAGGGAAACACCGTGCTTCACGACAACCGTGTCTGCTTCTGAAATCGGGCAATTGCCGCCCGCTTCGACCGCCAGATCATTGATCACGGAACCAGCCCGCATGGTTTTGACCATGTCTTCGGTCACCAGAACCGGGGCCGGGCGGCCGGGGATCAATGCGGTGGTAATGACGATGTCTTGTTTTGAAATGGTTTCAGCGATCAGTTCTGCCTGGGCGCGTTTGTAATCATCGGACATTTCTTTGGCGTACCCGCCTGCAGTTTCTGCATCTTCTGTTTCGTCACTTTCTACCATGACAAATTTGGCGCCCAGGCTTTCAACCTGTTCTTTCGTCGCGGCGCGCACATCGGTGGCCGATACAATGGCACCCAACCGTCTAGCCGTGGCAATGGCCTGAAGCCCGGCAACGCCAACGCCCATTATAAAGACCCGCGCCGGTGCAATAGACCCTGCCGCTGTCATCATCATCGGGAACGCCCGGCGATATTCATGGGCGGCATCCAGCACTGCTTTGTATCCGGCAAGATTTGATTGGGATGATAAAACATCCATGCTCTGTGCCCGGCTGATGCGCGGCACCAGTTCCATGGCAAAGGCCGTCAGGTTATGGGCGGCATAGGTGCTGGCAGCGTCCTTATTAGACATAGGGGCCAACATGGCGATCAGAACCGCGCCCTTTTTCATCAGGGAAACTTCTGCGTCATTGGGGCGTTGCACCTTGAACACGATGTCAGCATCGCCCAGGGCAGCGCCACAATCCGGCGCGATTGCAGCGCCAGCGTCTTTGAACGCATCATCGGAAAGAGAGGAGCCAGCACCGGCCCCGGCCTCAACCACAACGTCAAGACCCAGAGCCGCCAATTTTTTTACGGTTTCTGGCGAACACGCAATGCGCGTTTCACCGTTGGCCGTTTCCTTTGGGATCGCAATTTTCATGGCACTTAAATAGCCTGATTACCTAATGTTTGCCAAGGGCAAGTATAGTTAACAATATATTAACGCAGCCCCTATTCCATGGAAGATAATCTGGAAGAATAAAGGATCGCTAAAGATGCCGCCAAAAAGCGTTCGCTGCCCGATCAATTCCTCCGGCCTGTTTGCCTTTCTGTTTGCAGTGCTGCTTTTCCCGGCCCCGGCATTGGCAGAAGATGTGGTAACCATCAAAACCCGACCCGGCGTTACCCTTAAATTCATCTTGCGTGGTGCGCGCGCGGGCAATCTGCCCATTGCCATTTTGTTTGCCGGTGGCGGTGGGGATATCAATCTGGACAATTGGGATGGGTCCGGGAATCCGGCCGGGAATTTTTTGGTGCGCACCCGGAAACATTGGGTGAAGCACGATTTGTTGGTCGCCGTCCCCGATGCCCCATCAGACCAAAAAAGCGGCATGTTTCGGTGGCGGACCAGCAAGGATCACACGACAGACATCCGCGCCTTGATCAAACATCTTCGCAAATACACCTCCGGGCCGGCCTTCCTGATCGGCACCAGCCGGGGCACCATTTCTGCAGCGGGCATTGCGGGTAATATGGCCCCGAATAAATTGGGCGGTATTGTTTTGACAGCCACCGTCACGCGTTACAATGCGGGCGGTGATAAGGACCGGCTGGAAAGCGCCAATCTTGCCAACATCAAAGTCCCGGTGCTGTTTGCCCACCACAAAGACGATGCGTGCGATGTCACCCGGTTTGAAGACTTGCCCGCATTGGCCAAAAAAATCACCCGCGCACCAAAGGTGGCAATCAGGGGCTATAGCGGTGATGGCGGAAAAAGTTATCGCGGGTCTGAATGTGCCTCAAAAACTGCCCACGGTTTTCGCGGCATCGAAAAACAGGTGGTCCGCGAAACCGCTGAATGGATTCACGAAATCGCGGGCACGCCCCGTTAATCTTCTAATTCGTCAATCAAGCCTGAGACCATTTCCAATCCCCGGCCCCAAAAGGCAGGGTTGGCGGCATTTAAACCAAAGGGCTTTAGCAATTCGCCATGGCGCAATGTGCCGCCGGAACGCAGCATGGTCAGGTATTTCTCCCTGAAGCCATCGGGTTTGGCTTCGAAGGTTGCGTAAAGGGAATTCACCAGACAATCGCCAAAGGCATAGGCATAGACATAAAATGGCGAATGGATGAAATGGGGAATATAGGCCCAGTACCACCGGTAATCCCCATCCAGTTTCAAGGCCGGGCCCAAACTTTCGCGCTGCACCGCAAGCCAGATGTCAGACAAGGCATCGGCCGTTAATTCGCCATCCCGCCGAGCCCCATGCACGCGGCGTTCAAAATCGTAAAAGGCGATCTGGCGCACCACCGTGTTCAACATGTCTTCGACCTTGCCCGCGATCAACGTTCTGCGCACCGCACCATTGGTTTCTTCTGCCAACATTTTACGGAACGTCAGCATTTCTCCGAACACCGATGCGGTTTCGGCGAGGGTCAGGGGGGTATCAGACATCAAATGGCCCTGGGGGCCTGCCAGAACCTGATGAACCCCGTGGCCCAGTTCATGGGCAAGGGTCATCACATCACGGCTTTTGCCCTGATAGTTCATCAAGATATAGGGATGCACACTGGGCACAGTTGGATGGGAAAAAGCCCCCGATTCCTTACCCGCCCGGACGCCCGCATCAATCCAGCGTTTATCAAAAAAGCCTTTGGCAACAGATGCCATTTCCGGTGAAAAATCCCCGTAGGCCGACAGCACCATGTCTCTCGCGCGGGTCCAGGGGATGGTTTTGTCTGCCGATTTTGGAAGCGGCGCATTGCGGTCCCAATAATCCAGACGTTTCTTTCCCATCCAGCCCGCCTTCATCCGGTAATAGCGGTGCGACAATTTGGGGTATGCCTTTTTGACCGAATTAACCAGCGCATCCACCACCTTGTCTTCAACATAATTGGACAGGTTTCGCGATGATTGCGGTTCTTTGAATCCGCGCCAGCGGTCTTCCACTTCCTTGTCTTTCGCCAAGGTGTTGGTGATCAGCGCAAAAGTCCGGGCATTTTCACCCATGACCTTGCCCACCACCTGAGCGGCGCGCTTGCGCACTGGGGCCTTTGGGCTTGAAAGCAGGTCCAGCGCTTCTGCCTCGGTCAATTTTTTATTGCCAATGGGAAAGCGCAGCGATGCCTGGGTTTCATCGAACAGGCGCACCCATGCAGCACGCCCGGATGGTGATTTTTCATGGAGCAATTTTTCCATGTCGTCTGAAAGTTCATGGGCCCGCCAGGCACGCACATCGCGCAGCCATGATGCGTAATGCTTAAGGGCCGGGGATTTTAATTTCTGTTTGATGGCCTGATTAGGCAAGCGGTTAATCTCAAGGGTGAAAAACAACAACCGGGTGGCAATGGCATTCACCCGTTCCGACGTGGTCTGAAAGAACTGGCCGATAGACGCATCGGTGACCGAGCAGGCATACAGCAATTGGGCGTAAGACATGATTTTGGAAAGGATTTCATCCAGTGCTTCAAATTCAGCCACGCTTGCGCCCAGTTTGGCACCCGAAAGTGATTTAATCCGGCCCTTATTGACCTTTTCAAATGCCACGGCCAATTTTTCCGCCCGGGCGAGATCACGGGCCATCACCTTTGAACCGGGGCCTGAATACAAATCATCCAGATTCCAGCGTGGTAAGGTTCCAATACCACCGCTTCTTTTTGCAGTTTTTGCCTGTTTTGCCATAATCTATCTGTGCCTTTTCCTGTTTGAACCTGCATTATAAACCATCAACGTTGGTAAAAAGAGAAACCCTTGGAAAAAAATACTTCCTCTACGCCCTCCAATGATCGTGCCGCCGATCCCGGAGCCATGAATACCCTTGTGGAGATGTTTTTTCATCAGGCTGAAAAGCTGGGGGATGCACCCTTTCTTCATGGCCGCGAAGATCGCAAGAAGGGCTCTAGAAACCGGGCATGGCGAAGCTTCAGTTGGGAACAAGCGGCCAACCAGACCCGCGCGCTTGCAGGGAATTTGGCGGCCATGGGCATTAAACCCGGCGACCGGGTCGCCCTTGTCTCAGAAAACCGCCCAGAATGGTTGATCGCAGATCACGCCATCATGGCGATCGGGGCCATATCGGTCCCCGCCTACATTACCAACACGCCAGAAGATCATCTTTATCTGTTGACCGATTGCGGGGCCAAAGCGGCAATCGTTTCCACCGAAGCGCTGGCGGTTCCCCTGATGGCGGCCATTGCCCGAAATGTCGATTGCAAGCATTTGGTCGTCATGGAACCCTTCAAAATTGAGCAGGATTTTGGGGCAGAAATCCATGAATGGGATCAACTCTCTATTCCCAAAGCCCCCATGGTATCCCACACCGGGGCGCGCAGTGATGCAGCGTGCATCATCTATACCTCTGGCACCGGCGGTGCGCCAAAGGGCGTGGTGCTGAGCCATGGTGCCATTCTTGCCAATTGCCAGGGCATCCAGAAAATGTTTCGGAATCTGCAATGGGGTCAAGAATCCTTTTTGTCCTTCCTGCCGTTATCCCATTCATACGAACATACCGCCGGACAGTTTTTTCCTGTCTCCCTTGGGGCAGAAATTTATTACACCCTTGGCACTGACACCATTGTCAGAGACATGGAAGATGCCAACCCAACCATCATGACGGCAGTGCCCAGACTGTACGAAGTGTTCAAAAACCAGATCAGCGTGGGGCTGAAACGGGGATCCAGATTAAAACAATTGGCCTTCGCACAGGCCGTTAAAATTGGCCGCAAACGATATGAAACGCCGAACCAGTTGACCCTTTGGGAACGATTAATCGATTGTGTCCTGGACCGATTGGTGCGGGCCAAAGTTCAGGCCCGCTTTGGTGGGCGTTTACGTTTCATGGTGTCAGGCGGCGCACCGCTGAATTATGAAATAGGCGTGTTCTTTTTGGCCCTTGGCATCAACGTCCTACAGGGGTATGGCCAAACCGAATCCGCCCCCGTCATCAGCTGCAACCCACCTGACGACAACCGCATCGACACCGTTGGCCCACCCCTTGAAGGCGTTGAACTGCGCATTCATGAAGATGGCGAAATTCTGGTTCGCGGCGAGTTGGTCATGAACGGCTATTGGAACAAACCAGATGCCACCCATGATGCCATTGGGGATGGCTGGCTCCATACCGGGGACATCGGCGTTGTTGATGGTGACGGGTTTGTTAAAATTACCGATCGGAAAAAAGACATCATCGTCAATTCCGGAGGCGATAACGTTTCTCCCCAACGCATAGAGGGCTTGCTGGCCCTGGAACCTGAAATCGCTCAGGCCATGGTCTATGGGGACCGACGCCCCCACCTTGTGGCACTCATCGTGGCATCGGACCTATTAGAAGGCGATGAGGATATCAAATCAAAAATAGATGCGGCTCTGGTGCGGGTGAATGCAGGGCTGGCCCCTATGGAACGGGTACGGCGTTGCATTCTGGCCGATGCGCCCTTCACCATCGAAAATGGCCAGATGACACCAACCCTGAAGGTGCGCCGCCATATTTTAAAAGAAATTTATGAAACCCGCCTTGGGGCCCTGTACCACCAATGAACCCCCTGCGTGAGGATAATTGGCGTCAGGAAACCACCTTATAATCCGGATTCAATTGTGTGCCCGTAAGCACCGCATCTCGCAAGGTAGCCTTGGTCAAAACTGTATCGGATAAATCCACGAGCGTAAGGTTCGCCCCGGTTAGATTGGCCCCGGCCAAATTGGATGGCAAAGACCGTCCCGTGGACTGGCCCAGTGCATTTTTGACCTCAACCAATATAAATGTTGCCCCACGCAGGTCTGCTTTTACCAATTGAGCATCTGACAGGTCGGCGCCATCGAAACAAACATCTGCAAGATTGGCGCTTGTCAAATTCGCTTTGTGAAGCACGCACATGTTGAATCTAGCACCCTTCAGATTAGCGCCCTGAAACTGGGCACCCGCACATTTTGCGCCGGAAAAATCAAAGCCCTCAAGATTCATCTCGGAAAGGTCTTGGCCAGACAGATCCGACGGCGTTCCCTTTGCGCCATTGCTTTCAAGCCACGCTTTATGAGCAGCAAGCAACTTTTCAACGTCCGTGGGCTCGTCAGAATCTTCCGATTCCAGATCATCGATCATCATGCCTTTGCACATGGCATCTTCCATGTTGGCATCGGCCAAATCCACACCCCGCATATTTGCACCTTCAAGAAGGGCACCCCTGAATTTAGCGCCTTCAACCTTGGCCCCTTCTAAATTAGCATTCCGTAAATTGGCATGGTCTAAAACCGCATCGCTTAAATCCGCACCCCGTAAATCTGCTGCGAAAAGTTCCGCATTGTTCATCTTGGCCCGCACCAAATTTGCCTCAGACAAATTCACGCCGGTCAGGTTGGCCACCCGTGCACCATCTTTGAAAATTGAAGAATCATCAATGATCCCGGAACCGGAATCATAAATCGCGCCGGGCCGGAAATCGGCTTCGGTCAAAATGGCCCCGGAAAGACACGTCTCCAGGAAAAAAGCGCCTCGCACGTCCGCTTCGGTCAGATTGGACCAGCGCATATCAGCACGTTCAAAATGGGCCCCGAAAAAATCACCCTTGGAAAAATTTGCCCGAAGCAAAGAACAATCCGTAAATTTGGTCCCCGCAGCCATGGCATCGCGAAGATCAATCTTGTTCAGTTTCTTACCCGTCAGATCAATATTACGCAAATCAGCGCGGCGCCCACCCGTGACGCCCCTCAGAAACCTTTCGTGCAGAACCATTGCGTGTTCAAACACGCTCATCGCTTTGGTGGTCTTTACCCCCGCCTTTGCGACTTGGCTCTGACTTCGCAACTGTTGCTCGCCATTTTCAGGCATCACATTCAGTCCCCCAAACATATCAACAACCATACAACCACGACTAATTACAATCATAAGATGTAAATAATAAGTCAGGTAAAAACTCGTAATTAATATTGCATATGAAAAGCATTAATTATTTATTGCTTTTTTGAATATTTGGTTATGAAGGGCACCGCTTGGCAGTGACGTCACATTGCCAAATTAGAGCCCGAAATAATCTCTATACCATTGGACAAAGGCAGGAATGCCTTCCTCGATAGAGGTTGTCGGTGCAAAGCCAATATCGCGTTGAATTGCGCTGATATCGGCATAGGTTTCCTTTACATCCCCTGGCTGCATTGGCGCCATCTGCAAGGTTGCCTTTTTGCCAACGGATGCCTCGATAACCTCAATAAAGTGCTGCAAATGCTCTGACTGGTTGTTCCCTATATTGTAAATCCGGTGCGGCGCATCATTAGATTTTTCGCTTTGCGGCGGATGATCAAGAACCCCCAAAACACCACGGACCACATCATCGATGTAGGTGAAGTCGCGTTTCATATCACCATGATTAAAAACCTGGATGGGGTCCCCGTTAAAAATGGCTTTGGTAAAACTGTAATAGGCCATGTCTGGCCGACCCCAAGGGCCATAGACCGTAAAAAACCGAAGACCGGTCGCTGGGATGCCATAGAGATGGCTATAACAATCCGACATCAACTCATCGCTTTTTTTGGTGGCCGCATAAAGCGATACCGGGTGATCCACAGGATCGGTTTCTGAAAATGGCAGTTTTTCATTGCCGCCATAGACCGAAGACGATGACGCATAAACAAGGTGGTCCAACCCGTCTATTTGGCGGCAAAGTTCCAAAATATTGAGATGCCCTGTCACATTGGACTGGACATAGGCATGGGGATTTTCAAGCGAATACCGAACCCCGGCCTGGGCCGCAAGATGCACGATGCCTGACACATCCCTAAATCCAGCCGAAGCCGCATCAAAGCCAGCCGTATCAGCCAGATCGATTTGTTTAAACTGAAAGTCCTTATGGGGGGCCAATTGATCAAGGCGCGCCTGTTTCAGCGCAACATCATAATAATCCGACAAATTATCGACACCGATCACAGCGTCACCCCGGGCCAACAAGGCCTTGCTTACGTGATACCCGATAAACCCGGCTGCACCGGTGACAAGAACAGTCATAAACTGGCAATATCCATTCGTTGATGGCGTTAATTGAGAGTTTAGCCCCACCGTATAGCGCGCCAAAGCATCAAAATCACCCCCGCATCGCGTGGCAGTGATTGATTGCCAAGCCCATGCGTCGTACTTAAGGGGACGAACATGGGAGAATGGCAGCAGATGCCCCCAAAGACTACCCTTGATGATATCCAGTTAGAAGACCGTTTTGAACGTGATTCTGAACGCCTGTTGCTGACCGGTGATCAGGTCCTTGCCCGGATATTGCTGACCCAGTCGTGGTTGGATCACGATCGCGGTTTAAAAACCGGTGGTTTTGTTTCCGGCTATCGGGGGTCCCCCCTTGGGGGATTGGACCGCGAACTGACCGCCGCAGCCATGGCCTTTAAGGCCGCCAACATCGTATTTCAACCGGGCGTCAACGAAGAGCTGGCCGCCACCGCCATTTGGGGCAGCCAACAAATTGGGCTTTCGCCCGGCGCGCGCTTTGATGGCGTCTTTGGATTATGGTACGGCAAAGGCCCCGGCGTTGACCGTTCAGGCGATGCCTTCAAGCACGCCAACCTTGCCGGGACCGCGCCCTTGGGAGGCGTTTTAGCCGTCGCAGGGGATGACCATCGCGGGGCGTCCTCTACCACCGCCCATCAAAGCGAATTTGCCTTTATGGATGCGCAAATTCCTGTGTTCGCACCTTCTGATCTTCAAGATGTTCTGGACTTTGGCGTGGCGGGCATCGCCCTTTCCCGGGCTTCGGGTTGTTGGGTGGGCCTTAAATGCCCATCAGACGTGATTGAACAGGCCGCCAGCATCAAAACCGGGCTATCGCGCTTTATTTTCCCCACGCCCCCAGAATGCACCGATGATTTACACATTCGCTGGCCTGACCCGGCATTGGCCCAAGAACGTCGACTGGCTGGGCCAAAAATGGCCATGGTCCGCGCCGCCACGCACGCGCTGGGTCTGGATCGGCAAATGGGTGCCAAGGACCACCGCCGCATTGGCATCATTGCGGCTGGCAAGCCCTGGGGGAACACCCTTGATGCGCTGGAACTGCTGGGCATTGATGAAGCCGCCCTCCAGAAAATGGGCATTGCCCTGTTCAAGCCTGCGCTGGTCTGGCCGCTGGAGCCAACAAAAATTCGTGAATTTTCAAAGGGTCTGGAAGAGATCATTGTCGTTGAGGAAAAACGCCCCCTGATTGAACCCCAACTGCGCGACATCCTCTATGACCTGCCGGCATCAGTTCGCCCGCGCATCATGGGAAAATCGAACACCCCCCTGTTTCCCCTTGCAGGCCCCATTGATGCCAGACTCATTGCCCACGGCATTCATGAACGATTGGCCGCACTTGATATCAACCCACCCAACACCCCGCCTGAATTGCCTGCACTGGCAAAGCCTGCCCTTCGACGCCCACCGCATTTCTGTTCCGGGTGCCCCCACAACATTTCTACCCGGGTCCCCGAAGGCCACCGGGCACTGGCGGGCATCGGGTGTCATACCTTGGCGCTGTGGTCAGACCCCAACACCCAAACCCTTACCCAAATGGGCGGTGAGGGCACAAGCTGGATCGGACAGGCACCCTTTACTGATACCGAACATGTCTTTGCCAATATAGGGGACGGCACCTATTACCATTCCGGATTGCTGGCCATTCGCGCGGCACTCACTTCCGGAGTCAACATCACCTATAAAATTCTCTACAACGACGCCGTTGCCATGACCGGCGGCCAAAAGGTCGAAGGCGGCCTTAGCGTCGCTGAGATTGCCCGTGAACTGGACGCCGAAGGCGTCAAACACATCACCGTCATTGCCGAAGAACCGGGGCAATACAAAAAATCAGACCCCCTGCCCGATGGCACCACCCTGTTGGGCCGCGACGGGTTTGAATGCGCCCAATTAGAACTGGCCGCAAGCCCCGGTGTGTCGGTTCTGATCTTTGACCAAACCTGTGCCGCTGAAAAACGAAGACGCCGCAGACGCGGTGAAATGGAAGAACCAACCCGTTTGGTCTTCATCAACGAACGCGCCTGCGAAGGCTGCGGGGATTGCCAAAAAGCATCGCACTGTTTATCGGTGGTCCCGGTTGCCACCCCGTTTGGGGAAAAGCGCCGCATCGATCATGGCTCATGCAACAAAGACGAAAGCTGCCTTAACGGGTTCTGTCCGGCCATGGTCACTGTTGAAGGGGCGCAGCCAAAAACCACGCCTTATGGCCCTGATCATGTTGAAATTCCGAACCATCTGGTAGACCTTCCCCTCCCTAAAGCGCCCGAAGGCCAAAATGCGTGGCGGATTTTGATCACCGGCATTGGTGGCACCGGGGTGGTAACCATCGGGCATTTGATTGCCATGGCCGCCCATATGGAAGGCAAACAGGCAAACGTCATGGACCAGACCGGTCTGGCCCAAAAAGGGGGATCGGTCACCAGCCATGTCACCATCGGCCTGAACACAGGTCTGACCGGTGCGGGCCGCATTGGGGCCGCTATGGCCGATGTCGTTCTTGGCTGTGATCTGGTGGTTGCCGCCGACACGCCCCAGGCAGCGACCATGGCCCATGGGCGGACCCGGGCTGTGATCAACACCGAACACGCCATCACCGGCGCATTCCTGCGCGATCCCGAAAAGGCATTTCCCCAAACCCCGTTGCTGGATGCTTTGCGCACGCAAATTGGCCCCGATGCCCTGACCCTCACCGATGCCACGCGCATGGCCCTTCGCCTGACCGGCAAAGCCATTACCGCCAATATGTTTATTCTAGGGCTGGCATGGCAACAGGGCCTGATCCCGGTTTCTGAAGCTGCCATCCACCGGGCCATCATCCTGAACGGTGTCGATGCGAAGACCAACACCGAAGCCTTCACCTGGGGGCGACGCGCAAGCATTGATCCAGATGCCGTCACCACTCTGGCGGGTCTGGAGGCTGATCTGGACACAGCACCCCAAACAGAAGATGGCGTTTCGCTCCGGCTGGAAACCCTGCGTCAATATAGTGGGGATGGCTTGGCCAACACCTACCGAACCCGCCTTGATGCCATTGCCATGGTCATTCAAGACCGTGTTCCAGATGTTGCCGCACAAAATAAATTAAAGACAGCGATCATGGATGCCTATTTCCGTGTCTTGGCCCCCAAGGACGAGTATGAAATCGCCCGGCTGTATACCGATGGCGTGTTTGATGCCGCATTGAAGAAAAATTTTGAAGGCGATTTTCAGGTCCATTATCATATGGCACCGGCAGGGCTTTCCCCCATTGATCCCATTACCATTCATGCCCGAAAACGGCATTTCGGCCCGTGGTTAAAGATTTGTCTGCGCGCGCTGGCAATGGCCAAAGGATTGCGGGGCACCTGGTTCGATCCCTTCCAGTGGACATCAGAACGCAGACTTGAGCGAGCCACCCGCACAGCGTATGAAAGAGATCTTGAACGCATCCAATCTATCCTGGCACCACATAATTTTGACCTCTGTCTGGAACTTGCCCGTCTGCCTATTGCGCTCCGTGGCTTTGGCCACATAAAGATGGGTGCCCAAATTCAGATTGAAACCCGCCGAAAAGAACTGATTGCCTTGCTGGAAAATGGCAAATCAGGGCAAATCGCAGCAGAATAAACGAGAATAAAAAGAGTAAGACAAAGAACCGCCACAAGGTAACTTCCCAAACGATGTTTTCCGACAATCCCATCATCACAGGTTACCGGCGCGCCATGCGCCACCGCCATTACCGCAACTACACCTATGGCAGCACCTTTTCTCTGGTTGGGACCTGGACGCACCGGGTGGCCATGGGCTGGCTGACATGGGAGCTGACCCATTCATATGCATGGCTTGGGATTATCGCCTTTGCCGATCTTTTTTCCATGATGCTGATCACCCCAATTGCCGGGGAACACGCAGACCGCATGGACCGGATCAAACTGGCGACCTGGTCCCAATTTGCCATGATGTGTCAGGCTGCGACGGTCGCCATTTTGGTGTTCACGGATTTGATCGAAATTTGGTCGCTGTTAACCCTGACCATTATTTTAGGCCTCATGCATGGCTATCATACGGCATCGAGGCTTTCCATGGTGCCCAATTTGGTGCCAAGAGAAGACCTGATGCCGGCCCTTGCCATCAATTCCATGATCTTTAATGTGGCGCGCTTTATCGGCCCTGCGGTGGCTGGATTAATCATTGCCAATTTCGGTATTTCGCCGGCGTTTGCCTTTAACGTGCTTACCTTTATCGGGTTTCTGGCCGTCCTTATCAGTCTGGAGCCGCTGGAAATTGAACATAAATCTGACAATGGAAAAGGCGCGCTCGCCAATATTGCCGAAGGGGTTCGCTATTCCGTCAATCATGCAGGCATTGGCCCCTTGCTGATCATGCTGACGATCACATCTTTTTGCGCCCGGTCCCTGCCTGATCTTCTGCCCGGCTTTGCAGATGGTATTTTCCAACGTGGCCCCGAAGGGCTCGCCTGGCTGACCTCCATGATGGGGCTTGGTGCCATGCTGTCAGGCTTTGTTTTTCTGGCCCGCGACGGCGTGGTCGGTATGACATCCATGGTGACTTACAGTTTGCTGTTCATGGCGCTTTCCATCATTGCCTTTGCCATCAGCGATGTTTTCTGGGTTTCCACGGTGATTATTGTCTCTGTCGGGTTTTTCATGAGCATGACCACCATTGGCACCCTGAACCTGATGCAAACCGCCGTCAGCGGGGAAATTCGGGGCCGGGTGATGTCCATGTATACGTTCCTCCATCAAGGTGGGCCAGCCATCGGCACCCTTCTGATTGGCGGTGTTGCGGAACATACCGGCCTTCCATGGCCCGTGTCAGTGGGGGCCGGCATCGCAATTTTAGTCTGGGTCTGGATGCTGAACCGTCTTCCCGCCATGCAGGCCGCCATGGAAACCGACGCGGTCAAAGCCGCTGACACGCCGTCATCGCCACCCTCATCACCGAGTTCATCATGATCAAGGTTGGGAACTGGGGCCACATTGCTGAATCGCTCCGCCATCGCGATCACCGTCTGTTCAACACAACTCTGGTGCCCGCACTGATATCGCTTTGGGCGCAACGCACAGGCATTGGCTGGCTGACATGGGAATTGACCCATTCACCAACATGGCTGGGCATTATCGCTGCCGCCGATCTTTTGCCTGTGGTGATTATCTCACCTTTTGCAGGGGCCATCGCCGATCGCGCATCGTCGCTTTTTATGATGCGCCTGACCCAAGCCATCATCATGATCCACGCTTTGGTGTTGTGGGGCCTGACCGCCGCTGATTTCATCAATATCTGGGGGCTGTTGGTCCTGTCACTGGTCACCGGCATCAACCAACCCTTTTCCACCAGCGGGCGCATGGTGTTCTTCCCATCTTTGGTGCCAAAAGCGGAACTGGGCACGGCCATTGCCATCAATTCAACCATCTTTAACGGCGGGCGCGCCATTGGCCCTGCCCTTGCCGGTATCATGATTGCGCCCTTTGGGGTGGCTTCGGTCTTTCTTCTGAATTTTGCGTGCTTTGCCGCCCATATGGTCAATCTGTTCCGCATCAAATCCGGTGCGGATGAACCGGCCTCCGGACAGCGCAAAGGCATGATGGGGGAAATTGCCGAAGGCATCCGCTACACCATTGCCCATCCGGGTATTGGCCCCATGGTCTTGCTTCTGGTCGTTGCCTCCGTGGCATCCCGACCCATCGCCGACATGATCCCGGGCTTTGCAGATGCCGTCTTTTCCAGAGGCGCCGAAGGGCTCGGCTGGTTGTTGACCGCCATGGGGATCGGCGGGTTCGCGGCGGCCATCTGGCTGGCCCAACGCGGCCCTGTTGCGGGTCTGACCAAAATCGTTCTGATGAACAACCTGTTGGTCGGCATTGCCATGGCCGCCTTTGCCCTGATCGGAAATTTCTGGGCAGCGGCCGTATTTTTAGCCGTCGTCGGCTTTGCACAGGTGGTGACCGGCACCGGCACCCAAACCCTGATGCAAACCGCCGTAGATGGTGCGGTGCGCGGCAGAGTGATGTCGGTTTACACGCAGGTTTACCGAGGGATGCCCGCCCTGGGTGCCATTGTCATGGGCTGGATTGCAGAACAATACGGGCTGGACATCACCGTTGCCGGGGCTGGCGTGATCTGTGTTCTCATCTGGATGGCCTTCCATCGCCGCCGCCATGCCATGGCAGATGCTATGGAACGCAATACCCCGACCTGAGATTTCTCAGCCGCCAGCCGCTAGCTATCTGAATGTTCTGTGGCAACGTGATCCTTGAACGCGGCCTTTTGTTCATCGGTGGCTTCTGTCTGGTATTTGGCCTTCCACTGGTCATAGGGCATGCCGTACACCATTTCTCGGATATCATCGAATTCGGCTTCGACACCTTGATCATCGGCCGCCGCCTTCATCCACTTTGAAAGACAATTACGGCAGAACCCGGCCAGGTTCATCAATTCGATGTTTTGCACTTCTGTGCGTTTCTGCAGGTGGCCAACCAGTGTCCGAAAGGCTGCCGCTTCCAGTTCTGTGCGCGTTGCTTGATCCATGATTTGTTCCTCTATTTAGCCTTGTCGTTGGCGGTCATTATACGCTTTTTTCAGCAATAACGGGTTTCAAATTTTGCGGCACTGGCCCGCCCAGCGCCCAATCCAGCAAGGACACCACATGGACAATCGGGGCATCCATCTCTGGTTCCAGCTGCAACATGCACCCAAGATTGGCCGATGCCACCACATCGGGCCTGAGGACGGCAATGGCTACCGCTTTTTTTACGCCTAAATTTTTAGCAAGGCCCGGTTTCAAAATATTATAGGTCCCAGCCGAGCCACAACAGGCACCGCCGTCATCAGGGGCGACCACTTCGAAGCCAGCGCGCATTAAAATACCCGCTGTTCGCCCCGCAACGCCTTGGCCGAATGCCAAAGAACAAGGGGCCTGCCAAGCCACCCGCAAGGGCGGCAGATCGGCCCGAAAATCCAGACCATCCTCAAACCCATCTAGGGCTTCTATAAATTCGCCCCCGTCGCGCACCATCCCGGCAACCAAGGATGCACGCGTCTGCCACATGGGATCATCTGCAAAAAGATCACCATAGTGTTTCATGGCCGTGCCACACCCTGATGCGGTTTGAATAATACCATCAACGCCTGCCCCCGCCATTTCCGCTTCAATGCGGGCAATGATGGTTTTTGCATGGTTGCGGGCATCATCGGCCCGTCCAAGATGTTCGCTGATGGCACCACAACATGGCGTGCCATCAAGGATCACCACATCAAACCCTGCGCGGTTGAGAATCCGCACCATGGCACCATTGATGTTGGGTGCCAGAACCGATTGGACGCAGCCCGGAATCATGGCCATGCGCCCGCGTTTTTTCTGATCCGTTTCATAAATCCCGGGGGTTAAAAAATCGCCCTCCAACAAGGGCCTGTCCAACCGGGCCAAGGCCGAGCGCAGGCGTCTCCCCAATAAACTGCCCCCGAACAATTTATGAAGCGGCCCCAGAAGCCGTGCCAGGACAATGACCCAGGCAAACATTTTCGGACTGGGAAGAATTTTATTCAGAAAACCGCGCACCCATTGATCAGATAAGGATCGTTTGACCCTTGTTTTATCCGTCTCTGTTATCGCTCGGGTGATGTTCAGAAGACTGCCGTAATCAACCCCTGACGGGCATGCGGGCATGCAGGCAAGGCAGCCAAGACAGCGGTCAAGATGGGTGATGGTCTTTAAAGGCACAGGCCCATCAGATTCAAGAACATCCCGCATCTGCCAAATGCGCCCTCTTGGCCCATCCAGTTCATCGCCGGTTAATTGATAGGTCGGACAGACCGGCGCACAAAAGCCACAATGGACACAGGCCCGCAAAATATCATTTGCAGCGGCAATTCGCGGATCATTCAATTGTTGTTCGGTGAAATCCGTGCGCATGACTAGAGGCCCTTAAACATGCGACCGGGATTGAGAATATGTTCCGGGTCGAAATTGTTTTTAATGCGCTTGCTCAGTGCCGCAAGGGGGGCCGGTTCGGGATGAAAGACATCGACTTCGCTGCGAACATCTTCTGATGCCCGAAACAAGGTAATGTTGCCCCCGGTCGGTGCCGCGTAACGGCGCATCCGCTCTGCCATTGATGTAATACTTTCCCCATCTATAGGCGCATCAAGGGCCAACCAGGCGATGCCACCAGCCCAATCAAGCTGAACTTCCCCACTATAGCGCCGGAAGATGCGATCGATGACCAACATCACCTCGCCCGGGGGCATGCTGAACCGCCATAGCGTTTCACAAGATTGGCCATCATGCTTTGGCAGCAAAGTGCCATCTGCAATCTCGCGCCAGAAAATCTGGCTGTTATGGGTGTGCAGTTCTTCGGTTTCAGAAAATTCTGACAGCGTTTTGCGCAGGCCCGCTGCGCGCTCTGCCACCGCACCGGGGGCCCCTTCAAGGCGCATCGCCGTCACCGCACGCCCGGCACCAGCAACGTAATCAACGCCTGACCGCGCGGCACCTTTTGCTTCCAGATAGGCAGCACCTGAAATTTCCCAAAGCCCTTCCAGGGCCAGCCCGTATTCGCCCAACGCTTCATCGGGTTTTTGGCCAAACACCAAAATGGTACGCGCACTTCTGGCCCGGGGCAATACCTTGAAGGTCACCTGAGACAAAACAGCCAAGGTTCCATAAGACCCCGTCACCAGTTTTGACATGTCGTAGCCGGTGACGTTTTTCACCACCCGCCCACCAGACACGAATACCTCGCCCCGGCCACTGACACACCGAATGGCCAAAATATGATCCCGCGCTGCCCCGGCAAAAGGCCGCCTTGGGCCTGAAAGATTACACGAATATACACCCCCAATGGTGCCCAGATCAGAACCAGCGCCAAACAGGGGGCCAAAATCCGGCGGCTCAAATGCCAGCTGCTGATTGTGTTCTGAAAGGGCTGCTTTAATCTCAGACAACGGCGTCCCACTGGATGCCTCCATCACCAATTCACCCGGTTCATAATACGTAATGCCAGAATGCGCTCCCAAAGAAAGGCGGGCTTTGGCCAACACCGGATGGCCAAGCCCCCCTTTGGTATCGGCACCGGAAATTGCCAATGGGGTTTTATCTGCCAACGCCGCCTTTACGGCATCGGTCAATTCAGATTCGTTTTTAGGGACGATCGTCTCGGTCATCTCTATCTCAGAAACGGTCGAGTTCGGGATGGGGCAATTTTCCCCCATGAACGTGAAGACGGCCCAGTTCCGCACAGCGATGCAATGTCGGAAACACCTTTCCGGGATTAAGAATGCCATCGGGATCAAAGGCACATTTCAGGCGTTGCTGATGGGCAAGATCATCGGCGCTAAACACGTCGTCCATCAGATCTCGCTTTTCCACACCAACGCCGTGCTCGCCGGTCAGGACACCGCCCACTTCCACGCAAAGCCGGAGAATTTCAGTGCCAAAGGCTTCGGCCTTTTCCAATGCCCCCGCTTCATTGGCATCATAGAGAATAAGCGGGTGAAGATTACCGTCGCCCGCATGGAACACATTGGCGACCTGCAGCTGGTAGTGTTCGCTCATGCCTGCTATGCGACCTAACACCTCTGGTAACCGGCCCCTTGGAATGGTGCCATCCATGCAATAATAATCTGGTGCAATCCGGCCAACGGCTGGAAATGCCGCCTTGCGCCCCGCCCAAAAAGAAAGTCGTTCCGCTTCGCCTGCACTGGTCCGAAGGGTTGTACACCCCGCAGCCTTTGCTATTTTCTCGATTTCGCCGCTTGCCACTTTTGCCTCAGATGCGGGGCCATCAATTTCTATAATCAACAGCGCGGCCGCATCGACCGGGTAGCCCACGCCCACAAATGCTTCGGCAGCGCGAATGGCAGGCCCATCCATCATTTCCATGCCGCTTGGGATAATGCCCGCTGCAATCACATCGCAAACACATTGGGCGGCATCTTCGACCGATCCAAAC
>Ga0233439_10002583_pt1 | contig 20174 bp, 27 predicted proteins | sample SI_123_September_6_FD_182713 | JGI IMG/M metagenome (GOLD analysis project Ga0233439, IMG submission 182713) | Seawater microbial communities from Saanich Inlet, British Columbia, Canada - SI_123_September2016_100_MG | ecosystem: Environmental > Aquatic > Marine > Inlet | place: Canada: British... | reverse complement strand
CTGGATCTAGTTTCTGCATGACTAGATGATTCTTGCTTCTGCTCCATACGTATCGTGATTTTAGTCTAGAAATGATGGGGTGAACTAATTTCAGGATAATAGACTCTGATTATTTTTCAGATAATCTTTATTAATTATCAATTGATTGTTTTTATGATTTCAATGGATACAAAATTAACAAAAATCTTTGGCGATGATTTGCCTCTTGTTGTTCTACTATAGTGTGTCCAAAATTTATTAGCTTAAAATTATGGAGAAAAATTAAATGAATAAAATGGAAACTATGACAGGTGCAAAGGCCTTGATGACGGCTATGGAAAAAGAAGGCGTTAAACAAGTATTTGGATTACCTGGAGGTGCAAATCTCCCAATGTATGATGAATTTAATCGATGTGATATTAGACATATTTTGGTAAGACATGAACAGTCAGCTGCTCATATGGCTGATGGTTTTGGTCGAGTCAGTAGAAAACCTGGTGTATGCTTTGCAACCTCAGGTCCTGGTGCAACTAACATTTTAACTGGTATTGCAACTGCACAAGCAGATTCTGCTCCTATGATTGCAGTTACTGGACAAGTAGCTGTTAACATGATTGGTAAAGATGCATTTCAAGAAAGTGATATCATTGGAATGGCAAACCCTGTTGTAAAATATGCATTTCAACCAAGAAATGCTGCAGATATTCCAGAAGTTGTCAAGAAAGGATTTTTCATTGCAGAAACTGGAAGACCTGGACCTGTATTGATTGATGTTCCAAAAGATGTTCAAACTAATGAAGCACCAATGGAATTTCCAGATGAATTTAAAATTCAAGGTTATCATCCGTGGGCTGATCCTGATATTGTTAATGTTGAAAGAGCAATCGATATGTTACTTCATGCTGAAAAACCAATCATCTTAGCTGGTGGTGGAGCAATTATTTCATCAGCATTTGCTGAATTACAAGCTGTTGCAGAAACTCTCATGCTTCCTGTGGTTAGTACTTTCAAAGGCAAAGGCGCATTCCCTGAAACTCATCCTTTGTCATTGGGTCCAATTGGAATGCATGGACATGCAGAAGCTAACAAAATGATGGCAGAAGCTGACTGTGTTTTAGCTATTGGAACTAGATTTTCAGATAGGTCTGTTGGAACTTTTGAGGCTTTTGAAAAACGATTAAAAATTATTCACATGGATGTTGACCCTGCTGAAATTGGTAAGAATCAAAATGCTCAGATTGCAGTTGTTGGAGATGTAAAGGTAAATCTTAGAGTTATGGTAAAGTTACTTTTACAAAAAGCAATTAAAAAAACTGATGAATCCCCTTGGGTAAAACATGTTAAAGAAACCAAAGCTTACTGGAAAGAAAACTTGAAAATTCATCCAGGTGAAATGGGTGCTGCTAAAATTTTACGTAAACTTCGTGAATTGTTACCAAAAGAATCTATTGTAACTACTGAAGTTGGACAACACCAAATGTGGGCATCATTATTCTATGATGTAATTCAACCTGGTACTTTCTTTAGTTCTACAGGACTTGGTACTATGGGTTGGGGATTTCCAGCAGCTATTGGTGCCAAAGTTGCAAAACCTGATGTTCCTGTTGTTGATATTGCAGGTGATGGCAGTTTTAGTATGACTGAAAATTCTCTTGCAACTGCAGTTTTAGAAGATATTCCAGTAATTGTATTTGTTTTAAACAATTCGACATTGGGTATGGTGGCTCAATGGCAGAGAACTTTCTATGATAGACGAATGACTGGTGTAGAACAACACAGTTGTCCTGATTATGTTAAATTAGCAGAGTCTTACGGTGCCCAAGGCATTCGTGCACAGTCGATGGATGAACTTGACAAAGCAATCAAAAATGCATTGAGCAGTGATGTTGCAACAGTTATTGACATTCCAATTGATCCTGAAGAAGATGTATTACCATTTGTAGCTCCTGGAACTTCGTTATCGGATATGATTTTACCATCTTAGGTGATTTATGATGTGGGCAATTCTTTCTATTTTAGTTGAAAACAAACCTGGAATTTTATTCAAGGTGACTCATCTTTTTAGAGCAAGAAATTTCAATATTGATAGTATTTCTGTAGGTACCACTGATAACCCTGATTATTCCAAAATGACCATTACCACATATGGTGATGAAAAACGAATCGACCAGGTAGTGAAACAACTCGATAAAATGATTGACACTGTCAAAGTTGAGCGTTTAGATGAGCACAAAACTGTATTTCGAGAACTTAGTATTTTTAAGATAAAACTTAGTAATGCTAATGATAGTATGGAAGTTAACAAATTAGCAAATGCATATGGTGGCAAAGTCCACGATGTGAAAAAAGATTCTATGATGGTAGAATTAACTGCCACTCCTGATCAAATCAAAGCATTTGAAGAATTAGCAAAACCATTTGGTATTCTTGATGTTGCTCGAACTGGAGTAGCTGCATTACAGCGAAGTGGAGCTTAATGGTAAAAGTTAGAATTTTTGATACAACATTACGTGATGGCGAACAAACTCTTGGTGTATCCTTATCTCCAGATCAAAAATTAGCAATTGCAAAAAAACTCGATGAATTAGGAGTTGATGCAATTGAAGCAGGATTCCCAGTAATTTCTGAAGGCGAATTAAAAGCAGTCAAAATGATTACTTCTGAAGGATTATCTTGTGAGATTGCAGGATTAACTAGAACTATCAAAAAAGATATTGATGCAGCTGTTGATGCTGGGTTGAACTATATTCATACATTCATTGCAACTTCTGATATTCATTTGGAACATAAACTCCAAATGACTCGAGACCAAGCACTTGAAAAAGCAATTGAAGCAGTAGAGTATGGAAAATCCCGTGGGTTACAAGTAGAGTTTTCAGCTGAAGATGCTTCAAGAACAGACCGTGAATTTTTGAAAAAAGTTTTTGGCGCTGTTGCAAAAGCAGGTGCCGATAGGGTTAACATTCCTGATACTGTGGGCTATTCAACTCCAGAGTATATGGCAGAAATTACTAAAGACACCATTGAAGCTACAAAACTTCCAGTAAGTGTTCATTGTCACAACGACTTTGGATTGGCAGTGGCTAATGCATTATCTGGAATTCATGCAGGAGCTGCATGTGCACATGTTACAATTAATGGAATTGGAGAGAGGGCCGGAAATGCTTCATTAGAAGAATTTTCAATGGCTCTCAAATGTTTGCCATATGAACAAAATTATGAAACTAACATTAAATCTGAATTAATCTATGATACATCTAGATTCATTTCAAAGACTGTAGGGATTATTGTACAGCCTAACAAGGCAATAGTTGGGGCTAATGCATTTGGACACGAGTCTGGAATTCACACTCATGGTGTATTGAATAACCCTCTCACTTACGAACCGATTAGTCCTGAATTAGTTGGAAGAAAAAGATGGTTAAAGGTTGGAAAACATGCTGGAGTTCATGGAATGAATGCAATGTTAAAAGAATACGGTGTAACACCAACTGAAGAACAAGCAAAACAAATCTTGGAAAAAGTCAAAGTACTTGGTGATCAAGGAAAACAAGTTACCGATGTAGAGTTGTTATCTATGGCAAGTGAAGTTTTGGGAGCAAAAGAACTTAAAAGAATTGTACAGTTAACTGGATTTTCAGTTTCTACTGGAATTGGAACAATGCCTTATGCATTTGTAAAATTAAACATTGATGGTCAGGATCACATTGGAACTGATTATGGTGTTGGTCCTGTCGATGCGGCATTAAATGCAATACAGAAAATTACTGGCAAGATTTCAGAAATTAGAATTAAAGATTATGGATTGGCATCAATTTCTGGTGGCTCTGGTGCCTTGTGTGAAGTTACAGTAAAAGTTGAGGATCCATTAGGAAACAAGGTTTCAGCAAAATCTGTTGGTGAAGATATTGTAACCACTTCTGTAAAAGCAGTCATTGATGCAATCAATAGAATCATGCTCAAAAAGATGCTTAGCGAAAAGTAGATAAGATAAACCTAAAATTCTCTTGTTGTGATGTTTTGTTATGTATAAAATTTCTTTAATTACTGGTGATGGAATTGGTCCTGAATTATCTGAATCTGCAATTTCTGTCTTAAACACAATTCACGATAAACTTGATTTAAAATTTGACATTACAAAATTATCTGCAGGTGACAAGGCATTATCTGAAACTGGCAAGGCACTTCCTGATGAAACAGTTGAAACCATCAAACAATCTGATGTTTGTTTGAAGGCCCCAGTTGGTGAAAGTGCAGCTGACGTTATTGTGGTGTTGAGGAGAATGCTTGATTTGTATGCAAATATTCGACCTTCAAAATCATACCCGCACATGCCTGCATTACGTGATGATATTGATATGGTGATAGTTCGAGAAAATACAGAAGATCTTTACACTGGTAAAGAGTTCAGCCTTGGTGATTCATCTGTCGCATTAAGAATAATTTCTGAAAAAGCATCAAAGCGTATTGCAAAATATGCTTTTGAAACTGCTACACAACGTGATTCTATGAAAAAAGTAACATGTGTTCACAAATCAAATGTTATGCGAGTTACAGATGGTATGTTTGCAAAAGCCTGCACTGATGTTTCTAAAGATTATCCTGATATCACATTTGAAGAAATGTATGTTGATGCATGTGCAATGAATTTAATTCGACAACCTGAACAATTTGATGTTGTTGTAACTACCAATTTGTTTGGCGATATTCTATCTGATGAATCCTCACAAGTAGTTGGAGGGTTGGGTATGGCTCCAGCTGCTAACATTGGGGATAAATTTGCATTATTTGAGCCAGTTCACGGTGCAGCTTTTGATATTGCAGGAAAAAATATTGCCAATCCATCATCTTTCTTGTTATCCATTAAGATGATGTTTGATTGGTTAGGGAAAAAGCACAATGATGCTAAATGTATTGAAGTTGGCCAAAAATTAGAATCTACAATATTTGATTTGGTAAAAACTGGTGTAAAAACTAAAGATATTGGTGGTGATGCAAGCACTTCAGAGTTTACGAAACAAATCACTGATAATCTCTAAAAATAGAATGCCCCCCTCTCAGGCAGTAAAACAGACGGTGCTACAAACAACTAGAGAATTTACAATTGTAGGAGTTGTTGGAAATTGTTTAAAGATCATTACTAACGACATTACTACAGAGGCTAAGAATGACGAAGAAACATAGTGTACCATTTGTTAGCATGTCAGACGTGATATGCTTGCAAATTTTTAATTCAAAGTACAACCAAGAGAAAGTATGATGAATAATCAGGAACCTGTGACAACAGCAGAACAACAAGTATTGTTACAAACTATCAAAACTAGAATCAAATACATGATTCAAAGTGTTGAAACTTTACTTGATAATGATGGAATTCTTCAGATTGCAGGAGCAATTTACATTCATGCAGTAGAAGAACATGGGAAATATCTCTATGTTAACAATTTACCTGTAAGTGCAGGAGCAGTTGTTGTTCAAAGAGAGAAATTTCGAGGACATAATTTCAAAATTGATTTAGCAAAAAATGACTTGCCTGCAGATTGCTTTACTCTAAAACAAGGCGCATTTCAATCATCTTCTTTTTCACGGAGTAGTTTTGATGTACATGAAGTGGCCGATTGGCAAACAAGATTAACTATTCTAAATACTGATTTAGAAAATGGGCGTACGCCCGCTTTACCTGAAGTTACTAAAACAGATCTAACAAAGGCAGTAACTCAGTTTAAATCCCATCTCCATCTTTGACCCCTCAAAAACGAAATCATTACAACGTAAAATTCCTCAAAGGATACGGACATTCCATTTCAGTCAAAGATTCAAAAATTATTCTAAAAAATTGTGCAGACCCATTTTCTCCACCTGAAATTGAGTCATGGGCAGTTAATCGAATGCCATATTCCAAAATTGTTCTTTCAGGAAAAGGATATGTCAGTACGGAAGCCATGTCCATACTATCTGAGAACAATAGACATGTAATTCTAGTTGATTCATACGGTAAACTACAAACTGTAATTGAACCTGTAATGAGTTCGCTCACTGCTAGTACATACAGAATTGCACAATATGATACGTTTCGTGACGAATCTAAAAGAAAGTACTTGGCAAAGCAAATAATTCACTCAAAGATTGAATCTCAGATTAAATCTTTGAAATCAACTGGAATAGATTTAGAATTATCAAAGTTAGAGGAATATCTCACATTACTAAATGAAGATAATGTATCCAAGATTGAAGCAGTGTCTGCTAGAATTTACTTTAGAGAATATTCCAAACTAATTCATTCAAGATTTGAATTCAAATCTAGAAATGCACCATTACGAGTCAAAAAGGATAGGGCAACCGATGTCATTAATGCTCTTTTGAATTATGGGTACTCTGTACTGGCAGGAGAAATATCAAAATTCGTTCATGGTGTAGGGTTGGATCCATACTATGGATTTATGCACAAAAATCACACATCATTTCAATCATTGGTATATGATGTGATGGAACCGTTTCGATGGCTGGTTGAATGTGCAGTTTGGAGAATATCTGATGCTAAATCTATACATAGAATCTCAAAAAAACAGTATTCTCATACTCGAGAAGGATTTGTGGTGTTAGAGTATAACTTGATTAGAAAATTTTTGGAACTCTTAGAGCGAACATTTGCAAAAGAGAGAAGATATGATTACAAATTTGGATTAAAGACTAGCGATGGTTTGAAATCAGTTCAAGAGATTACTGTTGCGAAGATCGTGGTTCAAAATTTAACTGATTATTGTCTTAGGTCAAAATAGTTTTCAATAAGTAATGTTCAATAATATTGTGAAATTAAAGATTAACCCCCATAAAATAAAAAATATTTCAAATTTACAAGATAGTGTGATCAATCAGGCAAGAGATACATGTAATGATGAATTAGGGCCAATTTTAGATGAATTATCAAAAAATCCAAAAAACAAAATACTGCAACAGATACTAAAGAAATTTTTCATAATTGATCTGTAACAATCATAGAGAATTATTTTACGGACGTATTAGCTGATTTACTAAATTATGATAATCCCTCACTACATGTGAGATTGGATGAGCAGGAATTAGTAATAGATATCAATCAATTTGAATTTATTAAAAAAAAATCTACTACCAGAGGGAAAATACTGGCAACCAACTTTAACTTACAAGATCCAGTTGAAATTAATAGAATCCTCTCAAAAATTCTCAGCATTAATTTCGTTGAAAGATTACAAATGTATACATCAAATCATGTCTTTAGTAAGAAAAGTAAGGAATTAAAAAAAAGTGAGACCAACCTATTAAAAAATTGGAAAGCATTCTATGAAATGTTTGATTTGCGACACGAGATCGTTCATTCAGATAAAACATCTGTAACTTTAGGTATGAAAAAACTTGAATTACTTTTTGAAAATATAATTTTATTTATGACAGCTTCCTATCTGGTCGTAGCATTTCAAATGGACTGGATTGTAGATGCTAAAAGAATTGAATCTAATATGAAAAAAGGTAATTTTCTATCTGAAATTTCTGATATCGATTCAAGAGACATACATCCTGAACTTGAAATTAAATTTCCAAGAACCTAATTGAATTAAAAATTAAGACTTTTTGTTTTACCTACTAATTTATGGATTTTACGTGCATCACCTATGATTTTTTCAACCTTTTTTATCAAACCCTGCATTTGTCTTTCAGTAAGTTTTCTTTGTTTTTTTATTATTGGATGCTCTAAAAGCAATTTTGCTTTTTCACCTTGTGGATCTGCTTCATATGCTATATAATTATGCGCAACTGTATCCCTCATTTTTTTAACATCTCCCAATTCGGTAAAAAATAAGGGGAATTTTTCTAAAATTTTAGGATAATTGATCGTTAAAATTAATTTAACAAGTTCAATTTTATTTTGTAAGCCAAAATTTTCAAAATATTTAAAAAAATGAACTCGTTTGTAAATGTCCTTAGGATCATGTGTTATGTCTACGGCAATTATTTCATTAAGAATTGTTTCAATGCTATTAACAGTAGATAAAATAGTACCTTGAAATTTAGGCGTTAATTCTTGAATTCTTTTTAGTTCACTCATTTTGTTTATTTCCTCCTTGCCGGATAGTAAAAGTCATGATATGTTATTCCTGAAAATCAATTATTTGATTAATTGGCATTAATGCTAATCCCCACACGCCAGCAATAACTTGAAAAAGAAATGATAAAGGATTATCCCATAATCCTAACATCAAGGTTACGAAAAATAATACAAATCCCAAAGCAAACCCATAAGGCCTTTTTTTGATTTGATCTTTACGCGAAACTCTCGTAACAGATGCACTTATTGAATCAGTAACAGAAATTGCAGGTTCAATTATAGATACAGCATTATGTTTACCTTTTTCTTTTGAAATTATTTCACCTGTATCTGTATTGAATGTAAAAAGAACACTGGTGTCTCCATAATATGCAGAAATTTTTATAACATTATCTTTTTCAGTAGGAATAATATTTGCGAGGGTGCAGTCAGAAATTCCTTCTTTTAAAAGATCTTCACGCATTATTTTTATTAATTCTCTATTATGCAATATATCCACCTCATTTTTTAAATTTTAATAACATGTAATTCTTTTTAAATTTTTGAATTCTTGGGTTTTCTAAAAGGTCTAAGACAGACTTCCGCTATGCCGAATATATAATGTCTATACAGGACTTCACATCTATCCACTAGACGTATTATCATACGATGAATACACCAAAATCAGGCACAAAAAGTGCTAAAAACACACCAAAACCAACTAGTACCACACAGGTAACTACTGACTTTGGTATACGAAAAATAAGCAATCAGAATTTTTCCAAAGTGATTGCACTTCCAAAAATTGCCCTAGAGAACCTTGGAAATTACACAAACCTCAAGGTAGAACTAGTACAAGAAAAGGATGAGAAATTTCTCAAACTCTCACCAGTAAGAGGTAAAAGAAATTGAGTGAAGAAAAAAGTATTCCTTTCATTCGCTGGGGAAATTATACATCAAAAGATGTAAACAATCCAGACCATCTAGACTGTGAAGTCATAGATGTTGAAACCTTTGAGACTGAATTCTCTACAAACATCAAAGTGTCCCTCAAAGACAAAGATGCATGGAATGAAGCAATCCTACCTCTAAAGTCACACGAGTCAAACAACAAAGATTTGTTAAATCAATGGCTCAGAGCAAAAAGAGAAAATAAAATTGTGCCACAAGCACGATTCATGATTGCAACATACATGGGAATATCCAAAAACAATAGAGCAATCAGAAGATATGACCTATCGTTCTAGGTCTTTTCTTTTTTATTTTTATGAGTTGATATTATGTCCAAAAAAGAACAGTTAAAAAAATTACAAGAACAATTAGATGCATTAAAGATATTCCCAAAAAATAAACATGTTACAGCACTACAAAAACAAATTAAAACTAAAATTGATTCATTAAAGTTAACAAAAGTAACTAAACCTAAAATTAACAAACAAAAACTAGCAAATCAATCTCGTTCTATAAAATTAAAAAGATATCACAGATATATCAAGATGATCAGAAACAACTTCCCCAATCTAGAGCACAAAGATATACGAGCACAATTCTCACGCAGAAAAAAAGGAGCAGATGTATCTATCCCTGATGCAGTATGGCAGAATCCATCGCCGTAACTGATTACAAGGATTTATCAAAAATATTTACTCAAAATCCTCAGAATCGTAATCTTGCACGCTCAAAATCACGCCCTATTCATGCACTAGATACTGAAACTAGGCACGGAAATATCTTTCTCATTGCAGATTCTGATGGTGATTGGCTAGATGAGATTACTCCTCACAGTGTGATAAAATTTCTATTTAGAAGAAAATATGAGAACACTTGGAATTTCTTTTACAATTTAGGTTATGATGCCGAAGTTATTCTCAAATTACTAGGTGATGAATTATTCAAATACAAATACACAAGGAAATTAAAATTCTCATTTGAGGGTTATTCAATAGAGTATTATCCAAACAAGGCACTAAAAATAAAGAAAGGCCATCATTCCGTTTCATTTTATGACATTGCACAGTTCTATTCCACTTCATTATCATCAGCATATGAGAAAAACATTGGAGTGTTGCCAAAACAATATCTTGAAATGAAAAATAAACGTGCAGAGTTTTCAAAATGGTTTTACAATCATAATAAAAAGAAAATCAGAAACTATTGTGTACAGGATTGTGTTTTAACTAAGGAATTATCTGAGCATTGGGTGTCACTATTCCATGATGCGTTTTCATTCTACCCTGCAAAGTGGCCATCCTCAGGATATTTGGCAGAAAAGGTGCTCATCAATCAAGGAGTTAACCTACCAAAATTTGACACCATACCGTATGAGATTCAAGATTTAGCATTTAGATCCTACTTTGGTGGACGATTTGAAATGATAAAGCGCGGTTTCATTGGTACTGCGTATCTTTATGACATCAACTCTGCATATCCATACGCAATTAGTAATCTGCCTGATCTGAGTAATGGTAAATGGATTAGACAAAAATCAATTCACAAAGATGCAAAGTTGGGATTTTTTAAAATACTTGCAAACATTCCTGATGAAAAATATATTCCACCGTTTGCATTTCGTGCAAATCATAGTATTGTATTTCCATCAGGCAAGTTTGTAACATATTGTACACTAGCAGAACTTCAAGCCTGCGAACGTAAAACATTCTACAGGATTCTTGAAGGATATCAATTTCTACCTGATTCTGATATTTATCCATACAAGAAATTCATTGAAAATTTGTACAAAACACGCCTAGAATTAAAGAAACAAGGCAATCCATTACAAGCACCAATCAAAATAATCTTGAATTCAATCTATGGGAAAACAGGTCAGAAGGTAAATCATATCATGGGTAATTTGTTCAATCCCGTAATTTTTGCATACATTACGGGTTTTGCAAGAGCACAATTGTACAATTTTGTAATATCCCAACATTTAGAGAAAGATGTTGTTGCATTTGCAACTGATTCTGTATGTATTACAAAAAAGTTAGATGTTGATTCTACTGTACTAGGTGAATTCTCCTTTGATGGTACAGGTGATGATGTGTATTATTTACAAAATGGATTTTATCGATTCAACGGAATTTGGAAACAAAGAGGTTTGGGAAAGTTAGGATCTAAAGAGATTGAACATTTGGAAACCTATGAAAAGAATGATAAATTATACTACAAATTTAATGTATTGAGAAATTCAAGATTACGTTCTAGTATCATTCAAAATAAGATTGCCGATATTGGAAAGATTAGACCAATAGAGAGAGAAGTGAATTTGAATGCAGATAGGAAAAGACTATGGTTGGGTAAGATATTACGTATTGACGAAAGTATGAATAATTCCATGCCTATCTCGTTGAATTTTATTGAAAAATATATTATCTAAGTCTCAATACGTTACTCTATTGTTAACTAATGATATTCAAAAAAAATGTGATAAACTTGTAGATCAACATAGAGAAATGAGAAAATTTCTCATCCCTGCAAAAATATGTGGTGCCATTTTTTTAATTCTAGGGTTAGGATTTATCATCACATTCGGAGAGGAATATCAATCATATCAGTACATTGGAGAATTAACATGGGTTTTTGGTTTACTATCTTTATTTATGTTAATTATTGCGTTTGGACTATTTGTATTCGCATTAGAATATGACTTGGATGACAATGAACTGATTGTGTTGTATACATATGCCACATACAGAATATTGGATGATTATCATAATCGCTCAAAATTCTCACCTAGATTAAAAAAAGCAAGAAGTGAATTGGAAAAAATGAGTACTAAATGTACAGATGAATGGAGTTCTACAAACACTTCATTAATTTCCAAAAATGTGGCCGGATTATCTTCATTTATGACTGCAATGGAAAAAGTTTCATCTGTAGTGGATAATGATAAACATCTTTACAATTTCCAAGAAGAATTTCTAGTGGATATGATAAACTTCTCTTTTGGACATGGAGAAGATACATTTGAAACAATGGATAAAAAATTAAGAAAATTTGTAATAATTGAAGAAATAAAAATTATTGATACAGAAAAGATTGGAAAGTTTCTGAACAAATATCCTGTTATGAAATATTCGTGGATTCCACCACTAACATTTGTAATTATTTTTGGAATATTACATAATGTAGATCCATCTCAACTACATGGATCATTGACAGCAGCGTTTGCAGTTAGTGCAATTCCAACATTTGCAATATTGTTTAGAGGGAAATTTAAAAACTCATAATTAAAATGACTCGATTCAAAATTCCTACAAAACATGACAAGCCAACAGATGATGCAATTCTCTTAGGACACGATGAAATTGTAAAAGCATTAAAAAATTTTCTTTTATCCGATGATATCATCACTCCTTTATCCATTGCAATTGATGGGGACTGGGGTAGTGGAAAAACTAGTATCATGAGAACCCTATCCAAAGAATTCACTTCTGATGAATTTATTAAAATTAATTTTGAACCGTGGCGGTATGAAAACTCGGATCCGCCGTTAGCATTAATCCAAACAATTGTTAAGGAATTACAACGTAATTCAGTACAGAAAATAGGAAAACAAATTCTATATCTTGCTGCAGGTGCATTATCTACAAAATATTTGGGAGTTGATATCAAAGATGTTGCACAATTCATAGAAGGAAATGTTAGAGATGTAGAGTCTTTTTCAAAAGAACTTGAAAAAACAATCAAAGAAAATCGTTCTGGAAATCAGAAATTACTAATTATGATTGATGATTTGGATAGATGTAGTGTTGAAAATACATTACTTATTTTGGCCATTATGAAATTATTTTTAGACATCGAAGACTGTATTTGTGTAGCTGCTGTAGATTTTGAAAGATTACAACAAGCATGGAGGACAAAATATCATGTCAGTGAAGTTAAAGATAAAGGAAAAGAATACCTTGAAAAAATATTTCAAGTTAAAGTTGCAGTACCCAAACCATCCGATGATCAAATTAAAGACTATGTTGAAGAACTTGTCCCAGATATGGATGAGGTGATTCTAGAATTGTTTTCAAAAATTGGACCAAAAAATCCAAGATCAATTAAAAGACTGTTGAATATTATGAGATTTAGATCATCTATGATGAATAGTGATTTTAAAAATGATACATCTATGTTTTGGACTTTGCTAGAGCATGCAATTTCAAACAAAGCTCTTGTTCAAGCAACTCGAGGACTTGAAAAACAAAATGGTAGTTTAGGACAACTAATTTGTAATTTTGCAGAAGCAAATCCTAGTGAATATCGAGATGCCCTTTTGAGACATGTTTCTAACACTCAAAATATTCCTGGAATTAGTGAAAAAATCATTTTATTTCTAACCCTTGCAAATAAATATTCAATAAAATACGGCATGCATTATACCCATTTTGACAATAATTTTTCAATTCTTAGAAATCTTACAAATGAAGAAATAGAATAGTATCTTTTTCGCAAATACTGCGAATAGAATCGAGTATTATTCATATGTAAAGTAATTTTACGAAATAGTACTATGTATGATATTGTATTTTCTATACTATGGTAATTCATAGTCGTATTACGAATAAAACTCTAGTCGTATCAAAATAGTATGCAATAATATTTTCTAGTACTATTACACCGTACCTTTTTCCAAAATGTTATGTGTACGCCGCATTACTTGAGCGTATTTAGTACAATACGATTTTATACATTATTGTATGCTGTGAATACGGAATTTTGTATCCTTTGTATTTTTGAGAATCATACGTATGTGATGTAGAATATGACAAGAAGATCACATTAAAGAAGATAATAATTAATCACTGCCAAAGAACCCAAAATAACTAAAAATCCTACTGCGGACATTTGTTTTGCAAGTTTTATGGATCTTTCAATTCTTCTACTTTTGTCTTTATTTTCTAAAGATGCTCCCAATATTATTGCCGAAGAAATTGCAAATGGGAATAACATAAGAATGGAATAGCTTTGCATGATTTTTTTTGCTGAAGGTTTCTCCCCCCATTCGTCTAATGTGTGTTCTATTCCATCTTTATCAATAATTCTAATATCTCGTTGTTTCATTTTTTCTACAAGATATGCATTTTCCATCAATCTAGTAGATAATTCATCTATGTGTATTTGAAATTCATCTGCTCTTTCTTGAGATGTTGAATTCATTGCTTTGTCATATGCAACATTTAGTGTTTGATTTAGAGCATAATGTTTAGCTTCTAAAGATGTAATTTCTCGTTGCCATTCATTCCAATCCGATAAAGGAACATTTTCTGTAGTTGTTTGTACAGTGAGTAAAATTAACAATCCTGCTATAACGGTGGCATTAACAATTAAGAGATCTTTTGGTTCTAGCACATAATAAATTAAATTGAGAATACATTAAAATTTTTATGTGTATTTTAATTTCATTTGTAAATCCAATTCAAATTGTTTTATTAATCTCTAAAATAATCAAAAAATGTGGGTGAAATGGAAGAAAACCAGTGGATTATCACTAGAATAGATAAAACATTTGATTTCTATTTTAACCACTTTAAGAAAAAAGAACAGGCATTAGAATTATTTGTCAAAAACCAAATTTCATCATATACCAAAATCCGTAACGGAATTTTAGCTATAGTGGCTTTTTTGACTACATTGCTTATAGGATTACACTCAATTGAAATTTATTTTGTAAATACGGCATCGGGAATTTCTGCCCTTCTTTTTATTGGGTTTGCAACTTATTTCATAACTCTTATTTTTGAACAAAAAATTCAATCCATACTTGAAATAATAGAAGAAGAGTCTACAAAAGGTCATGCTGAATTGTATTGTGTTTTAGCATATTTTAATCGAAGAACAATGGATATTTCAGCTCATACAAAAGATGAATATTTACAATTTCTAAATTTTTTGGTTTATCATATTGCTACTGCGTTAGATCTAAAAGAATATTTTATAATAAAAGAAAAACTCTCTTCGAAAATTAATGTATTTTTCTTATCAGTTCCAATTACAAATCATCTAAACGACATATTGTTGGATGATAAAATGTCTATTGATGCATCTGCAAAAGATTTTGAACTTAATAAAAATACTTTTGAAAATATCTCCCTTGTAGAAGACTTTCTTCCTTTTGGAAATGCATTACTTGATTTTCAAAAAGGTAAACAAACAGACCCGTTAGCAGAGTTAGATGAATAATTTCTCGTCATGATCTTTAAACAATTTCCAACAACTCCTACAATTGTAAATTCTCTAGTTGTATGTTACACCGTCTGTTTTACTGCCTGAGAGGGGGGCATTCTATTTTTACTGATAATCTCTAAAATTTATTTTTAAAACAACGAGGTACAAGGAAAACACGTTGAATCAAGGACGTATTCCTAACATGATGTGTTTTCCAGACCAATTATTCTACGACGCAGAACAATGGTTTTCTCGTCATATCTAATACGTGAAAATCATATTTAACAATGATCCTAATTTCCAACTAATGATAATTTACAATCTATGATATCTTTTGAATATATTCTTCATGAGTTTTTTTCTGGTTTTGAACAATCCACAAAAATACTTCATAGTTTGGTTCCATGAAAATTACTAGATGGTTTCCGATAAAGATCAAAAAGTGTAAAAAATTTGATTTTTTAGTTATTCTTATCTTTTGAGCCTGAATTTTCTAATAATTCTCAAATTTTTAACAATTACCAATTTTTATTAAATGCAATTTTAATTGAAAAATATGGTTGATTGCTGTATTTGTAAAGCTGTTCCTGGAACTCTAAAAATTACTGATGGAAATCCAAAATACAAAGGAAAACCAATTTGTAAAGAATGTGCAGGATATCGTAAATTACTCAAAGAAACTAAGTAGATTCTTCAGACTTTGTTTTATTTTTAGCAGCCCATTCTTCGTACATTTTGATTAACTCATCTACATCTTTACCTTCTTCAGAATAAGTCACAATGACTCCAAATGTCCCTTTAGTGTCATGTCCTCTTGCAAAATACCCCCAAAAAGAATCTGGTAATTTTGCAAAACTACTAGAATCATGTGATACTCCAATCAGATTATTTCCAATTACTTCTACGACTTTTTTTGCATCTTTTTGTTCAATCATTACTAATTGACGCCTTTTCTTCTTTTTAATTTCTCACCGTTTAGTTTGGTGTTATTATTGAAATCTTCTAATTTCTTATCTATTCCTTCTTTTTCTTCTTTAGTCACTTCTCTAATTATAACATCTTCACCGTCTGCAAAATTATTACATTTCTCACATATCCATAATGGGGCTTTATCTTTAGCAAATACTATTGGTAATCTTCTTTCATTGCATTGTTTACAGAATAATGTCATCTTGTCACACTCTATGGGCTAAGCCTATCTGGATCTCGTGGATACAAAACAACTTCACGAACATTATCAATTCCAATCAAGGTGGTCATCAATCTATCTAATCCCATTCCCCATCCTGAATGTGGTGGCATTCCCCAATCAAATGTTTTGAGATGGTCTGTAAACTGATTAGGATCTAATCCTTGTTCTTTTAGTCTCTCTTTGAGCATTTCTGGATTATGAAGCCTTGTTCCTCCTGAGGATAATTCTAAAAATCCATACTGTAAATCAAAAGAGCGTGAAAGTGTTACATCTTCGTCTTTTTCTCTAATGTAAAATGGTTTTAATTTCATTGGCCAGTCTGTCAAAAAGAAAAATCCTGGGTGGTTCTCTCCAATAATTCTAAGATGTGAATCAAGCAAATCGTCTCCAAATTCCACTTTTTCTCCTACTTTTTTCAATTCTTTAATACATTGGGTGTATGTTATTTTCTCAAACGGTGTTGAAGGAACTTCTATTGTATGTTCAATTGCTTCTTGTTCTGGTTTACAATTTTCTGAAATATCTTTGTAAACTGATACGACAAGTGATTCTAACACCTTCATGACATCTTCATAGTCCATGAATGCTGCTTCAATGTCGATACTGGTAAATTCAGTCAAATGTCTACCTGTATGAGAATTTTCTGCTCTGTAAAAGTTTGAAATCTCAAATACTCGTTCTAGACCAATTGTCATTTGTTCTTTGTATAGTTGCGGACTTTGAGCAAGGTATGCTGTTTTTCCAAAATAGTCTAATGAAAATAAATCTGCTCCTCCTTCACTTGCACTGCCAATAATTTTGGGTGTTGTAATCTCTATGAATTTTTTATCTGCGAGGGTTTTTCTTAATGATTGTAATACATAATGTCGTAATTTAAAAATTGAAGCTGTTTTTTGATTTCTCATATCTAGTGCTCTGTGATTTAGTCTGGTGTCGATGTTACTTTCTACTCTTCCAATTGGGTCTACTGGTAAAGGGTGGATTGCTTTTCCTAAAACTTCAATTTCATCTGCTTTAACTTCAAATGCAAAATCACGAGCTTTAGTTTCTTGAACTATTCCTCTAATGCTTACAACACTTTGACGGTTAATCTCTCCGAGATTGTCATTTAGTTCCCCTTTGACAATAACTTGAGATATCCCTGAAACATCACGAAGAGTGATAAATGACATTTTTCCTAATTTTCTAAGATCTTCAATCCATCCTCCTAGGATTACCTCTTTTCCAATCAAATCTTGATTTAATTCAGCAATATCGTGAGTTTTCACAAAAACCATGGCTATCTTTTATCCTCAAATTCTATCTCAATGTCAAGGTTTCGGGCATTTTTGACTATCTGTACAACTTTTTCAGTATCAATTGGAAATTTAGGCGTCCATTTGCCTGAAACAACTGCTTTAGTTTTTTGAACTCCACCTGGTGCCCAAACTGCATTTATTGATAAAATTTTAGTTGGAAAGAACATATCTTCTATGAAGCGCTTGTCTGTTTCATCTGCCTCTACAAGCCAGATTTTCCCTTTAAACTGGTCTTGTAGTGTTCTGTACAATGTTCTACTTTGTCTAATTAACATAATGTCATTTTTGGCTAGAGATAATACAAAATTTCCATCAAATTCTTTACAAGAATATAGTGTAAAATTTTCAATTTCTTTATTTGATTTTGCAATTTTTGCAAGATTCATCGATGCTTCTACATCAGCTTTTGTCAATTTACCTGATTCAACTTTACTATCACATTGAGGACAAAGAACGGAATTTTTTGCATCAAAGCCACAGATAGGTAATTTCATTTAAATCGACTTTTTAATTCTGATAATGTTGTTTATATCCCTTAGTGCAAAATAATATTCTAGTTTGGATCTGAGTGAACAATGACCTTTCTATCTGTTAATGGACTATCCTCAAAATACTCTTCATCTAAAGGATCTGTTTATGCTGTAGATGATGTAGATTTTGAATTGAATGATGGTGAATCTATGGGAATTGCAGGTGAGAGTGCATGTGGAAAAAGTACCTTGGGTTTATCCTTAATTCGAATGCTTTCAGGAGGTATTTCTGATGGAAAAATTACTTTTGATAACGTTTCTATTTTAGATATGCCAGAATCAAAATTTGATGATGAATATAGGTGGAAAAAAATCTCCATGATTTTCCAAGGTGCTATGAATTCTTTAGATCCGGTATTTACAATTAATGAACAGTTTGTAGAAATTTTAAAGGCTCATTCTTTTAATGGCGATTCAAAGAAAATAATTTCAGATGCAATGAAATCCGTATCCCTTGATGAACATGTTCTAAAAAAATATCCTCATGAATTAAGTGGTGGAATGAAACAAAGAGTTATCATTGCAATGGCATTATTGCTCAAACCAAAATTTGTAATTGCCGATGAACCCACAACCGCATTAGATGTTTTAATTCAGGCACAAATAATCAATTTATTAAAATCTCTAAAAAAAGAAGGCATGTCTTTCATGTTGATTACGCATGATTTGGCGGTTCTATCTGAAATTGCTGATAAAATTGGTATAATGTATGGGGGACAAATAGTGGAATTTGGTTCATCAGAACAAATTTACAAAAATCCAAAACATCCCTATACTCAAGGACTTTTAGAATCAATTCCTACTTTGAAAGGAAACATTCCAAAATACATCAAAGGAATCCCGCCAAGCTTACTTGATGTCCCAACACAATGTAGATTCATTGAAAGATGTCCTTTAGCTATAGAAAAATGTAAAGAACTTCCTCCTAAATTTAAAACTGACACTGGTTATGTTAGATGTTGGTTGTATGAAGATGAAAAATAAATTTATTTTTTATTGAGGTACTCTTCATCAATTTTTTTCAAGTATATTTCTTGTAGTTGGGCAATTTCTCTTCCAGTTGTGTTTCTACTAATCATTTTAGCATATTGAACTAAATCTTGATTTTTTCGGGTTTTTTCAAACTCTTCAATTTTTTTAAACGATTCTTGTTCAAATTTCATAATTTCTCTTAACTCTTTACTGATTTCTATAGATTTCATTTTTTCATAGTTTTTGGAATTTGATTTTCTAAAATTAATCTCATCAATTAATTTTTGAATTTCATCTGATTCATCCATATTTTTTAAAAATTATTCAAATATTTTAATTTTTTATTTCTTTTTTATGTTCTAGTATGTGTTTTAATCCGTCAGTCATACTAAGTGAATCCAAATCGATTTCACAATACGTGCATTTCATGTATCAGGAATATTTTTTTACAATCGGCAAACATGAATCGATAATTCTTAAGACTTCTGATCTAATTACTTTTTTATCAATTGATATCCAAACCCTTGATTTTTTAATTGCAAATGATATTGTTTGTACTTTCTTTCTTTCTTCCCAGACAAATTCAATCTCTCCTAGGTTTTTATCAAAAAATCCTTCCAAATCTGTCTTCATTGCAATGTGTGAAAATTGATACTGTGTATTTTTTTCATTTAATAGTGGAACCAACTCTGGCCTTCGTTTGTATGCTAAAAGTTCCCCACTTTCACCAATCACACCTACAAATCTCATAAATGGACTGATTGTAGCGATTGCATCACAAATAGTTTCATAATCTTTGTTTGACAATTGATAGAGTTCTAAAAAGATGATATTTTAATGAATTGCAAGATTTCTATTCCTCTATTATCCTGAAATTAGTTCACCCCATCATTTCTAGACTAAAATCACGATACGTATGGAGCAGAAGCAAGAATCATCTAGTCATGCAGAAACTAGATCCAGTCAAAATATCATGGATAATCAGA
>Ga0233439_10002582_pt1 | contig 20175 bp, 24 predicted proteins | sample SI_123_September_6_FD_182713 | JGI IMG/M metagenome (GOLD analysis project Ga0233439, IMG submission 182713) | Seawater microbial communities from Saanich Inlet, British Columbia, Canada - SI_123_September2016_100_MG | ecosystem: Environmental > Aquatic > Marine > Inlet | place: Canada: British... | reverse complement strand
CCGGAATGGTCGCCCACAAAAAATCGATGAAGGATAAAGAAATCTGGGATGTGGTGAAATACATCCGCCAAAGTTGGGTTCACTAGTCAGCGTGACGCTGGACTCATTGGGCAATAGCTTTATTGAGCGAATAAAGAATTATCTCGGCGGAAAACTCGATTGGATCCCTCTTTCTAAAGAGGGGTCCGTTGAAGCCCCCCGTGTTGTATTCTTCCGAAGCCTTCGTGCCCCGGAGGGTAGGGTTGAGGTAAGAGTGATTCGAAATAGTTTTCTTAATGCTGGTGTAATTCCTTGGAGGGGAACTTAATCTGGCGAGCTAGAAGTATAGGCGGTTTGACGAGTTCTTGCTAGTTCCCCCCCACGGGAGTGGGATTCAATTTTTCCAGTTCGTGTTTTTTGATGAGGACTTCCAGTTTTTCATTAAAGGCTTTCGACTGGGTGATCTCCCTGCCCCACTCACTGCCAATCACCCCTGCTTCGCGGCTGATCTTGGGCATTTTTTCTTTCCACTCATTCCAAAACGGAGTCTCGAACATGGTGATGAGTTTTTTTACTGTCTCGTGCGACATATGTTTTTCATAAACCGGAATCACCCGCTTTACCAATTCCTCCATTTCCTTCTTTCCCATCAATTTATTAAAATCGCCCCAGAATGCTTCAGGAACTTTGGGAAAGCTCCCCGTCACCATCATTGAGACATTGTTCATGAGAGAGTCCTGCATATAACTCAACTGGTCCAGAATACCGGAAACTTTAAGCAGTTTACGGATGTCTTCGGTTTTGTCCGTTGCACAAAAAACCGGATTGACGATACCCCCCAACAGGACGAGCAAAAACAGGGCTGTTATTTTCACCTTGTTAAATAAACCCATTCATACCTCAACGATTCAGTTTTGTTTGATTTTTCGTAATGCAGAAATTGCGGCCAGCGAACCAGCATGGGGCAACTCATAATCCTCACCGATAAAGTTTTCATTCTCAACTTTAATCACAACCTGCCATTTCTGATCTTCTACTAAGTAGCTGGCATCAAAGCCCATATCCAGATTTACAAAATAGGCCGCCACGTGATCAAAAAAAGCATTATGGTCGGTTGAGAATTTGGGAACAATAACTGCCGGGTTATTGCTGATTTCTTCTAAATGCATTTTCAGGGTCAACTCACTCCCCGACCAGTGTTTCCAACCCATATGCAAAGCAAGGAGCAAATCAAGTTCCGGCCCCGAATTTTTCGGCACAGGCAATTTGATAAAATCATTTTCGGACATTGTTTTCTCCATTCCAATTTTGAAGCACAGATTATCATGGACAGGAAGCGCTGGCACCTGATTTTTTGGACTTCTCCCTTGACGAAACTCCCATCAGGAATTAGCCTAGTTCCCTTACAGACTCTATCCAAGATTTATAATGAGTTCAGAAAAATCCAAAGCAGAAAACTCAAAAAAAAACCTGCATGAAGCGGACTTCACGGGAGCCGATTTAAAAGAAGCGGACCTGAGTTCAGGGGTTTTGATTGAGGCGTGTTTAAAAGATGCCGACCTGAGTGAGGCCGACCTCTGTGAGGCAGATATCAGTTCTGCCAATTTTGAAGATGCCCGGCTCCACAGAGCGCTTCTATACCGGTCTCGCGCCCTAAGTACCAGCTTTGTACGAGCTACTTTGACCCAGGCAAATCTGGTCGAGGCGAATATGGTTTCCGCAGACTTTAGTCAGGCCAACCTGAAAGAGTCCGACATTGAAGGAGCCGATTTGAAAAACTCCTCATTTAAAAATGCTAACCTCAGCGACACCAATATGACGGGAGTGTTTTTATCCAACGCAGATCTTTCCGGTGCCGACTTCACCAATGCTGAGCTGATTGCCACTGACCTGACGCACTGCAATCTCACCGGTGCCAATTTCAAAAACACCTATATGAACCACGCCAATCTTTCCGGAGCCAACCTCCAGCAAGCAAGAAATCTCACCCCCGACCAAATAGAAACCACCTTCATCAATAGAGAAACGCAGTTCCCCGAAAATATAACCATCGTATGGGTTTCTGATACGGAATACGAGTTTGGTTAATCCTTTTCTTCCTCCCTTTTTCTTCAATTTTTGGGGAATTAATTTTTCTGTTTGCATATCTATACCAATAGAACAGTAACTCAGGGATTGAATTTTCCTGTTCAACCGGAAAGGATGTGATAGGCCATGGAAGATAAAACCGCTTCTGAAATCATGACACGCCCTGCAATATCAGCCAAGCTGAAAGCCTCTGCACGAGACATCGCACTTCAATTTATAACTGAACAATACAGTGGAATGCCTGTCACCGAGGAGGATGGAAAAGTCATCGGCATTGTGACGGAAATAGATATTTTAAAAGCCCTAAACGATGGACATGAACTTTCGCACCTCAACGCAGGCGACATCATGACCCGGGATGTGGCAACGGTAAACCCGGATACCCCCATCACTGATATGATCAAAATGATGGAGGAGTTTTCTATCATCCGGCTTCCGGTCGTCAAAGATGAAAAGCTGATTGGGGTGGTTTCTCGTGGAGATATTATCAGGAACCTCATTGAACCAGAGTTCATGAGTAATTTATAAAGTCCGGAGGGTAAGAAAAGTTTGGGGGAGCTTATGGTCGCTTGGCTTTTATTCTCTGCCAAACTTTTTGAGCCCTTATCAATTGGGTGAGGTCATCAATTTCAGCCCAGTCCGAACCATTCATCTGTAAAAAGTGAATCGGGTGTTCCTTTGCGACTTGAACCAGGCAGTCCATGTCATAACTGAGCTTGGGATTTGTATCAAACTGGGATTCGGCCAGTTGATTTATCCTGCTATAGAGGGACTGCGAAATTTTAGCGATCCCAATATACTCCCCGACAGGGTTTTTCACCTGGGCCCGGTTTTTTGATATCTGGGACACTCGGTTTTCAACAGCTTCCACATAAACCTCATCGCCTGCATGGGTCGTTCCTGACAGTAAGAGGCAGTCACTAAAAGGAACTTTTATTATTCTGGCTATCTCTCCCGGGGCGTAAATCAAATCTGATTCAAGCAGAATAAAATCGGAATCAATATATTCCCGCGCACACCAGAGGGAGTACATGGTGCCGGTCTCAGCAAATTTGGCGTTCTCAACCGTTTTAATTTGGGGATATGTTTCCTTCAGGTGCTCATAATGCTCGCCTTTATAACCTGTAACGATGATGATTTCATCGATTCCGCAGGAGATCAAGGCCTTCAATGAATGTTCTATAATGGGTAAATTTCCAAGACGGATAAATCCTTTCGGAATTTCTTCGCCCATCTCCTTCATCCTCAACCCCATGCCGGCGGCGAGGATAACTGCCTTAGTGATACCTTGACTCATAAGATTTTAATTTGATTCCTGTTTTTGAATGGGGCATTGACCGGATTCCAAATAGGTAATCGCCCGGTCCAATTGCATATGACTGCCAAACAGGACAAGGATATCCCCAGACTGTGTCGAAAACTCCTGACCGGGGTTAGGGTGAGGTTTGTTTTTTCTAACTACTGCTATGACAACCGCCCCCGTTATATTGGTAACATCTATATCTCCCAACATTTTCTCACAAGCCCAACTGCTCCCCAAAACCAGATAAGACTCGGTGAGGGTGGCCGTGAGGTAGGTCGAAAACTTTTTCAAGCTTTCGGTGTTTAACGACAGGCCTCTGAACATGCTGTACCCTTCAAGCCGGATCAATTCCACCTGTTGCTCGATAATATTATTGGGAATGCGGTAGTCACGCAATACCCGTGAAAAAATTTCAATTGAAGTTTCAAACTCCTCTGGAATTACTTCATCTGCCCCCGCAGTTTTTAATTCTTCAACCTGTGCGGTCAATCGGGTTCGCACCATGATCTTGACCTGAGGGTTCACCTTTCGGGCAAGACGCACGGATTTTTCCGTTGCCGCATAATCCGGGATCGAAAACACTATCATACGTGCCTCCTGCAATCCCACTCGGCTCAAAGTTTCCTCCTGAGTACAATCTCCATAATGAGTTTGGATTCCTTCTGTCAAAGCCCGCTTCACCTGCTCCCCATCAAGATCAAGAACGAGGAAAGGAATCTGCGTTTCAAGAAGCACCTGCGCCAGCGTTCGACCACCCAAGCCATATCCTACGATAATAACATGTCCCTTTAGAGCAGGTTTCTGCTCTGAATCGGTTTCTTCCGTTTTCCATTTGGAAAATATTCTGATAGAAAGTGCTGTGGATAACTGGATCATCAGGGGAGCAAAAAGCATGGAGAGAATCGAAACAATGAGCAAGAGCTGGTATTGATGGGAGTCGAATAAGCCCTGATCCAGTGCCATTGCAGAAAGAATCAGAGAAAACTCACCCACTTGTGCCAGGCGCAGACCTACCACAAAGGAAATCCTTAATGGCACTCGCACCAGCAAACAGGACAGGCCTGCCAGCCCCGCTTTCAACAAAATCACCAGCACAGTGAGAGCAACACAAATCCAAACCGAATCCACAAATACCTGCATTTGCAAAAGCATGCCCACCGAAATAAAAAAGATACTGCTGAAATAATCCCGTAATGGAAGAATATCGAGAATAATCTGGTGGTTGTACTCGGACTCCGAAATGATCATCCCCGCGATCAAGGCTCCCATTGCCAGAGTCAAACCCATTTTCTGCGATGCCCAGCCCGTAGCAAGAATGATAAATAGGACTGAAAGCGTGAGGTGCTCCTTATTTCCGACACGGGCAACCCAAACCAGAGCTTTTGGAACGATTAACCGCGATAGAAAAAATATCGCGACCACGGCGGTCAGAGATTTAACCATTGCAAATATAAAATCAGTGGCGGATGTGACCTCTGACTGTGCAAGAAGAGGCAGAAGGAGCATGATGGGAACCACACATAAATCCTGAAAAAGTAGAGTGCCAATACAAAGTTTTCCGTGCAAGGTATCTATTTCTGCCCGATCTGTAATCATTTTCATGACGATGGCCGTACTGCTCAAAGCAACGATTAGCCCCAAAGCGATGCTCTGATTTTGCTGATAGCCCATCTCAATAAAAAGGAACCAGACAACAGCTGTTGTCAACCCCAGTTGCAACCCCCCAACCCCTAAAATCGAGGCTAAATTTTTCAGTATGCGTCCAAGAGAAAACTCCAAACCAATCACAAATAGAAGCAAAATCACTCCTATTTCGGCCAGTTCCTTAACAGAAGGCACATCAGAGATCAGCTTCAACCCATAGGGTCCGATCAAAACCCCAGCAATGAGATAACCCATGACCGAGGGCAGTTTAATTTTATGGAATAGCAGGTTTATCGGGAGGGAAACCAGGAGTAGTACGGCTAAGTCTTCAATCAAATGGACCATAAATTCGCCCGAGCGTAAAAGTAACAGCTATGGAAAAGACAAAACCCTCTTGGGGTATTATACCGATGGAATTGAGAAGGGGAAGGAATGATATCAAACAATAAGGAAGCCCCTGTTCCGCCTGAAAAGAACAGGGGCTTCCAAATGAAGCATGAGGCCCAAACAACGGGAGGGGTTGGAGTCTCCCGACAAAAATATTTTTGAGTTACTTTTTGGCCTTAGTCATTAGCAAAGCGAAGAGCAAGAGCAAAATCCTCCAACCCATCTTTTTGCGCAATGGCGGCAATGTCCGAATAGGGGTCATGCCGGTCAATGGATTGAGCTGTCATGGAAGTATTATCCAATTGCGCCCGAACCTTGCTCACAAGATCGTCAAGAATGTACCGAAATCCTCCCTGATCCAATGCGCACTCAATATTTCCCCAAAAATCGGCTACCGGGTCTTTCATGATCCGATCCCCCTATAAAAATGGTTGCTAGAATTACAGTTTTCCAGAAGAAAACTTTACTCAAATAACCTATCGGTAATAAATACGGAATCTTCAGCCCAGTTGGACCCAATGCAAGGTGCAAAATGGTTTGAGGGTCGACCTTGGGAAACCAAGGAAAAACAAACCCCGCAAATGACGCCGAAAACTCTAATTAATTTTTCAAGAATGCAATAACTATAAAGAAATCAATTACTTTTGTCAACATTATTTATTTTTATTTTTTACCAATTTTGACTTAAAGACCCATAAAGCCTTATTTAAAAACAAGTTATAACTAAAAATTTCTAAGCCTAAACTCAAAAATAATATAAGCATAAACTATTGATTTTTCGATAGTAATTACCATCCCCAACAAGCATTAAAATATTTTAGCCAGTTTGAGCCATAATAATAAGGGTGGGTCAGGGTTGGGTAGACCCCTCACGAGTTCAGAAGTCTGGAGAAATTATTTTAAAATTTTTGTGGGTAGGATTGGGGAAAGGATTGTTTTTTTAAGAAACTGTTCGAGTAGAGAAAAAATCGATAAAATCAAAATTCACTCAAAATAGCTGGCACCGCAACCTTCCATTTCACAGATTTCCACACATTTTACCCGGACGTGGGAGGTATCGACCTTTTGCTTGAGTTGCAGGAATAACCAGCGGGCAATATTTTCTGCTGAGGGATTCAGTTCATCAAACGGAGGCACCTCGTTGATATTTTGATAATCCAGGGCGGCAAGAATCTCCTCAACAAACTGCTTTAATTTCACAAAGTCGATACCCACTCCCATCGCATCCAGTTCATCGGCCTCAACCTTGACTTGAGCAGACCAGTTATGCCCATGGAGGTTTTCGTATTTACCGTCATACAACCTGAGTTGGTGAGCGGCGGAAAATCCAGATTTAACTGTTACCTCGTACATTTTTAGCTCCCTGAAAAATATTTAAGAGATATTTATTTTAGTACTGCATTGATGCAGTCATGGGCCGTATTCAGCATGGTCTCTATTTCTGCTTCGGTGATGACCAGAGGCGGGATGAAGTACACCACATCTCCCAGAGGACGCATAAAGAGTCCGCGCTTCAAACCTTCGAGGAATATCTGATAGCCAATACGTTTTTCAAAAGGATAGCGCCCTTTATTATCCTTTACCAGTTCTACTGCCGCTATCATTCCCGTCTGCCGGAATTCCCCACTCATCCCCTCAAACTGTTTTCCACATTCTTTCAGAGTGGCGATTTTAGGTTTCAGCGATTCCAGAAAATTATCCTCTGTCAACATCTTCAAGGTTTCGTTAGCCACCGCACAGGCCAGGGGATTCGCAGAATAACTATGGCTATGGATAAATAATTTCATGGTTTCATATTCTCCATAAAAGGCTGAATAGATTTCATCGGTCGTCAATGTGGCGGACAACGGCAGATAACCCGAAGTGATTCCTTTAGACAGGCACAAAAAAGTCGGCCGCAAATCGTGCTCTCCACAGACGAAAAGTGAGCCGGTGCGCCCGAATGCAACCGCGATCTCATCAAAAATCATATGAATTCCCAACGATTCACAAACCGTTTGAAGTTTTTTCAAATAAACCGGCGGATACATCCTCATCCCGGCCGCCCCCTGCACCAAAGGCTCTACAATCACCCCGGCAAGAGCATCGGAATTCTCTCCCAATGTTTTCTCCATCGGCTCAAAACATTCGGCGTTACAACTCTCGCGCTGTAATCCATAGGGACAGCGAAAACAATCCGGTCCCTCTACCGGTAGATGACTTGCAAGAACCTTTTCAAATTTTCCCCGGAAAACTTCAAGACCACAGACAGAAAGCGCACCCAGAGTTTCACCATGATAACCGCCCTTTAAATAAGCAAACTGAACCTTTTGAGGTTCGCCTTTTGCCTGCCAATACTGCAGGCTCATCTTCAGGGCCACCTCCACCGCTGTGGAACCATTATCGGTAAAAAATACTTTCTCAAGTCCCGAAGGGGACAAGGCCACCAGCGAATCGGCCAGGTCTATAGCGGGCTGATGGGTAATGCCGGCAAACATCACATGCGCCATTTTTTCCAACTGCCGGGTAAGTGCTTTATTGAGGCGGGGATGATTATGACCAAAAAGGTTTACCCACCACGAGGCGATCACATCCATATACCGGTTCCCCTGCCGGTCTTGAAGATAGATACCTTCCGCCCTCTCAATCAGGAGAGGGGAAGTTGTTTCATAATCCTTCTGCTGTGTACAGGGGTGCCAGACATGGTGCAAGTCACGGACGAGATCGGGATTGTTTTCAGAAGTCATGAAAAATCCCCATTACAAATCGTACCGGGAAGGAGAAAACTCGGAGTTCTCATTATCGAGGGTCTGTCTGATTAATCCAGACATATAGTCCGCCTGGTTGGGAGTCAGTAAAATTCCATTACGGTAATGACCGGAAGAATAAAACAGATTATCATACTTCCCGCTCTTCCCCATGATAGGCATGAGATCCTCAGCGGCAGGGCGCATACCTGTCCAGGATTCGATCAAGGGTGCTGTTTTAAGACAGGGAAGTATTTCAGCGGCATTGGCAATCAACCGGTCTATAACGCCCTCTTCAATCGAAGGGTCAAAGCCCCGGTCTTCCATGGTTGAGCCAATTACAAAACCATTCCCTTCCCTCCAGGGTGCGATGTAGGTCATCTTGCCGTGCAAGGTATAGTCCATAAAATGGTCGTCCAACTGCACTCGGCACATTTGCCCTTTGATCGGTTTCATGGGGATCGAAACTTCCAACACACGGGCTAACTGCGAGGACCAACTCCCCGATGCAAGAACAAACTGTCCGCCATTAATGTTTCCCGAATCCGTAACGGCCGAAGCAAGGGTTGAGCCTTTGCGGATAAAACCGGAAACATTTGCCTCCAGAACATGATTCCCCAGATTTTTGGAGGCCTGCATGAGTGCATCGTGCATTTGGCGGTTATTAACCTGTCCCTCCCCAACCCACATTACCTCGCCGCAGTCTTGCGAAAGATAGGGCGCTTTCTGCCGAACCTTATCTATATTCCATATTTCATGAGGAATGTTTTCTTCAGCAAAAAAACTTTTGCGTTCTTCCCATGTCTCCCGGTAGCTGGAAGAAGGCATCAAAGAACCTTCAAAAGAATAATGGACAGAAATTTTGCTGACCGAAATCAGTTCCCTGAGGAATTCCGGGAACTTATCCAGCGACTCCCGGCAAAACTTAAAGAACCGGTCGGCCTTGTCACATTCGCAAAAAGGTGCCAACATGCCTGCCGCGGCGCGGGAAGCTTGAAGTGAGTTGACAGGATCGCCCAAAACCGCAATCTTCAGGTGAGGAGCATCCTGTTTCAGGCGAAAAGCAATACTATGGCCGATAACTCCCGATCCAATGACCACAATATCAAAGTTATTGCTACCCATAAAACAATCCTCTCAACCCTGACTCAGTATAAAATCAACTCCTGACTAATAGTCCTCTTCCACTTCAAACCCGATTATGATATTTTAGAAAGCATATTGGCAAATTTAAAAAATCACTTTAAATCCTAATTCAATAGGTTATTCCCTATAAAAACATTATGAACGAAAAAACAGAAACAAGTCAGGACAGTGCCCAAGCCAGAGAAAGTGCCGGAAAGCGCGTAGACCCCATTCTCAATCATCTGGATGCAGGAGATGCAGAAGTAGACAAGGAACTTATTCGCAAAAAATTCATAGATATCTGGGAATATGATAAGGCAGACGAATTGGATGATGAAGAACAGTTCATGACCACAGTAGCGTGCTTCATTTACAATGCTCATAATGTGCTTGACGATGCCAATATTAGAATCGATAGGGCACGACTAATGATTGTCTCAGCACTTGCCGCCTGGAAGCAATCAGAACGCGACAAAATGATCGAACAAGAAAAAGCCTCGGAAAATCCGTTCAAAAAATTTATTGAAAACCAACAACCTCAGGTTGATGATGTGCACACTTGGAGACATTTTCTCCTTGAGCACAAAACCGTCAGCGATAAAAACTGGGTTTATAAAATGAAGAAATGCTGGTTTGCCCAATATTTCATTCGCTTCGGCAGGACCGATTATATCCAGACAGCTTGTGATTATGACAAAATCCCCTGGGAAGCCCGAAAGGATTATATCGATTTGAAATTGAGCAACCTTTTCGCACAACTGGGTGCCGTTTGCCAATTCGACTACAAACCAGCAAAAGATAAATAAGCCAGCGTGACGCTGGTCCCGACTAGCAATAGCTTTTTACTGCTAGCAACGATACTCTCGGCTCAATGAGCTGTTACCAATTCCCACCCATGCACAAAAATCTTCCTCGGCTGGAGAAGCCCTCATAAAAAACCTTGCCTACTACATCAGCGGTCATGGCTACGGGCATTACGCCCGCTCCCTGCCTGTTCTAAAACATCTGGCTCCAAAATTTAATTTACATATTAAAACAGAAGTCCCGGAATTTTTGTTCAAACCTTATCTGGATGCCCATCATTGGCTACAGCCTGTGGATGTGGGATGCAGGCATGCAAACTCTTTAAACATTGATGCCGAAAAAACTTTTAAAGAATTTAATATTTTTCAAAGTAATGCCCGAGTCGAAGCAGAAAAAAACTGGATGAGAGAAAATCAGATCGCTTTGGTTCTATCTGATATCGCCAGCATGCCCATTAAAGCTGCCCACGATCTTGGCATTCCTGCCATCCTGATAGGAAACTTTACCTGGCATGATATATACAACCATCTGCCAGGAGCCGAGAAGCACAAACAATTACTGCATGACCTGGAGGAAGAGTACGCCTGCGCCGACCTGCAAATTCTTCCGCAATGTCACTTCCCCCAATCGCTAGCCAAAAAGACCCGAGAAGTTGGGTTCATCGCTCAAAAAGGGAAGAATATCCGCAATGTTCTTGAGCAACACCTGGATATCTCCTTTGCGGGTAAAACGGTGGTATTCATTTATCTGGGACTGTATGGCACGGGTTTAGTAGTATGGAAAAACCTGGCTCAACATAAAGACTGTCTTTATCTAACCCGTGACCCGATTGAACAGAAGATTCCCAATCTTCATTGCTTAGATGACCGGTTCTCGTTCCCCGATCTCATTGCCAGCGTTGATCTGGTTTGTACCAAAGGGGGTTACTCCACCCTGGGTTCGGCTTTTGCAAGCCATAAACCCGTCATTACCTGTGAAAGAAAAGATTTTTATGAATTTAAGGCTATTCGCGAATATTTACAGAGAACCCGGACAGGAGTCATTATTGAAGATGAAGATTTTTTCCCGGGTAACTGGCAGACAGGCATCAAGACGGCCCTGAGTTTGACCGTTAAGGATAAAGTACCTCTAAACGGGGAAGTTGAAATTTTAGAATCCGTACAGCAATTGCTAACATGAAAATTCCTGACATCACTCTTATCATTACCAACTGGAACGGCAGAGAACTGCTGAGGGAATGTTTACCCAGCGTTCTCAAATCTGTCGCCTACGATAAAAAGCGTACCTATGAAATCATGGTGGTGGATGATTGCAGTGCCGATGACAGTCTGGAAATTCTAGCTCAGGAGTTCCCAAGTGTTCGGGCAGAAAAAACTCCCGTCAATTACGGGTTTCATGGTGCCAATAATTTTGGGGCCAGCCTGGCGAGGTCTCGCCTTATCATGCCAATGAACAATGATATAAAACTGGATGAAGATGCCCTCTATCACCTGGCAGAATATTTTGAGGACGGTAAGGACACCTTTTCAGTCAGTGGAAAATTCTATGCGTTTGATGGAACCACATTTCTTTATGGCAACCGTGGAGGTTATTTTCGTAACGGGCACTTTTACCTCTACGAAAAAGAACCGGATGATTCCAGCCAAACCCTGTTCGCCTGCGGGGGAGCTTTCATGGTGGACCGAGAACGCTACCTGAAACTGGGAGGCTTCGATCCTGTTTATCATCCTTTGTACTACGAAGAGATAGACCTTTCGTACCGCGCTCTTAAAAGAGGATGGAAGGTGCTCTATGAACCCAAGTCCATTGCCTATCACAAGGTGCAGTCCACCATTACCCGGCAGGAAAAGAGAATTGGGTTGATCTCCGCGCGCAATAATTATCTTTTTGTCTGGAAGAATATTCTTGATCGGCCTTTGACCTGCCAGTTCCTGTTTTATATTCCGCTTTTTCTGATTCGTGATCTTTTCCGCCTGAAAAGCCGGTTCTGGATCGCCTTTTATATGGCCTTAAAACGACTTCCCTCTATTCTCAGGGCACGAAGACGAGAAAAAATGGATGTCATTTTTAGCGACCATGAAATTTTACAAAAGATCAATATCAACCGGCCAGCCACTGGGCGTGGGGCTAACTAGCAATAGCTATGTCTGATACATAAAAAGTACTAGCCGCTAAAAGAGAGACCTTAGCATAACCCCGGGTATCCTTCGAGAGCCTCAGGATGACACCCAAAAAACCCTGAATATTATGGCCAATATTGGAATTTTCTGCAAAGCTTCATTTTCTCAGGGCATGGGACATGTGGTGAGGCAATCCCATATTGCAAAAATTTTGCAAGACCGGGGCGCCGAAATCACCTTCTTCATTCCCGACTACCCTCCAGCGCAAAACTGGCTGGACCAAAGACGATTCCATAGAAAAACTTTAAAAGATCCTCAGTCTGTTTCAGAAAAAGATATCGCCCCTCTGGACCTCATCCTTCTGGACATTCAGGACACCCCCGAAATATTTATCAAAAAAATGGGGCGGGATAATAAACCTGTGGTCAGTTTTGAAGACCTTGGCGAAGGGCGCCAACATGTTAATCTGCTGGTCGACTGCAACCTGGATGAAGAAAAATCAGCCGAACTCCCTAACAAAGTTCAAACCCTTTTTGGTTATCGCTTTTGCGTCCTCGCGCAGGATTTTGAAACACTGCATTCTAAAAAGCGCGAATTTGCAAATTCCATCCAGTCGGTTTTGATCACGATGGGAGGCACTGACCCCCACTCACTGACAGCTTCTCTTGCTGAGAAACTTTTACAAATCGAAGCTGAACTACCAATAACCCTTCTTGCCGGCCCCGGATGCGGTAACACCCCTGCTTTGAAAAACCTGGAAAGTAAAACAGTGAAACTTCTGGAATCCACTCCACAAATGGCACAAACACTATTCGATCACGATGCCGTATTCTGTAGCGGCGGGGTCACTCTGCATGAAGCCATGGCAGTGGGGACTCCTGCCTTTGTGATTAATCAGGTTGCCCATCAAGAAATGAAAACAAAACGTGCACAGGGTGCCGCCATGAACCTTGGAATGGCAGAATCATGGAACGAAAGTTGCCTTCCTGAAATCCTGAATTCCAGCCCGGAGACCCTGGAGAAAATGAGCCAGGCCGGTAAAAACCTGATTGATGGAAAAGGACTGATAAGGGTGATAGACGAGATAGAGCTTCTTCTCAGAGAAAACTAAAAAGAAGGGCTTGGCACTTAATAGGGAGGAGCAAGCTGGTTCATTCTTGCAAGAAAAGCCTGCCCGGATTCAGGAACCTTGATTCCTTTATGGCCTGTGAGCAGATTCCGGTTGGAAACCGGCATCCCGTAATACTCAAAATTTGCATTCTTGTCGGAAGAGATAATAGTCCCATCAAATGAAAGCCCGGCAAAAAGACCTTTAATGCGGGAATAGGCAAAAATATCATTTTCTTTAAGAGCCAGGTTTAAATCTAAAGTTTCGCCTACCGGTCCAAGTGCAATTTGCGGCCCGGCTCCCAGGTTGTATTGTGTTCTGAATAATTGTTTGAGGCCTTTTTTAGTCATGACCAAAAGCACCAGTTCCGCTTTTTGGATGCCTGCTTGAAGTCCCCAACTGGCCTGCCGCGATTTAATAAAAGCCGGAGGATTCCATTTCCCTGTCTTCGGGGAACGAACAATCACCACTCCTTTTCCAACTCGGGCACCGGCTATCATAGCCGCCTTCACCAAATTTGGGAACACCACAATAGCCTTGGTGCGCCCAAGAAGTTTTTGCGGAATTCCTTCTCCAGAAACGTCAATAACCCCTTCAATGACTTCTTCTGAATCTAAAAGCAATTCAGTATGCTCAAAAGGATTCGACCTGCTTAACGGTGATGACGCGCAAGCTGAAAACAACAACGCAAATATGCAAACCCAGTTTTTCATGATTTCCACAATGAGGTAGAGACGTTATATAGAAAAGTATAAACCCTTTATAAAAAAGGCAAGAAATGTAACGAATGACTCAGGGGGTTTTGGAGAGATACAACACCTTATAAGCCGCTGTCGCGCGAGAAACGCCCTTTACCATCGCCCGTACTGACAAGGTTGCACCGGTGATTGAATTAACCGTGCGATAATCCGAATCCGCCGTTCTCCCGGTAAATTGATCCATGAAGGAGGGATACCTCACCTCCCATCCGCGCGGTTCCCGATAGACCATGATCTCGACATCCCGGACCGTTCCCTCTTCATTGAGAACCGTCATAAATGTGATGGGAAACGATTTACCGATCTCATGATCTATAATAGCGTAACCAATGGGAACCCCACCTCGCTTTCCCACATAAAAAGTGATTCGGTTGGTCTCAATACGTTGCAAACAAAGTTCGCCAATGGCTTTTTTCTGCGCATCCGTCAGCCATTTTTTTTCCCGGTCAATTTTGTCCGCTCCCGGAAAAGCGATTTCAAATGCCTGCTTTTTCGTGAGATAAACCTGGACATCCAGCACCTTTTCTTCCTCCTCTGAAAATGAGGCTGGAATAAAAAATCCAAATATTGAAACTACGATGAAAAAAGTTAGAAAAGTTTTTGATCTGCTTGAAAACATAAAACTAATAAACCTTAGAAAACCTGGGAAGTCTAAATTTCAGATGAATCAAAATAACCAAGGGTCATAATAGCACCAGCCAACCTTGTGCTTTTTACCGCAAAGCTAACCGGGACGCAAAGATTTTATAGGTCTTCTCTCCCGATATTATGGAATAAAAAAATCCTGACACCCTGAATGCTTGGAGGAGCAAGCATTTCAAGGTGCCAGGATCTGGTGTCCGAACGGACGTCTTCAACCATTAGTACATATAAGCAATGGCCATATTAAACTGATCCGCTGTTTTTCCATCCTCTGTATTGGTAACGGTATGGTCCACCTTCAGAGATACTTCCGGAATCGGCAAATAGGCCACTCCAAAAGTATAAACAGCGTTTCTATTTTTAGAGTAGTCGGGCGCTGTTTCGCCATTTAACTTATCCTGAGTTCGCACTCTCTCAAACATGAAATGCGGGATGATGTCATGGGAGGTCTTCCACCCTAACAACTGGGGAAGATGTACACCCGCCTGAACATTATAGCCAAAATTATTTTCAGCAATTCCGCCTGAACAAGCTTGTGAGGCACAAAATCTATTCAGCTCTAATGTATTATCAACACTGGTATTCACGATCGAAGCGTTCATATCGAACCAATTCCAGCGATATTTGATATCCGCCTCAAGAAGGTTCATATTCCCGTCTTCTTCGATCAGATTATGCGTGGTGTCTCCATTCACCCAGGAAAAGCCCAATTGCAGACCCGGATAAAGCTTAGTGAGTTCTACTCGTGCAAACACACTAAAGTCATCGGCAATTGCATCATTAACCTGTTTACGACCACCACGAATACCATTGGTACCGAACTGGTCTCCAGAACCACCATTTCCTCCAGACCCACTTCCATTTGCCGTTGTATCGGCCGTAATGGATTGCAGGGAATTCATGGCATAAAGTCTGTAGTTAACGCCTTCCATCGGCGTACCAAAAAGACCCACACCCCCGGCTGTCCATGTTGTGGGAATCATACGACTCTGCAACAGGGGTCGCTCCGAGGTCCAGAACAGGTTCGGCTCATGCGTTTCGTTAAGCAGTCCAACCGGAGCCAACATAACACCGGCGCGAATGTTGAGAGCAGGATTCAGCAGAAAATCCAAATATCCAAATTCAAACTCAAGCTCTTGCGCGGCATGTTCAAAGTCAATTTCCGCATTGAGGTGAATCCAGTCGGATAGCAGTGCATGTACGCCGATGACAAAACGGTGATTGTCAATTTGAGTTGTTCCCGAACTGGTATTATGATTGAAATGCATTTCCCCATAGCCATGTACACTGACACGATTGTGGTCAGAAGTTCCTGCACCCATACCGCGGCTTTTCAAATCATCCACCTCATCGGAAAGTATATTAATTTTTCTTTCCAACTCATCTGTACTGGCAGAATATCCCGGCGTTGTTATTAAGAAAAACGCCAAAACCATCAACACCATTAAACCCAGTTTTTGTTTCATGTACCCACTCCTTTCTTCTCCGTAAAAATTACCCAGTCGCTTACGACTCTCAGATAAAAATGTAAAATAGAAAATAGAAAATAGAAAATAAATGTTTTTGATAATGGTTATCACTTGCATAATATCTGCATTTATAATCAATATTTATTCTTATGTCAATCTAAACTTATACATTTCAACGAGTTTTAAGCAGCCCTTGGGATCAAAATACCCACCAAAATATAAATAATCGTTATAATTTCAACTACTTATAATATTATCAGTGCTTGCATGAATCAGAGCATAATATTGATAATAATTATCATTTATATTAAAGATCCCGGCTAAATTTTAAATAGCTTTACCTTCCATGTCCCGCCAGTTTGCCAAAATCAAAGCAATTTTATCCACAGGCCTGGGGCGTTGTATTGCGTAACCCTGGATTTGTTCGCAACCCAGATGACCGGCCATCACCATCTCGGTTTCACTTTCAATTCCCTCCAGCACAGTTACCAAACCCAATTGCCTGGCCAACCTGGTCATGGCTCGTATCACAATCTGGGTTTGGGGAATATGAATCGACCTGGCAAAGACCTGATCTAATTTCAGGCAATCAAAAGGAAAAGCTGTTAAATATCCAATCGAGGAATATCCCGTACCAAAATCATCAAGCGCTAATCGAACACCCAGCTCCCTGAGTTCCCGTAAAACCTCCAAAGCCTGTAACGAATTTTTAATGAAAACAGACTCGGTGACTTCCAATTCCAGAAAATGCGGGTCTAAGCCTGTTTCCGCTAAAATGGCCTCGATACGTGAAACCACATTTTTCTCTTCTAATTGACGTGGAGACAGGTTGACGGAAACCGATAAATCAGGAAAACCATTTTTCTGCCAGTTCCTCGTCTGCTGACAGGCAGTAAATAAAACCCATTCTCCCAAGGCAACAATCTCCCCGGTTGCTTCCGCCACAGATATAAATTCTGCAGGAGAAATCCAGCCAATCCCTGAAGAGCACCATCTGGCAAGGGCCTCAAGGCCCTTAATTTTTCTGGAAACAAGATCCAGTTTTGGCTGGTAATAAACTGAGAATTCTCCTGATTCCAAGCCAGGCAATATATTGTTTGCCAGAGACCTTTTAAAAAAAGCTTCCGTCGGCATTAACATAATGGACTCCTATATCAGGCCCCTGCCCCAGAGGTTAAGAAAAATAAATGGGCAGGCAAAAGGGGCGCAACTCCCCCTCACCTGCCCTGGTTCCTGGAAGGGTACTTCCTGGAACAAAACAACCTGTTAACTCATTGGGGCAACTAATTTTTCGCTGGAAAAACATGAAATAAAAAAATCGCAAACCACGACTGCCAGATCAATCGGTATCACAGGTTTTTGCAAGCATTCATAGATATCCATGGAATCCCGAAAAAGCCTTCGCTCCTCTTTACCTCCGCTCGACAAAAATATAGTTTTGACCTGATTTTCTCTTGAAAGATGTTGTAGAAAAACAAACCCTGCCCCCTGATCCAAGTATTCATCGACAATGATCAAATCATATTCTTCATCAGAAATGTTTGACTTCGCTTTTTCATCGGCAAATGAAACACAATGACCAAAGCGGGCTAACATAATGGCCAGTTTTCCTCGCTCGACTTTGTCCCCATGAGCCATCAAAATTTTTCGTGGAGAAATATTCATACTGCCACCTCACCTTCTGAAAAACCTTCCAGACAACGCTTTAAAGCTGAGACACTGCTGGAATGACTGCGCTCAAGAGGAATATTCCACATCCGCGCCACACGAGTCGCCTCTTCAACCATGGGATGAGCTACCGTACCTGTAAAAATAACGATCCCATTAACCCCGGTCATCCTGTTAGCAAGGTTAGGAACCTGCTTACTAAATACTTTGCCCTGATACCCCATATCCACGCACTTCTTCTCATAAAGTCTTTTTAATCGATCCAAACCACCCACTATCGCAACACTCATAAACCCAGCTCCTTTCTCAAAACAAAGTAGAAACAATATCTATATTTAATTTTGAAAATCATTATCAAAATTAAAAAAAGTAAATTTTTTTTGCCTACGCCTGGCAGGTTACACCCGCTTCTCGAATCCCTAAAGCGTTCAACACATCATCCACTTCCTTCATTTTCACAATTTCGGACTTTGCATTGACTCGAACGGATGCCCCACCCCCACAAACCTTCATGCACGGGACGCGGCAAACTCTTATCGGCTCAAGGTCCAAAGCCTCCCGAATCTCCTGCAACTCTCTGGCAATTCGGTCGGACGACCACGCCTTGCAACCAGGGCCCTTACAAATTTTCACTTTTCTCTCTTGCATTGGGTCACCACCATTAAATTGATAACGGTTATCAATATAAATAAAAAACCTGGTATTGTCAACCCTTAGATGCAATTATTTTTAAAACTTATAAACTTTTTATTTATAATGGTTTATGGATTTTTTTTCCATTGTGCTTGTAATTTTTTCGTTTTTATTATACTTTTCTCACAATATTATGACTTTGATAATCTTTCTCAATTAAAAAAATGCTGAACGAATTTGACCTTTTCAAAGACTTCCTTCGTCAACAAAACCTTCGTTGGACACCGCAAAGAAAAATGATCCTCGAAGTATTTTTATCTTTTGAGGGACATGTTGAGATGGAGGCTCTCCATAAACAAATTCTGATACATCAACCCGATTTAGGAATCGCAACCCTGTATCGAACTCTGAAATTATTGACGGATTGTGGATTGATAGAAGCGCATTCTTTTCAGAATGGAAAGAAAACCTATGAGCGAATGTTTCATGTTCGTCATCATGACCATTTAATCTGCACACGTTGCGGGGATACGGTAGAATTTGAACATCCACTCATTGAAAAGTACCAGCTCCAAATTTGCGAACAATATGGTTTTACCTTGAAACACCATAAAATGGAATTGTTGGGAATTTGTAGAAATTGCCTAAAGTAATTGCACCCATCCGGCTTACAAAAAAAAAGCCCCACAACCCATCAACACTCTGATGGGTTATGAGGCTCACTTGCCTTTTAACGATTGATTTACTTTAATTTCCTTCCTTGCTCATACTCTCCGTCAAATAATTTTGAATCCCTATATCTTTGATACGGTTGAACTGGGTTTCTAACCAATCCACACTATCCTCCGTATCTTCGAGAATACCATCCAGGATTTCTTTCGTCCCAAAATCATTTTTGTCCAAACATGTTTTAATATGTTTGCGAAGGCGGGTGACATGAGCGAGTTCAATTTTATACTGATTCTTCAATTGAGCTTCTACATTGTTCCCCACAAGAACCGTATCGTATTTCTGCATATTGGGCACCCCATCCAGAAAGAGGATGCGTTCAATCATTTGGTCCGCATGTTTCATCTCACCCATAGACTCTTCTCGCGAGTGAGCCGCCACCTTGTCATATCCCCAATCTTCCTGCATTTTGTAATGAATATAATAAATATTGATCGACGTTAATTCTGCCATCAACACATCGTTCAAAGCACTGAGTACTGCTTTATCACCCTTCATCGAGTCCCCCTGATTTATTAATAGTCAATTAACGAAACGATCTTCTGCCTGCAAAATAACAAACCCCAGAATAAAGTCAACTCCTTTATTTATAACAAGTTACAATTGATCCTAATAATGAGAATATATATCAATAAGACCGGGTTGAAAAACAGAGCGCGATAAATCATTTGAAATTATCGGCAGATATACCAACGTGGGAAGAGGGTTTTATCCTTGATTAATTTTCAGAACTGATAAGCATTATCATGTGATAAATATCAGCTCAAAAATAAAGTTTCACTCATTGGGTATCATCTAAACCTAGAGAGAAGTTGACCATGATGGGTTTGAGTCCTATAACTCTAACAAATTTTAAATCTACCAGAAAAAAAAACAAGTTAAAACTGGGTACGGCTATCGAGGCGAGTCATCACTTCGACTCCAGATTCTGTGACGCAGAGGGTATGTTCAAACTGGGCCGAGAGGCTACTGTCTTCAGTCACGGCTGTCCA
>Ga0233439_10002577_pt1 | contig 20186 bp, 15 predicted proteins | sample SI_123_September_6_FD_182713 | JGI IMG/M metagenome (GOLD analysis project Ga0233439, IMG submission 182713) | Seawater microbial communities from Saanich Inlet, British Columbia, Canada - SI_123_September2016_100_MG | ecosystem: Environmental > Aquatic > Marine > Inlet | place: Canada: British... | reverse complement strand
AGAAATGAACTTGATAAAGATTCGCACCAACGCATACATCGTTTCGCGATCAGGGTTGTTTTGCGAAGGGATAGCCAAAGGGAATTTTCCAGATTGATGTTGGCGATAAACAGGGCGTGGAATTAAAACACTGCGACAAATAGGAGATAATCAGCGTAGGCGTCGGCCGCCAGTTCCAGCTTTTCGCGGGGGCGGCACCCCCACCCCCCGAAAGTCCACCCGCCGCTGTATTATATCTTCCGGCCCAAGGGAGGCTCACGCCGTTAGGCAGCGTCAGGCGATGCCATCACGATAGACGGCACCGCCTACACCGTTCGCGTTATTCAGCCCGAAGGTACGGGCCTCACAACTTTAGTTTTGGAGAAGAATTAGCCGCTGGCTTTAACCGTGCCGGAATATATCCACGACTGCTGACCTGTCTCAGCTTCTACATCCCTACGGACAGCCGCCAAGGCCTTAGCATATTTATTCATCTTTGCCTTGGTATCGAATTCGGCGATCAACAACCCGGTATGCTCACCGGTTTGAACCAGCGACCAACGATTCAAGATACCGGCTTTCTTCATTGCATTAAGCCCTGGTTGGGCTTGGTTTCGGAAAATTTTGATCCCTTTGGCAAATGGTACTGAATTTTCAAAAACCATCACTCGCGTCACACTCATAGGAATTGCCCCCCTTGGCACATTTAAGAAAACAGATACGGGACAATGTTGCCACGGCCCTGACCGGTTTGTCTACGACCAGAGCAAAAGTGGGCGCGCGCGGCGTGGTTCCACCCGCTGCCCAGTAGATATAAATATCCCCGCCAGCGGGAGCCTCATGCCGTTAGGCAGCAACAGGCGATGCCATCACGGTCGACGGCACCGCCTATACCGGTAAGAACGGATGGCACTGTATGGCCGGTCAGTTCCGCCAGTCGTTGTTTGGACGTGTTGGCGGCTATGAGGACGTGAACGACGCCGAGCGTCTGGGACGCGATCCCGCCATGCGGTGGATTGTTGGAGGCAAGGCCGTCGAAAGACAGGCCGCATCAAGCAGCCAGATGGGGCGGTTCGAGACGAAAGTTCTGGCGACCGATGCGAACGTTGAAGCCCTGACCGACATGAACGGGATTTGGATCGACCGTGTTCACAACCGCCGCCCGCCAAAGATGATCATTCTTGACATGGACTCAAGCGTCAGCCCAACCCATGGCGAACAGGAGGGAACGGCGTACACCGGCCACTTCGGTTGCACCTGCTATCATCCGTTATTTCTGTTTAACCAATTCGGTGATCTGGAACGCTGCTCGCTGCGCCCTGGCAATGTCCACAGTGCCGACGGATGGCGTGATGTACTGGAACCCGTCGTTGAGCGTTATCGGAAACGAAGCCTGCGACGCTACTTCCGAGGAGATGCTGCCTTTGCACTGCCGGACCTGTATGAATTTCTGGAAGCCGAGAATTACAAATACGTCATCCGTCTCAAAGCCAACAAGGTTCTCCAGGACTGCATCGCCCATCTGCTGACGCGTCCCGTTGGTCGTCCGCCCACTCATGTGCGGCGTTATTACGCCAACTTCAGCTATCAAGCCAAATCATGGGGAAGGAAACGCCGTGTCGTTGCCAAGGTTGAATGGCATCCTGGAGAGTTGTATCCCCGTGTCGGCTTCATCGTCACCAACCTGTCACGCCCTGCCAAGCGGGTTGTCGCCTTTTACAATCACCGAGGCACGGCGGAGCAATACATCAAGGAAGGCAAGTACGCCATCAAGTGGACCCGACTGTCATGCAGCAAGTTCCGCAACAACGAGGTTCGCTGTGTGCGGCGGTGACAAATTAGACCACGGAAGCGCCGGATTATCCGACGCTGGCGGATTAAAACTCTGCCACCTGTAACCTTCCAACCTTTTGTGGATGGAAGGTGGGAGGATGTATTCCGTGGATCTTTATCTGCGCGTTCGGCTGGCGTGCCATGTTGAAGGATTGAGCCAGCGAGAAGCTGCGAGCCGTTTTGGTATCGCACGAGAGACGGTGAGGAAGATGCTTCGGCATTCGGAGCCCCCTGGTTATCGCCGCTGGGAACGGGCGAAGCGACCAAAGCTGGATCCTTATGTCGGGATCATCGACCAGTATCTGAATGAGGACCGCACGAGCCATCGCAAGCAACGCCACACAGCGAAGCGGATCTTCATGCGGCTGCGGGACGAGCACGGGTTTGACGGCGGCTACACGATTGTGAAGGACTACGTGCGTGAGTATCGACGTCGGCGACGGGAGATGTTTGTGCCGTTGGTGCATCCGCCGGGCCATGCCCAGGCGGACTTCGGCGAGGCGGATGCGTTCATCGCCGGCGTTAAATGGCGGGCGCATTTTTTTGTCATGGATCTCCCGCACAGCGATGCTTGTTTCGTAGCGGCCTACCCGTCGGCGACGACCGAGGCTTGGCTGGACGGTCACAACAGGGCCTTCGCCTTCTTCGGAGGCATCCCACAATCAATCCTATATGACAATGACCGGAGCTTGGTGGCTCGCATTCTGCCGGATGGCACACGGCAACGAACCCGGACCTTCAGCGGACTGCAATCCCATTACCTTTTCGAGGATCGTTATGGCCGTCCCGGCAAGGGCAATGACAAAGGCAAGGTGGAGGGCCTGGTTGGATACGCGCGACGGAACTTCATGGTGCCGGTGCCCCGGTTCGAGAGCTGGGGCGCCTTCAATGCTTACCTGGAAGAGCAATGCCGCAATCGGCAGGCCGAGGTCCTGCGCGGCCATCGCGAGACGATCAGGGAGCGTCTCACACATGACCTTGAGGCATTCATGCCGTTGCCACCGGCGCCGTTCGATGCCTGCGACAAGCTGGGCACGCGGACCAATTCCCAGTCCCTGGTGCGCTATCGGACGAACGATTACTCGGTTCCCGTCAGGGAGAATTCCACGCCACCCCCGCACTTGCTAGAAGGATGCGAAGGTGAGCAAAATCGGTGCGGCCCGTCTCATATTAGGATTATGATAAATACTGTCGGTATTGGGGAGTCCGGCTATAGGTGGCTGCTTTCGGTCAGGCTTCGCCATTGACCTGATAGGCTTTGTCACAAACTGGTGTGCGTCAGTAGAGCTGATCCGATTAAGCTTGCCGGATGAATGGTATCAGCTAAGGCAGATAAAACAGTGGGTTAAACCGTACTTATCCTAGTTATCTAGGACAGCCCCATAATTAATATACGTGCTTTCATAGTGTGTGTGCTGACCTCTATGAAATTAAGTAAATCAGCCAAAAACCTGTGGAAAACGTTCACGAAAATCAAGCGCTTGCACCCAGTCCGGTGTCACTGAAATTCGTGCCATTTGGCTAGTGTAGGTGCCCACCCAATCAATCCATTTCTGCCCTTTTTCATCGCCATAATACCGATAGGCGCATTCGACATACTCAACAGGTATACCGTCAACTATTTCAATATCTGCTGGTCCACGAATACGTAGCGACTCATAGGGTATCGTTTCACTATCGATAGATAATGCAACACGTGGATGCGCTCGTATGGCTTTTACCTTGAAGGAAGCAGCACCTCCACAGAGCAATAGTTTTTCATGTCGCCAAAGAAACCAGATCGGAGCAACATGTGGATCTCCATTAGGCCCTAGGAATGCGAGGCGTGCTGGAATTGTTGACCTGAGGAGGCGTTGTGCCATCGGCGTGTCGAGCTCTGGGCTCATAAAAATTACCACCTTCTAGTTCTATGATTTGTCCGTCGTCATATGATTTGGGACATGTGATCCTGTTTCCAATGGGAGGATCTGGCTCATTTAGGTTTGATGTTATGCCGCTTTTTGTTGATGGTTCAAGCGGCGGTTTTGGATGGTCAGTTTCTTGATCTTTTTTCTCCTTTCGATGATCGCGGTGTGACGCCCGAAGTAGGCGTCAGCGGGAGTGACGTTGCCAATGCTCTCATGATAACGCTGGTTGTTGTAATGTTCGACGAAGGCGCCGATCTGGTTTTCGAGATCGCCTGGCAGATAATAGTTCTCCAGCAGGATGCGGTTCTTCAGGGTTTGATGCCAACGTTCGATCTTTCCCTGGGTTTGCGGGTGATAGGGTGCGCCACGGACGTGACCCATACCCTGGTCCTCGAGCCATTCGGCCAGATCGTCGGAGACATAGGATGAGCCATTGTCGCTGAGTAGCCTGGGCTTGTGGACGACATTGGCACGATTGCAGCCAGATGCTTCCAACGCCAACGTCAGTGTTGCCGTCACGTCATCCGCCTTCATGTTGGTGCAGAGCTTCCAGGCAATGATGTAGCGGGAATAGTCGTCGAGAATGGTTGAGAGATAAAACCATCCCCAGCCGATGACCTTGAGATAGGTGAAGTCGGTCTGCCAAAGCTGGTTCGGTGCCGTCGTCTTGTCGGTAAATTCATCGGCCGCCTTGATGACCACAAAGGCTGGGCTTGTAATCAGGTCCTGGGCCTTGAGAAGGCGGTAAACCGAGGCTTCCGAGACGAAGTAGCCCCTAGTGTCCGTGAACCTGACGGCCAGTTCCCGGGGCGAGAGCTGGGTTTCCTCCAGGGCAAGATCGATGATCTTCTGGCGGACAGCGTCGGGGATCCGGTTCCACACCCGGCCAGGATTGCTGTTGCGATCCTCGAGGCCGGTCTCGCCAAAGGCCAGATAACGGTCGTACCACCGGTAAAATGTCGTCTTCGGGATGCCCAGTTTGCCCAGGGTCCACCTCACACCCTGATGGGAATGCTCCACCAGACGGATGATTTCAAGTTTCTCTGATGCGGGATACCTCATTCTTGGTCGCCCCCATGCCCGGTCATGCTTTTTTTAAGCAGCCGGTTTTCCAACATCTGCTCGGCCAGTGCCTCCTTCAGATCACGCGCCTCGGCACGAAGCGATTTCACTTCATTGGAGGTGGCTTCAGGTTGTCTTGGTACTGGAGGATGACGACATGGTGCGCAAGACTGCCGTCGACATGCTGCAAAGCCTTGGCTAACTGCAAACCGTGTGCCAAAATGTAATGGCATGTTCCCAAATGTAAGATGTCAGACGAAAAACCCGAAAGAAAACCTAGGGTTAGAGGTTCCAGAATGTTACGAGGTGTAAGTGTCCGTCCCGAAAGAAGTTGCTTCGTTTGAATCCTTTATGATTCTGTAGTGCCACTGATTCGTTTTTTGGGAGGTGGCCGATGTGGACGCGCGAGAACCGTAGCCTTTACGATCGCAAGGGTCTTCGCTATCCGAGCGATCTGACCGATCCCGAGTGGGCCCTGATCGCACCGTTGATCCCGCCCGCGAAACGCGGCGGCCGGAAACGGGAGGTCGATGTCCGCGAGGTTCTGAACGGCATCCTCTATGTGTTGGGAACCGGCTGTCAGTGGCGCGCCCTGCCAAAAGATCTGCCGCCCAGGAGCACGGTGCACAACTATTTTACGCTGTGGGAGTGGGACGGCACCTTGGATCGCATCCACCATGAGCTCTATGTCATGACCCGAGAGTTGGAAGGCCGGGAGGCCTCGCCCAGCGCCGGGGCGATTGATAGCCAGAGCGTGAAAAGCGCGGAAAAAGGGGGGTCTCGATCGACCCGCCGGGCTATGATGCGGGCAAGAAGATCAAAGGCAAGAAGCGCCATCTCCTGGTCGATACCCTTGGCCTGATCCTCGGGGCCGTGGTCCACCCGGCCAACCTGCAGGATCGCGACGGCGCCGTGCTGGTGCTTGATCAGCGCACCCGCCGGCTGTTTCCCTTCCTGGAGACAATCTTCGCCGACAGCGCCTATGGCGGCCCGAAGTTACGCCAGGCGATCGCCGGCGCGGCCTGGAAAATCGAAGTCGTCAAGAAGCCCAAGGATCAGAAAGGCTTCGAAGTCCTGCCCAGACGCTGGGTCGTGGAACGCACCATCGCCTGGATCAACCGCTGCCGGCGCCTGAGCAAGGACTTTGAAAATCTCAACCGTACCGCCCTTGCCTTTATCCGGCTCGCCTCCATCAGGCTTATGCTGCGACGGCTGGTGCGCTATTGTGTTCCTTCATGAACTTTCGGGACGGACTCTAAGAGCGCGTAACGAATACTAGTCGAACTCTTAATCAGCGGGTCGTAGGTTCGAATCCTACTGCGCCCACCAATAAATTCAATGGGTTAGACATCATGTGCCTGACCCATTTTCGTTGGGGTAGCGAATGGGGTAGCGTTTGACTCCAAATCGCCATTTCCCCCGCCTAGGAGCGCCAAAGAGGCGGAAATGGTCCTTCAGATGGACGGAGAGTGCCCCTCAGGCCGGGGATGCCGCTGTGCACGGCTTCTCACAAACAAACAGAATTGGCCCCTTGGAGGTTGGCACCATAGCCGGCTAGTGCGCGACGGAAGATGACATCACGACCACCCAATCAGTGACCGCCGCCTCCGCCATCGCCGCCAGCAGCGTCTGCATCTACAGCCGATGCGTCATCCAGGGCCGCATCGCTAGACGGGGATGCCGACTGGGCAACATCAACGCTGTTGCTGCCTACGCTCACGGTGGCGCCCTGCCCAGCGTTTACCGTCGCGCTCTCGCCACCGCCCGCAGGCGTCACTTCCACCGAGCCATCGCTCACGGCGACCAGCGTTGTACCGTCATCGTCCACCTCGACCGTAAGGTCCGTTCCCCGGATACCGATCAGACTTACCGGTGTTCTTAGCAAGACGCCGCGCTTGTTTACCTTGCCGCTGATATACCGGAACACCCCACGTGACATTGACGCCACGAGTTCGCCGCTGTTGTCGCTGGGGTTAAAAACAAATTTGTCCAAAGTTATCTTGCTATCAGAGCCTAGGCGAAGGTCTGTGTCATCGCGAAACAATAGATGCAAACCACCACCGCTCACGGTTTCAACCACTTCCTGGGCATGGACAGCGTCATGAACGTAAATGGGTTTGCGGGGTTCGCCAGCCGGGCTCCCGTAGGCGTGCACAATCACGGTTTTCACCGCACCAATTTCGCCCTCTGCATGAGCGACTGACGGAACAGTCAGCACCAGCACCACCGGTAAAGCGCGGATCGAATTTTTCAACACAGGCCATTTCAAACCCGCAACCTGCCAATCAATCTTTATCATTCTGGCATCCCACTCCATCTGAATATCTTGCGAAGCCGCATGATTCATTGTCGCCGTTTTCGAGTGTTGAGCGCAACACCTCAAACCGTTGGGAGCGCAACCAAGGTGAATTCGCGCTCCTGATTGGACCGAGTGAGGGCGTTTCGAATGCTGGCGTGGAACATACCGCCGCGCTCATGCCCGCCCGAGAATCCTTGAAATCTGCGCCGCCTGGAAGGGCTGACGGGATTTGACTACGATTGGCTTCGATTTATGTGCCATCTGGGAAATGTCGGATATATTGAGCGAATGGACACGCCAAGTTCCTCGGCCAAATCCTCTGCCAGGATGTCTGTTGTCGGAATTGGTTTGATTGTTCGAAGGAAATATTGAGCTTGTTGCGTTTTGACCTAGGTCAGAGCTTGGTGCATGCTATTGGCGGAAGCCATAGCTTCGATATAATTGATACATTCTCTCATATCGCACCGTCTAGATATGAGAGAATGGAATAGGGAGTGGCTGCTGGGAACAACCTGTAAACTATATCGGCGTCGCGGCGCGAACCAAATAGTCTTGGCAATTTTCTATTAGGTTTCGATAATTTGCTGCTAGGCTCATAAGAAACGTCGAGAGTGGAGGAAACGGTGATCGGTACTGAGGTAATTCAAGCCATTGGCGGTTTGATAATCGTTGCCGCCTTTGCGCAGTTGGCGGTCCTGCTTTATGGCACGTGGCGCGGCGCTGCGCTGGCCAGGGTGCGGCAAGACCTGGACAACGAATTGTTGCGGCAACGGGTCGCCGCCGAGACGTTGAATAGAGAGGTTGAGCGGAATAAAACCGTCGCAACATGGTCGGGGTTCCGCAAATTCCGCATCCGTGACAAGGTCCAGGATGGCGGCGATATCTGTTCGTTCTATCTCGTGCCCCATGACGGCAAGGCGCTGCCGCCGTTTGCGCCGGGACAGTATCTGACCTTTAACCTGCGCCTGCCGGACCGCGATAAACCCTTGGTGCGCTGTTATTCTCTCTCCGATAGTCCGTTTCAGACCGATTATTACCGGGTTAGCATTAAGCGTCAGGGACCCCCGCCACGGGAGCCCGAAGCCCCGCCCGGCTTGGGCTCGTACTTTTTTCACGATGCATTGAACATCGGTGATATTGTCGATGTGAAGGCGCCGTCAGGGAATTTCTTTTTGGATCTATCGAAGCACAATCCGGTTGTGCTGATTGGCGGCGGCGTTGGCCTGACGCCGATGCTCTCCATGCTGAACGCGATCTGTGAATCCGGTTCCCAGCGTGAAACCTGGCTCTTTTACGGGGTCCGCAATGGCGATGAGCATATAGTGCAAGAGCATCTGGAAGCGTTGGAGGCCGAACACGAACACGTTCATGTGCAGATCTGTTACAGCGATCCCAAAGACGACGAAGTAGAGGGCCGGGACTTTGATCACGGCTGCCGCATCAGTGTTGAACTGTTCAAACGGATATTGCCGTCGAATAATTTCGAGTTTTATATTTGCGGGCCACCCCCGATGATGGATTCCCTGACGTCGGACCTGCGCGAATGGGACGTGCCTGATAGAGATGTCAATTTTGAGGCATTTGGCCCGGCCAGCGTCAAGAAAACCGCGACGGCAACAGTTTCGGCGGAAACTTCGTCAGTTGGCCAGGTGGTGACTTTCGCTCGTTCGAATAAGAAAGTGACATGGGACGGCAGCCACGGGTCGTTGCTGGAATTGGCGGAAGATAGCGGCATTGCATTGGATTCCGGTTGCCGTGCCGGCAGCTGTGGTTCGTGCATCACTGCCGTGAAGACCGGAGAAGTGAGCTACATGGAGGAACCGGGCACATTGCCCGAGGACGGTTCATGTCTGACATGTATTGCAGTGCCCAAAACAGATTTGGCCTTGGATGCCTGACGGCGTGGAGCCGGGAGCCGGCGGAGATGGATTAATGGCGGCCTGCCATGGTTGAAGCGGTCACTATAGAGCGGCCCAAGCGATGGGATGCGCGCTTTTCCGAGGATATGAATGGCACGGAGGTGGAGCGCGTCCTGGCGCTGGAACCTTTTTGCCATATGGACCGCGATCGTTTCCCCCAAACCCTGTCCCTGACCGGCATCATCGCCAACGATACGCGCGTCGTCCGCTATCAGGATGGTGACATTGTCATGCGCGAGGGCGATTACGGTAATTCCGCCTTTTTGGTGATTGCCGGTCAGGTTCGCGTGTTGTTGCCGCCGGGCCTGCCTGAAACCATGCTCGGCCGGGCTCCGAGCGCCAGGAAAAGTCTGTTCCAGGCGGTGGCGCAATTGTGGCGCAATCCGGACTATCCGGAAGTGCGGACAGCATTTTCGGCGGCGCAGGATGGCGGCACTGCCAGCCGTGGCGATAGCGCGCAGCAGGCACGGATTTTTCTTCAGGATGTCAACGCGGTTTTCGACAAATACCGCACGGCGACGTTGGGGCCAGCCGACATGTTCGGTGAAATCGCCGCGTTGGGGCGGACCCAGCGGACGGCGACGGTGATTTCCGATGGCCCCTCGGAATTGCTTGAAATCCGTTGGCAGGGCCTGCGCGATATCCGGCGCCGGGTCGATGATTTCCGCATACATGTTGACCGATTGTATCGCGAGCGGAGCCTGGCTTCGCATTTGCGGGCCATGCCGATGTTTCACCACCTTGGTCCGGACGCGATCAGCCGCATCGTGGATGAAACTCTGTTCGAGACCTATGGTGATTTCGATTGGCATACGCGATACCGACGGCACCGGGATGAGAGCTTTGGCCGCCGGCTTGCGGAGGAACCAGTCATCGTGGCCGAAGGTGATTATTCCGATGGCCTGCTCTTGGTGCGGGCGGGTTTCGCGCGGGTCAGCCTGGCGGTCAACAACGGCCACCGGACCATCCGGTATATCGGCCGCGGTGCGGTTTTCGGCATGGCCGAGATCATCCAAAACTGGCTCGGGGATAAGAAGAACGGCGGCAGTGGCGATGGCTTGGAACAGGGCCAGCCAACGACACTGCGATCCACCCTGCGCGCGTTGGGCTATGTGGATATTCTACGGGTGCCGACGGCGATGATAGAGGAATTGGTGCTGCCGACCCTGTCGGAGCAGGAACTGGCTTTGTACGGACAGCTCGACGGTGACGAGGTGGAATCCTTGAAAGGTCGCGACAACGGCCGACGGGAAAATACGACGATAGATCCCGGCATGTTGGAATTCCTGGTGGAGCATCGCTTTATCAACGGCACGGCGACCATGCTGATGGACCTGGACCGTTGCGTGCGCTGTGATGAGTGTGTGCTGGCCTGCGCCCGTGCCCATGACAACAACCCTCGCTTCAACCGCCATGGTCCCCGCCATGATCATTACATGGTGGCCAATGCCTGTATGCATTGCGTCGATCCCGTCTGTATGATCGGCTGTCCGACGGGCGCCATTCACCGAGCCTCGCCGGGCGGCCAGGTGATGATCAATGATCTGACCTGCATCGGCTGTGCGACCTGCGCCAATTCCTGCCCCTATGACAACATTCGCATGGTTGAAGTGCGTGACGGCAACGGCGCCTTCATCCGCGATACGGTGACCAATGCCCCAATCGCGAAGGCAGCCAAGTGTGATTTATGCCTTGATCAACCCGGCGGCCCCTCGTGTGAGCGCGCCTGTCCCCGCGATGCGCTGAAACGGGTGGATATGCGGGATATGACTGATCTTAGCAGATGGCTGAGCCGGTGATTACGTTCGCCAAACGCCGTTGGCGAAACGGCTTTATCACCCTGCTGGCCGGCGTGGCGTATCTGGCCTGGCATACGGCCTACGATGTCTCCCTCTACCAATCGGCATTCCTAAGCGGATGGCTGTTGTTCGCGGCGATCCTGGTGCTGGCGCTTTACAATGGGCGCAAGAAACTGTCCATGGTGCCCATGGGCACGGCATCGTCCTGGCTGCAGGTGCATATCTATCTGGGACTGCTGACGGTGCTGATCTTCGCCCTGCATGTCGACTGGCGGATCCCGAATGGGCTTTTGGAGCGCATTCTGGCGCTGTTTTTCGTGGCGGCCGCGGGCAGCGGCCTGATTGGAATCTATATTGCCCGCCGTTACGCCCGGATGTTGACCCGGCGCACCGAGGAAGTGGTCCTGGAACGTATCCCCCAGTTCATTGCCCAGTTGCGGCAGCAGGCGGAAGCCGTGGCCCTGGAATCGGCCGCGGAAACCGGTTCATCGACCATTGCCGATTTCTATGGCGGCCAGCTTGCTGACTATTTTGCCCGGCCTCGGCATATGTGGCTGCATTTGCAAGGCTCCCGACGGGCCTATTTCGCTCTTATGACCGAACTGACAAGCATGACTCGGTATTTGAACGATCAGGAAATGATCCAGGCCGAAAAGTTGCGTGCCCTGGTGGAGCGGAAGAACCGGTTGGACTACGCTCATGCTCTGCAAAGCGTCCTTAAGGCCTGGCTGTTTGTTCATATACCGGCGACTTACGGTCTAATTCTGTTGACGCTGTTGCACTTGCTTTTGGTCTATTCGTTTGGTGGCGCGCGCTGATGTCGGAGCCTTTACAACCATTCGGTTATCGCGAGAGCCCCTTTATCCGTCCCGGCCAGAAATGGGTCTGCGGGCATGCGGCGGAGGGCTGCCCTTGCCAAGATGGCCCGGATGCCGGCGGGCATTGCCGGGGGGGCTACGAATGCGACCCGGTGCGTGTGGGTGAGCGTTGGCACTGCACCCGTTCGCAATTCAGTGGCGGCCCCTGCCCGGACGGCCCGCTGGCGGATGGCACCTGCTGCCGGCATGTGCCGCTATGCCGGCCCGTGCGCAGTTGGCGGGCCCGGCGCGGGGCCGTTGTGTCATGGGTATTGGCATTGGTCGCCGGCATCATGGTCTTTGCCATGGCGGGAGGGTATCGGGCAGCATTTATCGATCCGGGCGAATTGTCTTTTCAACATGCCGAGTTGACCGACTGCGGCAGCTGCCACGCCGTCTTCCATCAGGGCATGGCGGGATGGTGGCGCGCCGCCTGGTCGGAAGACGGTACGTTTGAAGACAGCAGGCCCTGTAACACCTGCCACAAGATGGGGGAGCGCGGCCTGCTACCGCATAACTTGCCGGTGGAGGAGATGCAGGCTTTGCGCAAAGCCGCCGCGCCGGCGACGGCTGGCGGGCGGACCCTTGGCGTGCAATTGGCGAACCTTGTATACGGCAAACCGCGGGAAAATGCGGTCTCGTTGCCCTGCATGACCTGCCATGGAGAACACCGTGGCGCCGACATGGACCTGACCAGCCTTTCAAATGATCGCTGCACGACCTGTCACCAGGCGCAGTTCCACAGCCTGGCATCCGGCCATCCGGATTTCGCGCAATATCCCTACGAACGCCGGACGCTGCTGCAATTCGATCACAGTAGCCATATCGACAAGCATTTCCGTGACGGCAAGATCGCAAAGCTAGCGCCGGAGGAATGCCGCGACTGTCACAAGACAGACGCAAACGGCCGTCTGATGCAGGTCAAGCCGTTCGAAGTCAGTTGCGGCGGTGGTTGCCACGGCGACCAGGTTGCGGGCACCGGACGCGCCTCCGCCAAGGGCCTGGCCGTCTTTGCCGTGCCTGGCTTGGATGTGGAAAGTCTGCGCGATCAAGAAGCGGCGATCGGGGAATGGCCGGAATATGCCGAAGACACCGTGACGCCGTTCATGAGCCTACTGTTGTCGGCTGATCCGAAATACCGGGCGGTGCAAGCCGTTCTGGTGGAAATTGATGACCCGCTGGATCTGTCGGACGCCAGCGAAGAGCAACTGGCGGCGGTGGAGACCCTGGCCTGGGCCGTGAAGTCATTGCTGTTCGATATTCGCGCCCAGGGCGCGACCGCCCTGCATGGACGTCTGCAGGAAACTCTGGGCCGCCCTCTAACGGCGGCGGAAAGGGCCAAGCTAACCGCATTATTGCCCTTTGAGACGATCGCGGCGGTGCAAAGGGAGTGGTTCCCAATGCTGGGGTCGGAAATTCCCCGCTGGCGGGCAGGTGAGACGGTTCCCATACCCGATGAGGAAGCGGAGGATGAAGAGGAGGATGAGGACGACGAGGAAGAATCGGAAAAGGACGACGATAGCGATGACAAAGAGACCGAAACCAGCAAGGACGAGGGTGACGACGACGAGGATGACGACGACGAGGGTGATGACGAGGATGACAACAAGGCTGCCATCCCGGCTATTGAAACTGTCGGCGGCGAGGAATGGAATATTTCGGGCGGCTGGTACCGCGACGAATTCACTTTGCGCTACCGGCCCACGGGCCACGGCGATAGTTTCATCCGGGCCTGGTTGGATCTGACCGGGCGGTCAATCCAACGACCGGACGAAAGCGCACAGATTTTCGAGGCCCTGGTCGATAAAAAGGCGCCTGGGATATGCGGCAAGTGTCACTCCGTGGATCAACGGGCGGACCAAACCCTAGTCGTCAACTGGCGTGGCTACAGGTCGGCGGACGGCCTGAAAAAGTCGGTGCGCTTTTCCCATGCCGCCCATTTTAGCCTGTTGGATGAAAAGGGCTGCCTGACCTGTCACGAGAGGGATTCAAAGGCTGATTATGCCGCCGCGTTCAAACATAGGGATCCAGCCAAATTCAACAGCAATTTCAAGCCTTTGCCGCGCGCCGTCTGTGCCGAATGTCATACCGCGGCCAAGGCGGGTGATAGCTGTCTGACCTGCCATAACTATCACCTTGGTGTTTTCCAATCAGTCGTGGCCCATACCAAGGGCATGCTCAAGAATGGGGCGGGAAAGCCTCCGAAATAGCCATCGGTAACCAAGGCCTATCGTGGATAGACGGCAGCCGATTAGGCGCCAGACCTCTTCGAGATTGAACCACCCGCCCGCGCTCGTCGCATGCTCTCATGCCTCGCGGTCATAGCGCGGTGAGGCTATCCGGTGGTACCGGGCCGCGGCGGGGCGGCGGCGAGCAGATTTCAGGGATAGCTCAGCACTTCCGCAAATTTTCCTGGTCCGGACCGGCACAGGGAATTCGCCCACCGACCAAACCGGATATATCCTGATCGCCAATCGCCTTCATCATGGCGCGGGCGGCGGCATCGCTCGGTGAACTGATCAAGGCAGCCGCCCCGGGCACACCCTGCAAGGCCGCCTTGGCGTTCGCCACGCGTTGTATCTGCGCCGCCTTGTACTTCTTGTTCTTGGACTTGCCGACCATCTCGGTGGCGGAAACCAGCTTCGCTGCCTGGCCGGCGACAAACAGTTTCGCCAGTTGGGCAGGTGAGCGCGGCTCGAGCCAATGGCGCATCTTGCCCTGGGAGAACATGACGATTTCGAAAGACTGGTTGATCGGATGTCCCGCCTTCAACATTTTGCCAAAGGCCTTGCCGCTGATTTCCGTGCGGGCGAGGCCGTGGCACTTCATGCAATTGACCGCGATGTCATAAGTCATCCTGGCCCAGATCAGGCCGGCGGTGGTGGAATCGGCAACCCGCTTGGCCTTATGCGCCGGCGTCTCGTCCTTCCGCTTAACATTCTTGCCACCATAATCGGCGTGGACCGTCTCCCATTCGGATGAGGCACCATGGCAGTCCTCGCAGGACGGGCCGTACTTTATCTTCGATTTGCCTGTCGGCTTTTTCTGTTCTTTCGAATAGTGGCAAACGCTGCAATTCTTGTTGCGCTTCATATTCTTCTTGCCGCCCACCGCTTTGGCGATCTTTTTCGCGTAATTGGATTTGTGCACCGTGCGGTAGGTCTCGAAATGCTTGGTCGTGGCCCAGATCTTGGTCTCTTCCTTGTGACATTCCTCGCAGAAGGTCGGACCTTGCACATAGGGTTCCGCATTTGCCCGTTGTGTCCCAGTGAAAATTACAAGCGCCGTCATCAACGGCAAAATTGCCAGCAAAGCTGTGCGTTTGATGGATTTGAGCACCACGGCCCCCCTTATACCAGCATTTGATATTATTGCCATGATGGCTTATGGACAGTGTGCCCAATTGGACGGTAAGACGCAATGCCGCGTTTGTCGGCAATTTCCGCCACACACCGTTCGGCAAAGACCGCCAATCACGGTGCTGCCCAATTTCGTCCTAGAAGGCGACGTTTATCTTGGTGCGCACACCGAAGGCCTCATCAATGGATTCCTGTGATACCGCGAAACCGCCAAGCTCGAAAAAGACATGCCGGCCAACGGCCTGGGAATAACGCACCGCCACGCCGAAACGGTCGGTACCGCCGGTGTTGTCATCGACCTTGCCGCCAATTTCTAAGATCAAGTTGCGCCGCAAGGCTGGCGAGAAAAACATCTGATAGCCGATAGTGCCGCCAAAGGCATCACTGGCCCTGTTCGGGATCGCCGCACCGGCCAGGCCATTACCGGAAAACAACAGCCCCATGATACCCAGCGGCCCACCAGCCGAGCGCGCAGCCGGCGCATAGTCGTTGGCTGCCCCGAACAGGTTCAGATACATAATATTATCGGTGCGTTTTGGAGCCCAGGAGAAAGAGGTGTAGAGCAAAGTTCCATCGGTCGCCTGCGCCGTGCTTTGGCCCGGCGTATGGGAATGAGCCAGCCGGATCGTCGTATCCACATCATGTTCCGCGATAATGAAGGGACGAATGAAGCCGCCGCCGATATTGAACTGGTCACCGATGGCACGGGTGCTGTCGATATATGTCATGTCCAGCTCAATTGTCGCATGATGCGCCTCGACGGCGGAGAAGATGGCATATAATTCACCCTCATCATCATCGATATTGTTGCTGCGCTGTACGTTGTTCCAAGCCATCAGCCCTGTTATCCGGGCGAAATTGGAGCCCGTGAAGGGTATGGTGCTGCGGGTCAGGGCGACGGAATCGAGACTATCGTTGATCAGCATGCCGCCTTGGGAAACCACCCGTTGGCGCCCCACCGCGATCTCAAAATCTAGCGGCAGCCGGCCGTCCATGTCCAGATTAGGGAACATTTCCGAAATCTCGCCTTCAAAGAAGGCGGTGGACAGACGCGCGTTGGCTTCGCTTTTCCAGCCTCTGCCCGGATCGATCAGGTAGCGGCTCTTGGCGCCGTTTTCCTGTGTTAGCGGCGCCATGCCGAGCAGGATCCGCTCGGTCCCGCTGAGGGTCATGTTGAGGAAAAGATTGGCCGTGGTCACCCAGGTGGATGCGGTTTCGGTCACACCGTTGTCGGTGATCTCCAAACCGGTGTTGATACTGCCGAACAGCACCAGCCCCGGCGAGACGACCATGCCGGTGGGCAATTCGAATTCATACTCATATGGCCCCTCATGCACATAAGGCTGCCAGAATTCGATAAGGGGAACTGGCCGGGCCGGCTGCTGGTCCTGCCCCTTGAAGCCGGGCGGAACATCCGAGAAGCGGGAGGGGCTATTGTCGTCGCCGCTATACGTTGCGTTCTTGTCGCCGGCCAGGGCCGTATTCGAAGGGGCCGCGGCATAACCGGCAAAACCGATCAGGGTAAAGGCGGCGATGATGATTGATTTTCTCAGCATGTCGGCCACCCTAATTCGCGATTGTTACGGTTTCCGTGGTTTCCCACAGGTTTATGCTTAGATCGACGACGCGCTTCGCCAATTCACGCAGGGAGAAGCCGTAGTCGAAACCGGGGCCGGAGGAGACGTGAATGAAATACGCCGGCATCTGCTGAGCGATCAGCTTCATATGCACCGTGTAGGTCTCGCCCGCCTTCAGCAGGCTTGGATCGACATGGTACTCGGCCCAACGGTGGCCGCCCGGTTCGATACTGTTCTTCTTTGAACGGGCGCTTTCCGGACGCATGTGGATCGCCGTCGGGTTGGTCGGCGGTCGGATAAACGGTCTGACGGCTGCCGAGAAAGGCACCGCCCGCAGCTGCGTGCGCTCGCCGCCCCAGAACGTGCGGGCCATGAAATGGCTCATCAAATTGAACAATTGCTTGTCATATTTCATTTCGCCATTACGGACATAGCGGGAATAGCGTTCCCGCAGATCGCCGTTGGGGTCCCGGTCGCCGGATTTGAAGACCGTATTGCCCTGGCCGTCCTTGACCGTGACTTGGAAGAATATCATGCGTTCGTGAATGAAGCCCGATGGTGCGTTGTGGCCCAGCACGGCATTGCGCAGCTTGATCTTGAAGTTCAGGCCATCACTCATGCTGGGTTTATTCATGACCACGTCATCGACCTTGTAGCCGGCCAGCATGAGGGTCTTGCGCTGATCCTTGGCCCAGTCCATCAACTCGAAATTGGCTTCCAGAATCTCGCGGGCTTCATAGCGCAGATCCTGATCCTCCCAATGTTTTGGGAACTTATGGTCGTCTGCGACATTGTCCTCGAATTCATCCGTGCCCCAACCCTTTTTGTGGTCGAATTCGAGCCACTGGGCGTAGCTGGCCAGCTGTACCGCGTCGGGGTTGTGGGGGAAGATGCCGGGATGCAGCACCGAGAAATCCGGGCCGGCGAAATAATGGTTCGACAGGCGCCGCGGCTTGGTCTCGGTCTTGCCGATCACCGCCGCCGGGGCGAAGTCAAAGCCCTTGTTCTCGCCCGGAACCTTGCCCATGTGGCAATCCTGGCAAGTCACGCCGTCCTTGGCCGATTGCGAGGTGCGGTATTCGTCGAAGGTTTCCTCGTTATGCACGCCGGTGGGCAGGCGCGAGGAATGGCAGTTGCCGCAGAAGCGGGAGGCGCGGAGGAACGGATAAGGCTCCACCACCTTATGGATCGCCCGGCCCTTCTTGCCGCGCTCCGTTACCAGGTTTAGCCGGCTGTCCTTTTCGGTCTCGGCCTGGATATCATTGTTGGTGGGGCCAAAAATCGGCGCGAAGATATCGCCCTGGGTGATCAGCGACCGGGCGGAGCGTTTGCCATAGCGTTTGTCGAAGCGGTGGCAGACCACGCAGGTGATACCTTCCACCACCGGGCCGAGGAAATCTTCACCGGCCTGGGCGAATTGCTGCCGTTTGACGTTGGAAATCTGCATCGTCTTCAAGACCGCCGACAGCGGCGCATGGCAGCGCGAACAGGTATCGGCCGAGGTGCCGTTGGTCTTGGACAAAATGGCGTTCTCCACCGAGGTGAAGAAGGGGCTCAAATTACCATAGGCATGGTGCGAAACGGACCATTGCCGGAACTGTACCGGATGGCAGACTTTGCATTCGAAGGCGGAGGGGAATTGTTTGTTGCGGAATAGATCCTCATGGGCCGTGGCTCCGCTTTTCCCATCAGGCGCCTTTTGCGCCAAAGCCGATACTGGTATCGCCATGGCAAATGTCAGAGACAATATTAGCGCCAACATGACAGTGAACCGAACATTCATCGACTGGAATACAAAATGAACCTGTGGCCGGAAAAGCGGAACAGTCAACTTAGATTGCCAAAACATCAAAAAAATCCCTAATCAGGAGAGGGCTCGGTATCGGCTTGGTACCGGATAGAGGAAAAGCGCGCGGATCGCACCAAGCCGCCTGAAGCGGCATCCATCACATCAGAAATAACCCGTGATGTCAGTGCCGCGCCACAAATACGATAAAGACTCAAGATCAGACCATTCGCCCAATGCGAGCATACACCACGCCTAGGCTAAATAACTATTACCTTATTAACCCTATCGTCAGGTACATTAGACTACCTTGATCTGAATCAATTGCGATGGCGGATCAGGCATGGCGAAGTAGAGTCTTCCTGCCAATGTTCTGATCGCAGATTCATTGGCCGGCAAATATCAAGGAATACTCGGATATGCTCGAAATGGGTCAACAGGCGACATAAACATGCGATTATATGATGCTCGAAGCTGAGTGATAAGCCGACATTGATCTGGACTATTCAGTTGCCCACGCACTGTGCCCTTGATCCTGACTGGGCTATTCAGCGGCGGCTTTTACGCCGCGCCATCTAGCGGGGGAACCCAATAGCGGCAACCACCGCCGCCCCTAGCGTAGATCCGCTGCCTCCTCCATCCCAGGGCCCGCAGGGCCTGCCCGACGTTCATGGTATGGGGCCGGGCGCTGAACCTACCCTGGAGGAGGGCTACAAAGTGGCCCATCGACCAGAGCTGGTTGCGTTGGGCAGCCGGAAGGCTAAGCATTAGTTCTTGGATCTGATCCGTAAGGGGCTTGTCGCACAGGATGCGCGTGTCTGCGCCTTTGATCTTTGCATTGACCGCTTCGCGCTGGCTGCTAACTTCGGCGGCGTCAGATTTCAATTTTGCTAAATAGGCTTTCATAAGTTAACCCCCTTCGACTGGTGGTGGCTGCGTGCCGCCTTAGAGTGCGCCCCTGGCATTGCGGTAGATGCCCCCGGCCTTCAAGGGCCGGCTTAAGGGCTTAGCGATTAGGCCTCGCTGGCGTTGCCGGTCTCCAGCTAGACGAGGCAGAAGGCTTCCTACTTAGGAGTTAACTGAGCCAATACGTCACCTATTGCACATAAACATAATGTGAAATATACCATGCCTTTGGAGCAGAGTGCAAGGCGGCGGGGACACCTGCCTGTGGGCCTGCCACAGCTACGCTCACACCGCACCTATGTCCGCTTATGCCCCAGCAGCGAGCGTTATATTAGCAAGCCATAACAGGCCGCTTATGGCACACTTCAAGCATCAGACGGCATCAGGCTGATGTCGGCTTATGCCCTAGCTTCGAGCATCATACCAGCAAGCCTTGAGGTAGCGTCATCCACTGCCAGCTGCAACCCCGTCATTTAAGATCCCCCCACGAGAAAGCAACTTTCACATCAACCAACCCGATGATCGGCGCTTGGGGGAAGGTCGAAGCAAACGCCTTGGTCATCTCCTCGGCCAGTAGGGCGGCCACGGCGTCGGCGAGGGCGATCTCGCCAAAATTGGGTATGGAGCGGCCGCCGATCAGACCGCGCTGGAACAGGTGGCGCTCGAAATTCAACGCCGAGACCACCCGTGGTTCAAAGTACCGGCTTGCAGGAGTGTCCCCGGGCTCCGTCACGAAGCCATGGTCCGAGTAATTGAGCGTGACCACGGCACTGGCGCCTGGATCGTAAGGCTCCAGGATCACCAGGTATCGACGGGCCGCGTAAGGATCGGCCAGGAGGTCGGTGAAGGCACTCATGCCGCGCGGACCCCGGCGGCGGCCTGGCCCGCGAGGACCCGGCGTAG
>Ga0233439_10002570_pt1 | contig 20235 bp, 19 predicted proteins | sample SI_123_September_6_FD_182713 | JGI IMG/M metagenome (GOLD analysis project Ga0233439, IMG submission 182713) | Seawater microbial communities from Saanich Inlet, British Columbia, Canada - SI_123_September2016_100_MG | ecosystem: Environmental > Aquatic > Marine > Inlet | place: Canada: British... | reverse complement strand
GACAATTATCTTTTATTACATCAAAACATTTTAAACAACATGCAGCACGAAAACGTCCATCAATGAAAACCAAATCAATCTTTTTTATAATCTTATCATCTAATATTTTTATATGCTCGCTATACTGAATCTGTTGCTCAGGAGTACTATTTGGCCCAGGGTGTCCCCAATTATTTGGTTTTACATCCATTTCATTATAAATAAAGTTTATTTTTTTATAATTTTTTAGGGTTGTCTTTAATTTTTCATGCCACTCTTTATCACTCTCAACACTATATATTACTTTAATATTATCACGCATTGCAGCTTGATATGTAGAACCACCAGAACCATATTCAAAGTATCCTAATGCATTATCCAAATATTTATAAAACATTTGTTTATCATTATTACCTAACCAGGGCTCCATATATATATATATATATAGGTATTATAAAACAATATATACGCAAAGTAATTTAACTATTATTGTAACCGCTTCTTCGAGTCCATCTCATCCATCTATATATATTATTTTTAGTTTTTAATAACTACATAAAAAGTTTACACATTTGGAAGTTTATGCCGCCGACTTTAAGTGAAATTAATAATAATATATTTTATTTGTAACTAGATTATTATTCATCATAATAGTGTAAATAATTTATTTTATTATTTTGTCCATCTTCCATTTGTATGATGTATCATTTGTGGATGATTTAATTCACCATAAAGAAATGTTCCGTATTTTTTATGTGTATTTTCATCTTTATTTTTTCCTTGAAGTATTTGTTCCATAAATACACCATTTGTACATTCTTTCATAACAATATTATTATAATATTCTGTAAGACATATATGGTTCTGATCAGACCAAGCCGGAGTTCTAGTGTAAGTGTAATTTTTTTGTTTTTGTTGTAACCCAAATAAATTATTTATTTCATCAAAACCAGTTTTTATGTTTTTTCTTGTATTAAATCTAACATATTTAATGTTAGGATTTTCTTGCATATCTTCTATTACTTTTTTGATATTAAATTCTCTTACGAAAGGTAAATCGTGTTGAATAACTAATATATATTTAGAGGTTACATGAGATAACGCATTTCTTATATTACCTGTAAGATGTCCATGTTCTGTGCATTTAGAAATTCTATAGTTAGAGAAAGATTTAATATAATCATTTAATTTTTCGAAATATTTAATATAATTATCATTATCATTATAATCATGGGCTAAAATAATTTTTGTATTACTTAACATATTTATATAAGATAATGATTCTATGGTTTCTTTTATTACTTTAATAGAAGGATGAGATGGAATAAAAGAGGCGGTTATTATAATTGTTAATAAACTATTAGTAAAGTTATTTTCAAATAATATTTCCATCTAAAGTTATATATAATATTATATTTTCCTTTATATGGATTATATATATATATTTATATCAAAGACGAATGAAATAAATATATTTCCATATAAAGATAATTATATAAAAGGTTTTACAGAATATGGTCTAAGATATGATAATATAAGGGTTAACAACTTGGCATTTACTCCAAAAGAAGTAAGTATTAAATTGAACAATATATTGTTATGTCCGTCAACCCATATTACTAATTTATGGCATTTACTACATCATTTATATACTACATATAAATTTATAATAATAAATAAATTAACAATCAAAAATATTTATCCCATATTTTTTAATAATTCACTTAGACTTAGACAGGGTAATATATTAGAATGTCAATATAATGAACTTATATTTACAGGTATGGGGTTTGATTATAAGTTATTTAAAGATATAGTTCAAAATTTTTCAAAAGGAAAATGTATATCAACAGACAAAATTTATATTGATAATCAAAGTATAAATTTTACGAGTGAGCCATTATTTGATAATTTCAAAAAGCATATATTAACTAATTTTGGAGTAACATATGAGAAAACACCGCATAATATAATTACTTTTATACTAAGACGTGGAACAAGAGAAATAACTAATATTAATGATGTAAAAAAATATTTATTAAATTATAAAATTAATTACATTTATTTAGAAGACCATAGTATATGTGAACAGTTAAAAATTATTAGTAACACTGATATATTATTAGGTGTTCATGGAGCCGGTTTAAGTTGGTCTATATTTATGAAATCAAATTCACATTTAATTGAAATGTTTCCAGGTAATAATTCAAATACAGATTATATAAGATTTTGCAATTTAGCTAAAATTAAATATACAAAACTATCTATTAATATATCTAGTGGACATAATAAAGATTTTCGTGAAATGACGACCAATATTAACACCAACCAATTAAATAATATAAAAATATTACTAGATAAATATGATTTATAGTAGTGTTTTTATTATAAATAACTAAAACAATACTATAAGTATTTAAACCTATCCATATAAATTTAACTACTACAAATGGCGTTAAATTTATTTAATGTTCAACTGCAAGAAAGTGACGAAGACGATGGAGGAGAGAAATGCATGATATGCCACGAAGGACTTTCTACTGCACCCACATATGCCTTGCCTGAATGCAAACATACATATCATACACATTGCATTGTCACATGGTTCCGTCATCGCCCACCAGAAGGTACATTAGGATCGAGTTCTGATGGAAAATGTCCTTATTGTGGAAATCGTGGTATTAATAATACAGAAGACCCGGACCCGAATATATATCGACGCTATTTGCGATTAACACCTTTCCAGAAGTACAATATGCAATTTCTAAAAAAATATTCAAACTCACCTGGCGCGCCAAAGCACTTAACAAATCTTATAAAAAAAGAAAAGATTCAAGAACAGTCTTTACGCGATTGTAAAAAAGAGCAGACTGAATTAAAAAAATCGACCAAAACGAAATTAGTAAACTTTAGTGAAACAAAAAAGAAAATGACTTCCCTGCGTCAAGCTCAATGGAGAAAACATTTCGCTTTACGAAAAACACAAAGAACCATTGCACAATTTCCGGTGATTCCTATTATCATTCCCATACCTGTAGATATAAACTAATTAATTACTCAATGAATAACCCCCCAGTTTTTGCATAAACCATGTGCCTAACACCAACCACATACTAATAATAGTTTCAGCTCCATGCGCGATACACCATCGTAATCCGGTACATTGGGGCGTTGCAATCATAAATGGCGCAGTTAGAAATCCAATCAATGTATAAGGTGTACAATAATATACATATAATTGAGCGGTGGCATGATGTAGAGTGCACCATACAATATATATACCACCAACTTTCCACACATATATACCCACCTTATTTACATAATAAAAAAAAGAAAATATAATCAAACAAAGAATATTTCCCGTTCCTTTCGCTAATTTCCTACACCCAGAACAGTCATATTTCTTTTTTTTCCTTGTCATATTATTTTCAGTTATAGTATTTTCAGTTATAGTATTTTCAGTTATAGTATTATTTGCACGTGAAATATCATCTGGCTCACCCTGACTCCTCGTTTGATATCTCATATTCCTTAAATATGAGATATTATATTTAACTACATTTATCAATACATTTATCAATACATTTATCAATACATTGACTTTAATCTACACCATCATAATAACCATTACTTATATCTGTGTGATTTATATTAGAAATATTGCTATTATTTAATGGAATTGATTGCCCAGGATTAGGTATCATACCATATTCTATTATTATATCACCATGTTGTGATGGAGCTATATCTTGAAAAGCATTCATTAACTCTGTTGAAATTGTCTGCGCCAATTGCTCTAAATTACTGGGGGGGGTAATTGTTGTTATATTAGGAGCGGTGTTATTCGCACTCGTGTCAATATTTGCAGAAGCCGCATTTGCATTTGCAGTAGCTGTATTTGCATTTGCAGTAGCTGCATTTGCAGTAGCTGTATTTGCAGCAGCCCGAGCCGCCCGTATCCACGTAGATGCAGTTGCCGTATTTGCAGTATTTGATGTGCTTATTTCCGAATCTACTACAGTATTTGATATATCTTCATTATTTACTTGTCTATGAACATGATTACGAATATCAAAACGACATACAGGACAACGCACATTTTGTCTAAACCATTCTCGTATTTGTGATGGAAAAAATATATGTCCACAATGTAAAATGCGCGTAACTCTATCATTTGGACGAAAATCTTCTTGAGAAATAGAACATGTATGATTAGTAGGATTTTCGATAGTAGAAAATATGATATTTTCAGTAGATCGTTGTATTTGCGCTAAGGTTGGGTGAACTACCACAGGACGTAATATTTCCGAAGTTAAATTAGGGAGATTCGCAAAATTTAATATTGCACTCCATACCTCATCAGTTGGATTATTTTGTAAATTATTTCGCGGAATATATGTAGACTGCGCATTATCTCGTGTTCTTGCTGGAGTTCGGGTACGATTATACAATGATGTATATCCAGAGCGCGATTGATTTCGGACATTACTTGTAGCACCATTACTTGTAGCACCACGACCCCGTCTATTTCTCAACTCATTGGCAGTACTAGTAAAAGATGAACGTGGTGGATCTATCATTCTATTTTCTTCGCGCATTCGCATAGAATCAATATAATGATATAATAATGCAGTCATATTGTGTTCTTGATCAGCCATATTATTTAACATAGAAGAATACATAGAATTCATGGAGTCACGCATGGTAGACATAGTTTCTAAATATCTTTGAAGTAAAAAATCACTAGAATTATCGCCGTTCATATGTATATACTTAAAAGATGTTTAAATACAACATTATAAATATAATTAATTATGGCTTTAGAAAGCAGTATATATGCTAATAAAGGTTTAAGTGGATTAGCAAATCATGGGAATTCCTGTTATATTAATACATGTATGCAAATTTTATCACATACATATAAATTATGCGATTTTCTTAAAGATGAATCTTATAAAAAACATTTAAATCGCACACCAGACTCCATCGTATTATTAGAATGGGCACAACTTCTTGATTTAATGTGGAGTAAAAACTGCACTATTGCTCCAATGCGTTTTATAAATGCCATAAGAAAGGTCGCTACTATTAAAAATAATGATTTATTTACAGGCTATGACCAGAATGATGCCCAAGAGTTTTTATTATTTATTATAGATTGTTTTCATAATTCTATGCGCAGAGAGGTTGATATGAAAATATCAGGTGATGCTATAAATAAAACTGATAGATTAGCAGTGTCATGCTATAGTATGATGAAAAACATGTATTGTAAAGATTACTCAGAAATGCTCCAATTATTTTATGGTATACAGGTGTCAGTTATATTTTCAATTGATGAAACCGAACAACTTAGTATGAGCCCAGAACCTTTTTCTGTTTTGAGTCTTAGTATACCGTCAACAAGAAATCCGACAATTTTTGATTGTTTAGATAATTATTGTATAAAAGAAATATTAGCTGGTGAAAATAAATGGCACAATGACGAGACCGATATCTACCAAGATGCAAAGCGTGGATATATTTTTTGGAGTCTTCCGGACATTTTCATTATAGATATTAAAAGATGGTATAATAATGGGAAAAAAAAACAAACACTTGTATCAACAGAATTATTAAATGTAGATTTTTCTAAATATGTGCATGGTTACAATAAAGAGAATTATGTATATGATTTGTATGGCGTATGTAATCATTCAGGCGGAAGCGGAGGTGGGCATTACACGGCTCATATTAAAAATGCAAATAATAAATGGTATGAATTTAATGATACTTCTGTTACAGAAATTTCTGAAATGGATATTATTACGCAAAAATCATATTGCTTCTTTTATCGTAAAATAAAATAAATATTTATATATAATGAACGTTAATTTAGATACCACTATGGGAATTCCATACCAAGGACCAAATATAGCAAATGATAATAACGCACCACTAGCAAGTAGCACCAATACTCCAACTAATAATACACCAACTAATAATACGCCGAATTATACTATTCTAATCGTTCTTATCGTGATTATCGTTGGTTATTATATTATTTTTTCTTCTTTAGGAACTTCATCAAACAGTGAGACATTTTCTTTAATGGGTGAAAGCGATCCCCCGACAAGTAAAACAACTACTTTAGAAATCTTATTGTGGGGAATATTCTTAACACTTATTTTATTAAACGGACTGTCTTATTTTTTTAATTTTAATGTTAGTGCGTCATTAAATAATCTCTTTTCAGGTGAGCCCACAGTTGACCTTATTGTAGACCCTGATAATATTGCAGGCGAAACGGAAAAAGGGGCAACAAGCATTCCAGAATTAACATTTAAAAAACAAGTGTTTCATGTTCCCAATAATAAATATACATATAGTGATGCAAAAGCTATATGCAGAGCATATGGAGGCCGTTTAGCAACATACAACGAAGTAGAAGATGCATATGATGATGGCGCTGATTGGTGTGGTTATGGTTGGTCAGATGGGCAAATGGCACTATTCCCAACGCAATTTGAAAAATGGCAAACGCTGCAAAAAATTAAAGGACATGAGCACGATTGTGGCCGTCCAGGCGTTAATGGTGGATACATTGCCAATCCTGCAGTAAAATTCGGGATTAATTGTTATGGTTACAAGCCAAAAATTACTCAAAAAGAAGCTCAGCGTATGTCCGAAACTTCTTTATATCCGAGAACACAAAAAGAACTGGATTTCGAGAAGCGAGTTCGAAGATGGAAAGACCATCTCCCAGAAATTTTAGTGGCACCTTTCAATCACACCAATTGGAGCACAAATTAAAATACACATTATGTATTTATTTCTGTAGAAATATATGATTTATATATTATATATAAATCATAGCTGAAATCATATCTGAAATAACATAATCATTACTGTTAGCGCTTTCTATAATAATTATCAATTGACAAAATATAAAACTAAATTTGTATCATGAGCAAGTGTATATTAACACCAACGATATCATAATCACACAAGATGTTATTATACACAAATAACACCCTGATGATTGTATTTGAATGTCATCCATGTGGTCTCCGTCCATATAATCTGTCTGGGTTTCATTAGTATAGATGGGTATTCCTGTTGGAAGTGGAATACGTAAATTACTTTCTATATAATAAAGAGGGTCTTCACACATTATACAGCGCGGGTTTTTCACGAGCCACTCTTGGATACATTTTTTATGCACACTGTAATTACATATGCAAATTTTTTCCAGTTCATTTATATTATCTATAGGAAATATATTGTCTCCATTGCTTATATGTTCATCCTCTAAACAAATCACACAATTATCAATTTTATTATTTAGCATAAGTATATAATTATGTCGGTTATTTTTATATATTTTATATGATTATACTTATGTATCAAGAAATTATTACAGTTGTTTAGCTGACTGCTTTGCGGGTTGTATTCTTGCTTGTCAATACGCGAGATTTTTTTGTTTGTGCGGTATATTTACTTTCACGATTTACGGCGGGTTGTTTTTTCTTGGAATGGTTTTGGGCTTTTTTCCTAGTCATTTTACGGGTCTTTTCATCTATCGGGTCCATTAAATCTACTAGGCGATCGATTAAATGATTCGACGCAACTTCGTTATTAGTAGAAGAAATAGTTTGTGATGGCGGGGTTGCATTTAAATAAAATAAACCAGCAGGTACAGCGAGTCCATCTGTTAAACTGTCTAAAATATTATTTTTCGATTTTGATCCACCCATTTGGCTTGTAATACTCATCATTGGCATATTATTATTATTAAAAATAGTATTTAATTTAAACCCTCCTGCATGCATCTTTCCATCGTTATCTTTATAAAATGCTAAATCATCATTAGAAAATATAGGCATATATAATATATCCAGGTATATTATTATTCTTTATTATTTGTATAGCTTCTTTTAATTTCTGGCACGCTTTTTTGTGACGTGAATTTTTTATATATGTCATAATTGAATTTACATCTTCTGTATTTTTAATACAATCAGATAAACAGGTTTTAAGGAATGTTAATGTTAACGGGGCCGTCTGCGTTATTGATATAAATTTCAATCTTCCATCAGATATTTGAACTGTCGCATCTGATAAATTTTCTGTTTCTACATATTCAAATATATTTTCGCCCAACTTACTGCGTTCTTCCCGTAAAGAACGAGCCCGTTCATTTAATAATTTAATCTGATTATCTAGTGAAACCCATGATTTAATTTTATTTTCAAAAGCCATGTATATATTATATTATATAATGTTATAAATAATATATTACGTTATAAATAATATATTATGTTATACATACCACCACATTAGTTTATTCATTTAGCGGCGCCTTTTGCGGGTTGGACCGCGTCGTGTTTTTGTATGTTTATTTTTTTTTGTGAACTTGTATAATGCAGCTAAAATAAAAGCAGGGACAATCGCGCTAGCGATTGCGCCGCCACCTGTTTGGGCACTACATGCGCCACAACTACCGCCGCGCTGCTTCCGTCTTTTCTTACCATGCTTACGCCGACGATGTGATTTTTTTCGACAACTACCCGCGCGTCTCGAACGTTTTCCTCCTAATTGGACCTGACTAGGAATACCACATGTCATTATATAATAACACAATATAAAAATATTATATACACTTGGATAGTAATTTATTTCTAAATAATAAAGAAAATATTCCTAAATGTAGTAAAAAACTGATTATAACGAAAATTAATGATATATATATATATGGATTTAGTCGTTCTAATATTACTTCCATTATCGGCGTGATTAGAAGATTTAATTCATGCTTGACATCTTCGCGCTTTAATATATTTACGCACTGTTGAATAATCGTATCTTTGTTCATTATAATATTGTTATAATTATATAAAATAAACTTTATGCTTTACTGCAAATGAAATATTCTAATGAAATATTCTAATGAAATATTCTAATGAAATATTCTAATGAAATATGTTATTTATTATCAATAATTTTCTGTATACTGTATTAATGGTTGTTTATGATCCCACGAATACATTTGATTTTAATAAGATTACTTTAGCAAATCCACATCCTGTACAAGGCGGATCGTATTTCACGAAATTAAACATGGATAATAACCCATTATGTATACAATTGCCTAATTGTTATACAAAACAAGGAATTGTTTCCACTCAGAAAGGTAAATATTGCGACCTAATGTATGACACAAATACCGCAGACTCTTTAACGGAATGGATTGAAGGTCTTGAAAATGCTTGCCAAAAGCTAATTGATAAAAAAAAATCCTTATGGTTTCATAATGATATTACTAAAGATGATATTACTAGTATGATGTCGCCCATTTGCAGATTATATAAATCTGGTAAAAAACTTCTTATTCGATCGAATATTATACATCATAAACGCTCTGGGAAAGATAAATGTATTATTTATAATGAACTAAAAGAACCGTTAAATACATCAGATATACACAGTGAACATACTATTATTCCTCTCATTTGCATAGATGGTATACGATTTACGTCGCGAAGTTTTGAGATATCTATATTATTAACACAAATAATGATATTAGATTCGGTTCAAGAAGAAGAAATTTGTTTAATTACACATAATAACCTGAAAAATGAACCTTTAGAAATACTACCGTCACAAAATCAAAATAATATTGTCAAAGTATTTAGCAATAAAAATAATATTATAGAAAAAAACTATACAGATATTGGAATCAAACGCCTTGATACGGGCGACGTTAACGCGAACGTAGTAGGAGACGCAGTTGCTACCGAAAACGCAGTTGCTACCGAAAACGCAGTTGCTACCGAAAACGCAGTTGCTACCGAAAACGCAGTTGCTACCGAAAACGCAGTTGCTACCGAAGACGCAGTTGCTACCGAAGACGCAGTTGCTACCGAAGACGCAGTTGCTACCGAAGACGCAGTTGCTTCAGAAAACGCAGTGGAAGAAGACGAAGTTGCTTCAGAAGACGAAGGTGCTTCAGAAAACGAAGGTGCTTCAGAAAACGAAGTTGCTTCAGAAGACGAAGTTGAAGAAAATGAAGTTGCTTTAGAAGACGAAGTGGCTTTAGAAAACGAAGTGGCTTTAGAAACCGCAGTTGAAGAAAACGAAGTGGCTTTAGAAAACGAAGTTGAAGAAAACGAAGTTGGAATTAAAAAACAGGATTCTAATTTAATTCCTGCTCCATGCAAATATTTAGAAAGCTCTAGCAATAATTCTCATGGAGTGGCAACAAATAATACTTTAGAAGATTTATGCGAGGTAAACATAACCCTTCCAGATACAACAGAAACGATACAATTAAGGAAACCCAATGAAGTATATTATGAAATATATCAGGCAGCATTAAAAAAGGCAAAACATATGAGAAATGTTGCCCTCGATGCATTTTTAGAAGCTAAAAATATTAAGGAGCGATATATGTTAACTGAAATTGACGAAGATTCGGACAATGAAGAAACAGAAAACCAAGATGATTTAGGCTAATTTAACTCATTTCATAAAAATTTTTTATCATTTATTTTATATATAAGATGTTCAAGAACTTCCAAAACTTCCAAAAATTTCTTTCAAAAAATGCTCTATTTATTGCATTAGGCGCTATTGTTTTATATTTAGTGATAAATAACTACTCTGCCGGAAAAGGTGTCTACTCCGAAGGTAATTCTGCCGCTACATCGGGTGGTTCTGTTGCAGCCAATGCAGCTGCTGTTAGCCAAGTTGTTCCTGCGCACCCGCAAGGCGAAAATGAAGTATCTGCCTCCGTAAGTGGCATAGCAACTTCTTCTTTAGGATTACCGCCCAGCTGTAGTAAAGGAACTCCTGCACAGCCGGGTGATCTTTTACCAAAAACAGGAGATAATGCATGGGGTCAACTCATGCCAAACTCTGGCAACGGAGATTTAGCAAATGTCAACCTTCTTGATGCCGGATATCATAATGGCATAGACACTGTCATGGGTTCTTTACGTAATGCGAATCTTCAGGTGCGATCGGAACCACCTAACCCACAATCAAAAGTTAGTCCATGGCAAAACACAACAATAGAGCCTGATCTCATGCGCGTCCCCTTAGAGTTGGGCTGCGGACCACAATAAGTATTATATAACAACTACATAACTATATCATTTTTATTAAATAATATAGTTATTTAGTAATATATGGATGAAAAATCATCTCATTCATTTTGGAATACATTATTAGCAAAATTTTATTCATTGCCCCAACATCCTCCACTTGACCCCGAACATTCTTTGGTATATACTTTCAATAGCGATTTAAAATATTACCCGTTGCAAGATGAGACCTCCATTCCTCTATATACACAAGGAGTATTTTTAATAATATATATCTTTATTTGGGGAGTCATTATATTACAAGGTTGTGATACCTGCACAACCCCTTATTTTATAGGCTTTTTTATTGGTTTCATAATTTTGTTGTTAGAATCATATTTTTATTCTATGATAACAAATGTGCAATTATTAAGAACAACAGAAAAAACTACTCATCCTTACATTTCAAATATACCACAAGTAGAAAGTGTAAAATCAGGCGAAGATGTCGGGATCATGAACAATCGCGTGCATTTTAACACGATGGGTGGTCACGGAGACTACAAAATTTTATTCAATAACACATATCTACCAGAAAGCGATACATATGGTTATATTTTACCAGCGAAAACATTTTTAGAAAAGAGTTCATCTGGGGAGTTCCAGAGCATGAATTTTAAAGACTATTTGCAAGGCCGATCATATAATGAACAGGCGAGTGAAACTGACATTATTAAATATAACCCTGGTTCACAGAGCAATATTGAGTTTTATAGTTCGAAAATTACAAAATTATCAAAAACGTCTTACTATATCAGCATGATTATCATTACCTGGGCGATGTATACAACAAATTCAAAGTGGGGTAGCACTCGTCAATTATATTGGAACTTATTAACAATTATGATATCTGTAATTGCAGGAGCTATGGTATTAACAGGACAAAGCATTGTGTCTTATAATTATAATATTTATTTGAAAAAACGCTTATTAATTATTGCAATTTCACTGGGCATTACTTCTATTTTAATTATATAGAATAATTAAGTATTTATGTTATATATATGGAACATTCTAATATATATCACACTATAAACCAATCGGATATTATTGAAACAAAACCGGAACTTTTACAAAGTTTATGGAAAAAATTTACATATCATACAACAATTACCAATATTATTAATGTAACATGTTTACTATATTGGTGCATATTAATTATTTATTTATATACTGTGCTTATTGATAAAAACACAAAGGTTACTTTTTCTTATAAAAATCGACTAGGCTTTTCCATATATTTTATAATTATAGCATTATATCCTATTCTTTATATAGCAAATAATATTTATCAAAACAATGTGCATCCGGAAAAACTCATAGATCCTTATTATGCTCTATGTGTCGATGGTCCAACGCAACTTTCACGAGAAGAATTAGCACTTGGTATCGTAGGTAAGATGAATTACAAATGTCTTAAGGAATCTAGTGATTATAATCATCAATTTGGAAATATGATAACTATGAGAACATGGTATATTATTCATAGCATTTTTGCTTTAGTGTTGTTTTTATTTACACAAAGTGCAGGAAAATATAAAAATTCTATTGTATCTAGCCAAAGTCATTTTATGACATTGATCATACAACATGCGTTATTTCTCGCAATGATATTAATGAGCGTAGATATGTTTACCGAATATTACTATATGAGTACTTTAGCCGCTTCTTTTTTCTCTAATATATTACAATTAGCGGGGGCGCTTACTATTATGCTCGTCGCTTTTATTTTATATAGACTGATATATATTTTTGTGTAATATTTTTGTGTAATATTTTTGTGTAATATTTTGTGTAATATTTTGTAGTATACATTTTCATATAATTTATCTAATTATATTATATGAAGTTCACAACCATAGAATATATGTTAATAATAGCCATGTTAATAATGGTATTTTATATATATCATCAGTCGGATTATTCAAATTTAAAGTGTATTATATCAGATGTGGATGGTAAAAAATATTGTGTGCGCGAACGGCGAAAATTAAAACTAGCAGCAGATCGTTTAGCAAATACGAATAAACATATGCAGGAATTAGTTCATCATTGTAATGAAAAATATAAAAACGAAGATCGTATAAATCGCCTAGTATCTGGTTATAATCCAAAAAAAATATACGAAACATTGCCTACTAGTAAATTTACTGCATATAGTCAGAACAAGGGGGAAAAATTGGCTTTTTGTTTAGACACAGAAAAGTCGGGTGGACAACTAATAGATATGAATACATTAACCTTCGTTGCCTTGCACGAACTTTCTCATGTAATGACAAAAAGCGTTGGTCACACAGACGAATTCTGGGGCAATTTTAAGTTTTTATTAAAAGAAGCAGCCGAAATTGGCATTTATGACCCCATCGACTATGCAAAAGAGCCACAACGTTATTGCGGTATGACTATTACAGATAATCCTTATTATGGATAATTCTTATTATTGATAATTCCCTTATTATGGATAGACATTATTACAGGGGATTTATTTTATTTGAACTGTCTCTCCTATTTCTTTTACTGCGCTCTGGACTTTTCTCTCTTCCTCAAGAATATTTTGTGTTGCACTATGCATCACCTTTACAAACTCCATTTGTCCATTGTCTGTTTGCATATGATCCGGATTTTCCCCTTGCCAATCTTTCACAATATTTAAATATTTATTGGAAAGATTACACATTGCTGATTTTAATTTTTCATTTCCAATATCTTTATTCCATTCCCCTGCTTCTTTAATATACATTGTCTTGCGTTTAATATCCGTGCACTGAATTGGTCGATGAACAGATTCGGTGCTCTGTAATTCTTTTATAACTACATTTTTCGTGCTTGACAATAATCCATCCCTTCTGGCAGTTTGAAGGTCGTCTAGTTGCAAATGTATATTGCTCATAAATTCAGGAAGATTAATTGCATCTTTACACGTCTCATTTAAATAAACATTTAAATTAAGTTTATTTGTCGTATTATGTGTTGTAGTATTTATTGTATTATTGTTACCAATTTTCGGTATAAGTTTATTAATTGTTTGCGTTTGTTCAGTCATAGTTTCAAAACATTTCATTAACAATTCATTCATATGTAAATTACCCACATGTACTTTAGTGTTTGCGTCGAGAGGCTTTTCAGTGTTATTAATAATACTAGATACTGTTATTTGAATATCACTATGACATTTTTTCACATGTCTACTCAATCCAGAATGATAGGTATATACCTTATCGCAATACTGACAGAATATAGATTTTGCCGATTTTGACTGGTTACCATTTTGTATCTTTTTGTTACCATTTGTTACCTTTTTCGAAATGTCATTATTCGTTAAATTATCATCGTCACAATTATTTTCTATATTATTTCCACCCCCACTACAGATTTTGGTGTGCTTATATAAACCTGAACGAGAATTGAAGTTTTTTTCACAAAAAGCACAATTTAGGGGTTTTTTTTGTTTCCAAAGTGTTTCCTTGGAGTGTTTACGTGTGTTTATGTGACGACAGAAATCTTTTTTGTTATTGGTTTTGTAGTCACATTTTCCACAAATATAATTTGGGGTTTTTGGGGTTTTTTTTGTGTCCATATTATATATATAGGAAACAAAAAAAACCCCTAAATACTTTTCGGTAAATTTTCATTTTTCAGTTGGTAACAATCCAATAATAAAAAAAAATGGATTTAGAGCATTATGGTGTGAGTCACTTTTTCACCCTTTTTTTTGATTCTCTGGCGCGTAAAATTTATCGGAACAATTATATATTGTTCCGATAAATTTTTCGCAAAATAGAATTAAAAAAAACAGGCCTATTAAGTGGTTTATTCAGTTTATGGTCACAATATAACTATTTACATAATATATTTGTAACGCTTTATGGTAATAGTATATTTGCTTGTATTTTCCATATATTCCATACATTCTAATTTCCACATTGTAGAAGAGAGAATAGGGAAAAAAGTATCACATTCGAATTCATGATCAATATATGTTATAAGACATTCGGTGATACAATTTCTCTCTAGAAATTGTTTATAAACGGTTTCACCCCCAATAATCCATACATTTTCATAGTTATTCTCTCTACACTTCATTTCTACTTCGTCAATATTCTTACAAATAAAGGTTCGGCTTCCAGAACGCAGATGTAATACCGGAGGTTCATACTTCATTGTAGTAGAGAGAACAAAATTATCTCGGGTTGGAAGGGGCTTGCTCCCAATGCTTTCCCACGTATTTTTTCCCATAACGATAGCATTTTTCCCATTTCCTTTTGTAAGTTTAGAAAAATGACGAAGATCCTCTTTTATATTCCAAGGGAGCGTATCGCAATAACCAATTCCATTATTTTTACAAGTAGCTACAATAATTTTATATTGCATTATACATGAATAAATATTTATATTTATATTTATTATATGGAGTCTATATACAAAATCGCATATAATATAAACAATAGCGTTCATCAATATATAGTATTTCTCGGCTCTTTATTTCCTAATGATACTCCAGAAGAAATACATGATAAATTTGTAAAACACCCAGATCATGATATGTTTAAACAAATATTTGATCAGGACGAGTTAGACAATATTTCGACACAGCATATTCAAGTGTTATTTTCCAAATATACTATAGTTATTGATGACACAATTGAAACAATAAAACATAAATATTTATTAACATTGCGCGATATAGAAGGCGACGAAAGCCGCATATCTTACGATGAGATGTATTTATTTTATCAAGAGCAAACACATTTGGATGCAACCGAAATATATCAAATACTAACTAAAAATGGTTCGTTAGTATTAACTAAGGAAAGGCTCTTGCAATTTTTATTAAATATAGAAAATATCGATATTTCGACACTTGATGATAAGGAGGAATATGATTATGATGATATATTCGCTTTACAATTAGATAAAATAGAACGCATAATATATAAACCATTAGGACAACGCATTTCTGCAGTAGAGAATGAATTTCCTTACGTTGTAAACCCGTTTAATGTTATTGAATATTCTGGATTTTTGGAAAAATATAGTGAAGATCTTATGACAACAACAAATAAAGGTATTTTAGTAAGTGCAGGCGAAGTGTATAAGAATACCATATTTTTATGTTGTGCCAAAGACGTATTTACATATATTAGAACAAACGAGCTTTCTAGTGAAATAACAAGTAAACTATATTATCCTTTTTTATTTAGACAAAATATTTCGTCAGCAGAAACTTTATTAGAAAAGAGCCAAGAGTTAATAGATAAAACGGATGCGACATTAACGGAACAATTACAAAAAAATATAGATAGGGTGCAATTATTTTACAATGTTTTTCAGTCTAAAACAGAAGAATTGCCATATACTGAAATAGGTATTAAAAATATATCTATCGAGGTACATCCAAAATATGGAGTTCAAATTCCATTAGATATTATATTCAAAATATTGCATGCCACATTGGAAAATCCATTAATAAAATATAATCCCGGGAAACGCCAAGAGAAAATATACAGATTATACGCGAATCAAATATCAACCAACGGAAAAAAAATCCCTTATTTAAATAAACCAACAATAATTAAAATAATAAAAGCTATAGGAGGTGAAAGAGGGGTTCATGTTTATATAGAATATTATCATGGTGATCCTATGCAGCCAGATATACGTGAGAAATATATAGTGATATGTTCTTTTTATAAAAATGGTATTATTTCTATACAATCTACATTTCCGAATGCATTATCTATAGCGGAGATAAATACTGTATTACATGGCGCGACCTCACCAGTTATGGAGATAGTAAAAGACTACTTTGAACAAAGTGGTTACAAAATTGCAGAATTTACAGGAATAGAGAAGAAGAATATAAATATTATAAATATGGAATATACTGTTCATATACCATTAACAAAAAAACTAAAACTAAGAACAATTGCTCCATGTGTATCCAATATTTTTAGCATAATAAGTGATGATATTAATGAGGGAATTGTGATGCGTTTAAAACGAGTATCCAACTACAATGACATGGATAGCCAGGAAGCATTTATCATAGAAAAATTAAATAGTGGCGCTAGAGAATTAGCTATTATTCGCGGCTTAATAGAAAACTTTGATATAACAGAAAAATCTGCCAGAGAAAAGCTAGCAGACTTTATAAGTTCAATGCAAGTGGTTCAAGACGCATTTCAACAAAAAAAATTTAAAGTAAAGGCAAATCCTGGGTTTTTAATGACAATAACAAAAGAACAGTTCACAAATATGGCAACAGTTGTGGTATCCGGTATTACTGGCATTGAATATTTAAAAACAATACCGGTATATATTGATACGCTATTACGACTGGCAGAGAAACCACACACAACAACCGTTACTCAATCAAAAATAAAATCATTGTGCGAAAGGGATAAAGTTAAACCAGAGGGTCGGCAAGCAGATGATATGCGTGGCGACGATGATATGCAGAGCGAGGATGATATGCGTGGCGACGATGATATGCGTGGCGACGATGATATGCAGAGCGAGGATGATATGCAGAGCGAGGATGATATGCAGAGCGAGGATGATATGCAGAGCGAGGATGATGCCGATGATGGTGAAATCGCCGCCCCCATAGAATTAGTTGGTACAAATTTATTACAAGACATGGCAAAAGATTTAGGAATAGAGGTGTCAGAAACATCTAAGACGGATGTCGCGCCACACGAAGCACCTAATATGCTGGACATGTTAATGGAATCAGACGATGAGACCAGCGAGGATGATGATGAGGAAGAAGATGACTATTCTGGTGGCGGCCAGTTTAATTTGGAGGGCGGCGATGGGTCAGACAGTGAAGAAGAAGATGGCGAACAAAATATAACAGGAATGAGCATAGCTAATCCAAATCCGTTTTTTAAGCGCATGCAAACAAGAGATCCAGAATTATTCTTAAAAGAATCAGAAGGTAAATTCAATGCATATTCGCGCGCATGTCCATGGAACGTCCGTAGACAGCCGGTGATGTTGACTGACAAAGAAAAGGAGAAAATAGACAAAGAACATCCCGGTTCTTATCATGAAGCAGTGAAATATGGTTCTAGTTCAGAAAAACAATTCTGGTATATTTGTCCAAGATATTGGAGTTTAAAAAACAATACTAGTCTTACGGAAGAGGAGGCGAAATCTGGGAAATATGGAACAATTATTCCAATGAAAGCAAAAAAGGTCCCTCCTGGTGGAGGAGTTATAGAATTTACATCAAAAATACATAAAGATGAAAACGGGAAGTATATCAAACATTATCCAGGATTCTTGAAACCGGAGAGTCATCCTGATGGTATGTGTTTACCATGTTGTTTTAAATCGTGGGATGCGCCCAGTCAAATAAAGCGCCGAAAAAATTGCTCTAAAGGAGTGGGGAAGGCAGCGCCCAAATTAGCAAGGCAAAAATCAGATATAGCAGAGAATTACATAATGGGTTCAGATAAATTTCCTTTAGAAGAAAACCGTTATGGATATTTACCATTATCTATCCAGCACTTTTTAAATACAGATAATACTTTATGTCAGATAAACAAAGATAATACTAATCTAAAACGCAATCACCCATGTATATTGCGCCATGGAGTAGAAACTAGTAAAAAGCAGTCTTTTATTGGATGTATCGCGGATATATGGGTAGATGTAACAGTATCCACGCGAAAGACAATTAAAGAAATGAAAGAGGTGCTTATAGATGCTATGTCATTAGATGTATTTATTGCATTACAAAATGGAGATTTGATAGAAATATTTACTCCCGATAAACATGAACATGCCGAAGAAGATTATTCTGCGTCACAATACACTTCAAGCACATTATATGCTACGGTTGATTTTAAAAATATCGCCCAACAAAAATTATTCCAGCGGGCGGTATTATCATATGAGAATTTCATCGCATATTTGCGAGACGATGACATCAAGATCGATTATACATATTTATGGGATTTAATATGTAAACCCAACCCAAAATTATTTAATAAAGGCTCAAATTTGGTTATATTAGAAATTCCAGAAGATGACGTGACAGATAATGTGAATATTATTTGCCCGACAAATCATTATTCAAAGGAAATGTTTGATGATAGGAGGGATACAATAATAGTATTTAAAAAACAAAATTATTATGAACCCATATATTTATTTGAAGATCAAGGTGCACAATTTTCAGTGATGCGCAGATTTAATACACGCATAGCATCTCAAATACCAGATGTCATCAAAACACTGCATCTCATTAAATATTCAATGAATAATAAGTGTTCTCCTAAAAATAGTATGCCAAGGGTATATCGTTTCATACAAAATATCGTATTAGAAGAACTATTGGACATATTAGCAGAAAATGATTATACAATAATAAAACAAATTATGAATATGAGCGGGCGTATTATCGGTGTAGTGGCGCAACACAACAAACATAAATTAGCTGGAATAATACCATGTTATCCTTCCTCTCCAGTATTAGACATTGATTATGTTTTTGACGAACTGCAATATGTTCTATCATATCATGATACCCTACATTTTTTACATATGACGTATAAAATTACGAATGGGAATATTCCATGCCGGCCTACGATAAAAATAGTGGAAGATAAAATAATTATAGGCATACTCACGGAGACCAACCAATTTGTTGTAGTCACCCCATCGGAAGATATAGTCGAAGACGATTTACCAAAGATAGAAGATTTAAACTACAATGCTGTTGATAAAACGGTGATGACAACAGATAACATAGATGAAAGTCGTGTCCAATTCATTAAAAATATCAAATTAGAGAGTAATTTTTACAGTGTATTTAGAAATACGGTTCGTATATTATTGGGGAAGAATGCTAATATCAATATGCGCAAAGAGCTAGAAGAGCTTTCGCGCAATACAAAAATGCCTTATAAAGAAAGATTACAACAAAGTGTGAATGTATTGATGAAATTAACAGAAAAAGACATACGCTTCGTAGAATATAAGCCTGATGTTCTTGACCATATCACCGAGATAACTAGTTGCGTTTCCAAAACATGTAATGATAAACCGTATTGTTTTTCTGAAGGAGAAGAACAATGTGTTTTATTGATACCAAATAAAAATATTATACATAATGGGAATAATG